>ENA-OYZN01000835-OYZN01000835.1-human-gut-metagenome-genome-assembly--contig:-NODE-835-length-11080-cov-4.010068_pt1 | contig 11080 bp, 13 predicted proteins | sample MGYA00243294_ERZ653483 | MGnify/ENA primary metagenome ERZ653483 (study PRJEB26926, sample SAMN06165155) | human gut metagenome | biome: ENVO:00009003; feature: ENVO:2100002; material: ENVO:00002003... | reverse complement strand
GAAGACGGCATACGAGAGAGGCTCCGGTCTCGTGGGCTCGGAGATGTGTATAAGACACAGGCCCGCTGCTGAGGCTCAATGCAGACGCACAGGCGGACGAGCAGGCTGTGCAGGACGCGCAGGCGCTCCTGGAGGCGGCGGCCTCCGGCAGCCGCGTGGAGCTGCTGCGCTGGTCGGTGGCGGCGGAAGGGATGGATACGCGCCGCGCCGCCGCTATGATAAACGCCGCAAGGGGCCGGTTGGCGGATATACTAAGAGGCACGGCGGGACCGGAGCTCCCGCCGGAGTACTGCGCCAGGCTGGACGCGCTTTTCCAGAAATGCTCCGCTATGCTCAAGCTGAACACGGGTGTCAGGCACGTTCTGGGCCTCATAGCCGTCAGCGGCGTCCAAAATAAGAAATGAGGAATATAAATTGACAGAAGTCGTCAGCGTTAAATTCAAAAGCCGCGGCAAGACCTACTACTTTGCCGCGGGCGGCAACACCGTCGAGACCGGCGATGACGTAATCGTCGAGACCTCGAAGGGCCTGGAGTACGCACAGTGCGTCATGGGCAACCACTTCGTGCCGGACGAGAAGGTGATCCCGCCAATTCGTCCCGTGGTGCGCGTCGCCACGGAAAACGACAAGCGCGTAGCCGAGATAAACAAGAACCGGGAGCGCGAGGCACTCGAGATCTGCAAGCGCAAGATAGAGGACCACGGCCTGGACATGAAGCTCGTAGACGTGGAGTGCAGCTTCGAGGGGAACAAGATAACCTTCTTTTTCACCTCGGACGGGCGCGTGGACTTCCGCGAGCTGGTCAAGGACCTGGCCTCCGTTTTCCGCAACCGGATAGAGCTGCGTCAGATAGGCGTCCGGGACGAGGCGAAGATGCTGGGCGGCATAGGCATCTGCGGCAGGCCGTTCTGCTGCAGCCAGTTTTTGGACGAGTTCCAGCCCGTATCGACGAAGATGGCCAAGATACAGTCCATGTCGCTGAACCCGAGCAAGATATCCGGCACCTGCGGCAGGCTGATGTGCTGCCTGCGCTACGAGGAAGAGGCGTATGAGAACCTGGTCAAGACCGTGCCGAAGAACGGGGCCTTTGTGGAGACTCCGGCGGGCTACGGCAACGTGACGCAGGTGAACCTCCTGCGCAGGACCGTGAAGGTCAAGCTGGACGGCGAGGGCGAGGACGTGTTCAAGACCTACTCGGCGGATGACGTCGCGGCGATACCCGGCGGCAGACCGAAGCCGGGCGAGCCTCTGCCCCAGCTGCTGAAGGACCGGCCAGCTCCGGAGCCCGCGGAGCAGAAGCAGGATGACGGCGAAACGAGGCCGAAGTTCTACCCCGTCGAACAGGCGGAGCCGGAGCAGGAGACAAAGCCGCGTAAGAGCGCATCAGAGGTGCCGGTCCGCAAGCGTCAGGGCCAGAGCAGGGGCCGGGGCAAGCGCCCCGAGCAGCCGAAGTCCCAGACCCAGGAGAAGGAGACGAAGCCCAGGAAAGAGCCGAGGCAGCAGAAGGCCGCCGCGGCGGCAAAAGACCAGGCCAAGGAGCCCCAGCAGCGCAGGTCCGGCCAGAACAGAAGAAGAAGGCCCGGCGGCAGGCCCAAGCCGCCTAAGAGCACGGAAGAATAAAAAGTGTCAACTTAACTTTTCTGTAACATGTGCAGGGTGGTTTACTTAACAAATTGCTGTTAGTATAGTACCTGCAAGCAAGGGTTTCTTCTTTTTCATTTCATTATCCTCTTACTCAAATGGGCCATGTGGTTCTGCCATATGGCCCGCTTCTTTTGTAAAAAGTTCTTGCATTGGATGGCTGTGTGTGGTAGTATAACAAAGGTAGATTAGTAGTAGTGTAGCTGAGTGGGTTCCGCCCACTCTTTTTGTTGGAATAAAATATGCTGTAAGGAAAAGGAAAAGGTGCGTTAGATGAGCAGGGTAACGGAGACGGTGCTCGCGCTGGCAAAGCCGGTAGTGGAGGCGCAGGGCTGCGAGGTCTGGGACGTGGAATATGTACGCGAGGCCGGGGCCTGGTATTTGAGGGTGTATATAGATAAACCCGGCGGCGTCTCGATAGACGACTGCGAGGCGGTGTCCAGGGCGCTGGAGCCGGTGCTGGACGAGGCGGACCCGATCCCGACGAGCTATGTGTTCGAGGTATCCTCTGCCGGGGCGGAGCGGGAGCTCAAGCGCCCCTCGGACTTTGAGCGCTTTCTGGGCGCGGAGGTAGAGGTCCGGCACTACCAGCCGATAGACGGGGCCAAGGCCCACACGGGCAAGCTGCTTAGCTACGCAGACGGCGCGGTCACGATAGAGCTGGGCGGCAGGCAGGTTAGTTATTCAAAGCCGCAGGTGGCCCAGGTCCGCCTGCACATGACGATATGATACGGAGGAGCGCTTTAAGATGAACGCAGAATTTTTCGCCGCTATTGAGGACATAGAAAAGGAAAAGGGCATACCGCGCGAGTATATGTTCGAGAAGATCCAACAGGCGATGCTCGCGGCTTTCAGGAAAGACAATCCCGAATACGGCGAAAACGTCGAGGTAGTGCTCGACGAAGACAAGAAGCGCATAGAGCTCGTGATCAACAAGACTGTCGTCGAAGAGGTCTGGGACCCGACGGCGGAGCTGGACCTGGAGTCCGCGCACAAGCTGTCCAAACGTGCGAAGCCGGGCGACGTGGTCCAGATCCCGGTGGAGACGAAGAAGTTCGGGCGCATCGCGGCACAGGCGGCGAAGCAGGTCATCATTCAGGGCATCCGCGAGGCGGAGCGCGGGATGATATATGACGAGTTCAACTCCAAGCAGCACGAGATACTGACGGGCGAGGTCTCCCGCATAGAGCCGAGGACCGGCAGCGTATCCATCAAAATAAGCTCCAACTCCGAGTTCACGGAGGCCATGCTCTCCGCGAGCGAGCGGATAAAGGGCGAGGAGCTGCACGAGGGGGACCGCATCAAGGTCTACGTTGTGGAGGTCCGCAAATCCACCCGCGGCCCGCAGGTACTCATATCTAGGACGCATCCCGGCCTTGTAAAGCGCCTGTTCGAGCTGGAGGTGCCGGAGATATTCGACGGCACGGTGGAGATAAAGTCCATCGCCCGCGAGGCGGGCAGCCGCACGAAGATGGCCGTCTGGAGCGAGGACCCGGCTGTGGACCCGATCGGCGCCTGCGTCGGTCCGAAGGGCGGGCGCGTGGCGAGCATCGTCCAGGAGCTGGGCGGAGAAAAGATAGACATCGTGCGTTACAGCGAAGTCCCGGAGGAGTTCATCGCGGCGGCGCTGGCTCCGGCGGAGGTCATGAGCGTGGTGCTGCTGGACGAGGGCAAGAGCTGCCGGGTGACGGTGCCGGACGGCCAGCTCTCGCTGGCGATAGGCAAGGAAGGCCAGAACGCAAGGCTGGCCGCCAAGCTGACCGGATATAAGATAGACATCAAGCCCGAGAGCGAGGCGCACACGTTCTGACGGGGGTGAAAGCGGGTGCCGAAGAAAATACCGATGCGGCAATGCCTCGGCTGCCGCGAGATGAAACCCAAGCGCGAGCTGCTGCGCGTAGTGCGCTCGCCGGAGGGAGAGGTGGCGCTGGACCCGCGCGGCAAACTGCCGGGACGCGGCGCCTACGTCTGCCCGGACCCGGACTGCTTCAAGAAGGCGGTCAAGAGCCGCGCGCTGGACAGGGCGCTCGAGGTGAAGATACCGGAGGACGTAATGCTGAGGCTCGCGAGCCTTTTGGAGGAAAAAGACGACGGACAGAGTTCTTAACTATCTCGGCCTGATGCGCCGGGCGGGGCGGCTGGAGCTGGGCGAAACGGCGACGGGCGCGGCCGTAAGGGCCGGGCATGCTCGCATAGTGGTCCTGGCCTCGGACGCTTCGGACAACGCGAAAAAGAGGGCGGCAGGCTATCTGTCTGGGCGGAGAGCCTTGCTGGTGCCGCTGCCGTATACAAAGGCCGAGCTTTCTGAGCTGCTCGGGAAGGGCGGCTGCAGTATGGCGGCGTGTACGGACTTCGGTCTGGCGTCGGCGTTTCTGAAGGCGCTTTCGGAGCAGCACGGGGGAGAGTATGAGGCCATGGCCGCGGAGATGTCCAGGCGCGCGCAGAAGGCCGAGAGACGCAGGGCCATGGGCCCTAAATGCAAACCGGGGAGGGAACACCATGAGTAGTTTTGACAAGTACAGGGTGCACGAGGTGGCCAAGGATTTCGGCCTGGCCTCCAAGACCATCGTTGAGATACTGACGAAGTATGCGACCGCGCCGAAGAACCACATGCAGGTCCTGGAGGACCCGGAGCTTTCGCTGATCTTCGAGAGCCTTACTCAGCGGAACCAGTGCGCGACGATGGAGGAGCTGTTCAAGGTACCCGAACCGAAGCCCGAGGCCGCGCAGGCAGCTAAGGACCGCCCCGCACAGCAGCAGGGCAAGCAGGCCCAGCCGGCGGCGCAGCAGCCCTCCCAGGCGCAGGGCCAACCGGCCCAGGCGGCGCAGCAGCCCGCTCAGCAGCAGGCCAAGCCGAAGGAGCAGAAGCCCCACGTCCCGCGCCAGGAGCCCAAGAAGCGCGTCATAGACACGCGCGGCGGCGGCAACGTGAACCTCGGCAAATACGACGAGCGCTTCGACCGCCTCGCCGGCGCGCACGCGGGCGAAAACGAAAAGCGCGGCAAGGAGAAGTTCCAGAACCGCCAGAAGCAGCGCCAGCAGCAGGCCGCGGCCAGCGCCAAGCGCCGCGCCGAAGAGCGCGAGCGCATGCAGAAGCTGCAGTTCGAGATAGCCAAGAAGGCCCAGCTTAAGGTCCAGATCCCCGACGCCATCGGCGTGGGCGAGCTGGCCTCGAGGATGAAGAAGTCCGGCACGGAGGTCGTAAAGGCGCTCATAAAAAACGGCGTAATGGCCTCGCTTTCGGACATAATAGATTACGACACCGCCGCGCTGGTGGCGATGGAGCTCGGCTGCAAGGTCGAGAAGGAAGTCGTTGTCACCGTTGAGGAAAAGCTCATAGACGACAGCGAAGACAGGCCGGAGGACCTGGTCCCCCGCGCGCCGGTCGTCGTCGTCATGGGCCACGTCGACCACGGCAAGACCAGCCTCCTGGACTATATCCGCAAGGCGAACGTCGCCGCGGGCGAGGCGGGCGGCATCACGCAGCACATCGGCGCGTACACGGTCAACGTCAAGGGCAGCCCCATCACCTTCCTGGACACCCCGGGCCACGAGGCCTTCACGTCCATGCGCGCGAGGGGCGCTTCCGTGACAGATATAGCGATACTGGTCGTCGCCGCGAACGACGGCATCATGCCGCAGACGATAGAGTCGATAAACCACGCCAAGGCCGCGAACATCCCCATCGTCGTGGCCGTGAACAAGATGGATATGCCGGGCGCGAACCCGGAGCGCGTGAAGCAGCAGCTCACGGAGTACGACCTCGTCAGCGAGGAGTGGGGCGGTGACACCATCGTCTGCCCGATCTCCGCCAAGACCGGCGAGGGCATAGACAATCTCCTTGAAAACCTCGTCATCCTGGCCGAGATCCAGGAGCTGAAGGCCAACCCGAACCGCGCGGCCAAGGGTGCGGTCATCGAGGCGCGGCTGGATAAGGGCCGCGGCCCCATAATGACCGTCCTCGTCCAGAACGGCACCCTGCACCAGGGCGACATCATCATCGCGGGCACGGCAGTCGGCCGCGTGCGCACCATGGTAAACGACAAGGGCCAGCGGGTAACAGAAGCGGGCCCCTCCGTCCCGGTCGAGATAGCGGGCATGAGCGAGGTCCCCGGCGCGGGCGACACCTTCAACGCCGTCGCAGACGAGCGCATGGCAAGGGAGCTCGTGGAGGAGCGCAAGCAGCAGGAGAAGGATAAGACCCTCGGCGTGGCGAAGAAGGTCACGCTCGACGACCTCTTCGCGCGTATCCAGCAGGGCGAGATAAAGGACTTCAACATCATAGTGAAGGCCGACGTCCAGGGCAGCGCCGAGGCGGTCAAGACCTCGCTGGAGAAGCTCTCGAACGAGGAAGTCCGTGTCCGCGTCATCCACTCCGGCGTCGGCGCCATCTCGGAGTCGGACGTCATGCTGGCCGCCACTTCGGGCGCCATCATAGTCGGCTTCAACGTCCGTCCCGACAACGCCGCGCGCGACAATGCTGCCAGGGCGAACGTCGAGATGCGCATGTACCGCGTTATCTACGACTGCATAAATGAGATCGAGGCCGCCATGAAGGGCATGCTCGCACCCAAGTTCGAGGAGCAGGTCATCGCCCACGTGGAGATACGCCAGCTCTACAAGGTCTCGAAGGTCGGCACGGTCTGCGGCTGCTATGTGCAGGACGGCAAGGTCCAGCGCGGCTGCAAGGTCCGCGTCGTGCGCGACGGCATAGTCGTGTTCGAGGGCGAGATGGCCTCGCTGCGCAGGTTCAAGGACGACGTCAAGGAGGTCGCCTCCGGCTATGAGTGCGGCATCCAGATCGAGAAGTTCAACGACGAGCGCGAGGGCGACATCATCGAAGCCTACGTCATGAAGCAGATCGAGAACTGACGCCGTCACAAAGCCGCTTTCGGTCGCCTGGAGGTGATGCCCGTGACACAAGAGCAGTTAGCAGGCATTATCATCGTCGCAGTGATCGATTTGCCGCTCATCGTGATATCCATAGTGCTCATGATGGGCCGGGGCAGCGATTTCATAGCAGGCATCAACACCATGAGCCACAGGGAGAAGGAGAAGTACGACCTCCCGGCGCTGTGCAGGTCCGTGGGCCGGTTCACGCTGATCGCGGGCCTGCTCATGCCGACCGTGGTTCTCGGCGGCATTTGCGCGGCGATATTCATCGCCTATACCGTTATAGGGGCCATAGTTTTGCTTATAAGGCTCAATACGGGCGGAAAGTTCAGACGCTGAACACTTTTAATACGCTTTTAAGAGGTAATCATATGGCTAATTCCACACGAATGGGCCGCATAAACGACGATATCCAGCTCGCGCTCAGCTCGCTGCTGCGGCAGGTGAAGGACCCGCGCGTGCAGCAGGGCATGATAAGCGTGACGCGGGTCGAGACCACGGGCGACCTGCGCTACGCCAAGGTCTGGCTCTCCGTGCTCGGCCAGCTGGACGAGCGCGAATTCAAGCGCGGGCTCAAGAGCTGCGGCCCCTGGCTGCGGCGCGAGCTGGGCTCGGCGCTGAGCCTGAGATATACGCCGGAGCTGGTGTTCGAGCTGGACCATTCGATAGAATATGGCGCGCATATCAGCCGGCTCATAGAGGAGCTGGATACCGGCAGGGAGGATAGCAATGCTGCTGACGGCGAGTGAATGCGCGGACTTCCTGCGCGGGCATGACGGCTACCTTCTGGTCAGCCACCGCCGCCCGGACGGGGACACGCTCGGCTCCGGGGCGGCGCTCTGCTCCGCGCTGCGGAGACTCGGCAAGAGCGCATACTGCATAAGAAACCAGGAAATAACGGATAATTATATGCCCTACCTGGCGCCGTACTTTGCGCCGGAGGGCTTTGTTCCGTCATGCACAGTGACGGTGGACGTAGCCGGCGAGGGCCTGTTCCCGGAGGGGACGCCCGCGCCGGTGTGCCTTGCTCTGGACCACCACCCCTCGAACTCGGGCTTTGCAGAGCGCACCTGCCTCGCGGCGGAGAAGTCCTCCTGCGGCGAGCTGGTGCTGGAGGTCATCAAGGCCCTGTGCGGGAACGTGACGAAGGAGGAGGCCGCCCTGCTCTACATAGCGGTGAGCACGGACACGGGCTGCTTCCAGTACTCGAACACGAACTCGGCCACGCTCAGGGCAGCTGCGGAGCTCATAGACCTCGGCGCAGACAATTCCGAGCTGAACATACGGTTTTTCCGGACCCAGAGCCGCGCAAGGATGGCGCTGGAGGGCATGATGCTCAGCGGCATGAGGTTTTTCCGGAATGGAAAAATATCCGTCGTTACGGTCACGCTCAAGATGCTGGCGGACTGCGGCGCGGTGGAAAACGACTGCGAGGACCTGGCAGGACTTGCCGGGAAGGCAGAGGGCTGCGTGGTCAGCATGACGATAAGGGAGACGAAGCCGGGCGAGAGCAAGATCTCGCTGCGCTCGAAGCCGGGCGTGAACGTCTCGGAGATCTGCGCGGTGTATGGCGGCGGCGGCCACGCGATGGCCGCGGGCTGCACGATACACACAGGACCGGAGGAGGCGCTGGAGCTGATGCTCCGCGCGATGGACGAAAAATGGCCGGAGGACTGAGCGGAATCCTGCTCGTGGACAAGCCCGCGGGCTGGACGAGCCACGACGTGGTCTCGAAGCTCCGGCGGATAACCGGCCAGAGACGCATAGGCCACTCCGGAACCCTGGACCCTATGGCCACGGGGCTCCTGGTGGTGTTCCTGGGCAGGGCGACGCGGGCGGTGGAGTTCGCGGAGGGACACGACAAGGCCTATACTGCGCTCCTGCGTCCCGGCCTCACGACTGACACGCTCGACACGACAGGCACAGTGCTGGAGACCTCGCCCGAGCGACCGACAAGGGCGGCGCTGGAGGCCGCGCTCGGGGCTTTCCGCGGGGATATCGAACAGCTCCCGCCGATGTACTCCGCGATAAAGCAGAACGGCAAAAAGCTCTACGAGATCGCCCGCGCGGGCGGCGAGGTGGAGCGCAAGCCGAGGCACGTGACGATATACCGCCTGGACTGCACGGGCGAGCGCAAGGACGGGGACTTCGAGCTTGAGGTCGAGTGCTCGAAGGGAACGTATATCCGCACGCTCTGCGACGACATAGGGCGCGAGCTGGGCTGCGGGGCCTGCATGTCCGGCCTGCGGCGCACGCGCGCGGGCGGCTTTGACGTTCGGGACGCGCTGAAGCTCGAGGAGATCGAGCAGCGCGGCGCGGCGGACTGCCTGCTGCCGGTGGACGCGCTGTTCGCGGGCCGCCCGAGCCTGCTGATAAAGGACGCAAGGACGGAGAAGGCGCTGCGCAATGGCCTTGACGTGAAGCTCGAGGCGGACTTTGAGGGCGAGTGCCGCGTGTATTCGCGAAATCGAGAGTTTTTGTTGTTTGGGGCCGTAAAAGACGGCGTTTTGCACACGATAAAGAGCTTTTTTGAGGTATGAGCTATGCCGGATAGAAAGAGAGTAATAGCCCTGGGCTTCTTCGACGGGGTCCACCGCGGCCACGCCGCGCTGATGGAGATGACAAAACGCCGTGCCGCGGAGCTGGACGCGATACCCGCCGTCCTCACCTTCGACACGCACCCCGATACGCTGGTGAAGAAGGTGGACGTCCCGCTCATCAACTCGCCGGAGGAGCGCGCGGAGATAATCCGCCGCGTGTTCGGGATAGAGAGCGTCATCTTCATCCAGTTCAACGAGAAGGTCATGCACATGCCCTGGCGCGAATTTGCGGACTCCGTAACGGAGGAGCTGCGCGCCTGCCACTTTGTTGTGGGCTACGACTTCTCCTTCGGCTGGAGGGGCGAGGGCAGGCCGGACAGGCTGGCGGAGTACTGCCGCGAGCACGGCATGGGCTGCGACGTCATCTCAGCCGTGAAGCTGGACGGGGACGTCGTCAGCTCGACGCGCATCCGCGCCCTGCTCGAGGATGGCCGCATGGAGGAGGCGAACCGCCTGCTCGGCCACCCGCACTCGCTGGTGGACACTGTGCACTACGGCTTCCAGCTTGGACACAAGCTCGGCTCGCCTACTATAAACATGGGTTTCGCCCCCGGCGTCCTGGTGCCGAAGCACGGCGTTTACGCGGCGAAAGTGTTCCTGGATAACGGCGAGGAGCGCATGGCTGTGACGAACGTCGGAGTCCGGCCCACGGTGTCCGGCGGAGACCAGGTCTCGGTCGAGAGCTTCATCCTGGACTACGAGGGCGACCTATACGATCGCCGGGTCCGCGTGGAGTTCCACCACTTCATCAGGCCTGAGCGCAAGTTCCCGGATACGGAGGCGCTCAGGGAACAGATAAGGCGCGACGCCGAGAGCACGCGCGAATACTTTGCAGGCAAATAATGCGATACGGCCCGCCCCAGCCGGGGCGGGCCGCTTTTACAAGGGGGCGAGGGCAATGAACGACCGGCCCGCCGCGCTGGAAAGGCTGTATTTCGGCCTGGCGGCGAGGATAGACCTGCTCAAGCGGCAAAAACGCGCGATGCTGGCGGACTTCCACCGCGCCGCGGAAAAGCTCATAGCCGACGGGGCAACGCCGGAGAAGGCTGCTGAACGGCTGGATTTTGAGCGCCTGGGCGACTTTTATCTCAGGCGCGCGGACTACTGGTATCCGCTCGACGACGCGGCGAAGATCTACCCCATGTCGATGACGGACGGCTGGATGTCGGTGTTCCGGCTCTCGGCCTATTTGGACGCGCCGGTGGAGCCGGAGCTGCTCCAGGCGGCGCTGCACTTCACGCTTCCGCGCTTCCCCTTTTTTGCGACTTCGGTGCGCTGCGGCGTATTCTGGCACTACATAGACGGCGCAAAGCGGCGCTTTGTCATAACGCCGGAGACGGAGCCTCCCTGCGCACCCATGAACGTTGCAGCGGGCGACGCGCAGTCCTTCCGGGTCGTGTACTACCGGGAGCGGATAAGCGCGGAGTTTTTCCACATCCTCACGGACGGCACGGGCGGCATGGTCTTCCTGACGGCGCTGGTAACGGAGTACCTGCGCCTGCGCGGCGAGGCGCGGGGCGCTGAGGCCCCGGCAGAGGCTGAGCCCTACGGCGAGCAGTGCGAGAACGCCTTCGAGCGCTATGCCGCTTCCTGCCCTGCGGAGGGCGGCGGCTCTGTGGAGAAGCCGGCGGTGCGGCTCCGCGGCCGGCTGGCAAAGGAGAGGCCGGCGCGAATACTTCATTTCGAGATGGATTCGGAGCGGCTCAGGCAGGCGGCGCGCTCCAGGGGCGTTACGGTGACGGCACTGGTCCTTGCCTTCATGACGGAGGCGGCTTATGCGGCCTCGGACGAGAGCCGCGGCGACATCAGCATCCAGGTGCCGGTAAATATGCGGAAGTATTGTCCTTCGCACACGCTGCGGAACTTTTCGATGTATTTCAGCGTTCGCACGCCTCGCGCGAACTGTCTCTTATACACATCTGACGCTGCCGACGAATAGCCTTGTG
>ENA-OYZN01000832-OYZN01000832.1-human-gut-metagenome-genome-assembly--contig:-NODE-832-length-11111-cov-3.706585_pt1 | contig 11111 bp, 9 predicted proteins | sample MGYA00243294_ERZ653483 | MGnify/ENA primary metagenome ERZ653483 (study PRJEB26926, sample SAMN06165155) | human gut metagenome | biome: ENVO:00009003; feature: ENVO:2100002; material: ENVO:00002003... | reverse complement strand
GACGAGACCTTTGAAAACTTCGCGGCGATAAAAATGCTCTGGGGCTATGACTACCCAGACGAATACAAGAAGCAGCTATTTGAAGAATTTCTCAGGCGCGGCGGTCTGCCCGCTCTCGACGAGATTGAAACGTAATATGCAAAAAGATCCGCACCCGAAAAAGGTACGGATCTTTGATTTTTATCAGTAGCCTATCGCGACGGCACCGAGCATCGCAAGCGCGGCGAGGCCGAACTCCATAACAAACAGCTTCCACGACCAGCGCAGATATTTGCCGTAAGATATGCCGACCATGCCGATGGCGATGACCATTATTCCGCTCGTGGGATAGAGAATATTGCAGAAGCCGTCGCCCATTGTGAACGCGAGGACTATCGACTGCCTTGTCAGCCCGAGCAGATCGGCGAGCGGCAGGACTATCGGCATTATCAAAAACGCCTTTGCGGTGCCGGAGCCGACGATAAATTCGAGCGCGACGACGAAGAGGAATATCGCGAACAGCGCGCCCGTTTTGGACATCGACGAAGTGAGATTATAGACATGATAGAGTATCGTGTGAATTATGTTGCCCTCCTGCAGGACATAGGTTATCGAGAGGATAGCCCAAATCATCGGCAGGCAGGGAGCTATAGTTTTGACTCCCTCGAGGAAGCCGCCGCCGAGTGCCTTGCCGCGGATGCCCGCGATATATCCCGCCGAGATTCCGCCGACGGTGAAGAGGATAGCCATGCCGACGAGCGGAAGATAGTTTATCAGCTCTTTTACCGAGTCGCTTATCGCGTCGACTTTTTGGAGCGCGAACGACACCGCGACTATAAGTAATACGCCGCCGACGCAGCCGACGAATGTCTTTGTCGCCTTTTTGAGCGCGGGGTTGTTAAGCGCCTCATCGTCTACTTCCGCTCCGAAGCGCCCGCGCAGCTCCTTGTCACTCTCATAGCACAGGGACTTCTCGGGATTCTTCTCTATCTTCTTGGCATAAACTATTAAAAACAGCACGAGCGACGCATAGACGCAGACGAAGAACAGGACTCTGTATGCAAGGCCCGAGAACAGCGGCAGATCCGCCATCGTCTGAAGGATGCCGACATTGAACGGGTTGAACGTCGCGGCGGTATAGCCGAAGGCTATCGACACCATGCTGATGCCGAGACCGACGAACGAGTCCCAGCCGAGGGCCAGCGATATCGCGACCGCGAGCGGTACGAGCGTCAGCGACTCTTCGAGCACGCCGACTATCGACGACATCATCATGCACACGAAAACTATGACCGCTAACAGAAGATACTTTTTCTTCTCAAACTTTCTGACGACCGAGGACATGATGTATTTGAGCACGCCGCTGCGGTCGAGGATAAGAAATGTTCCGCCGATAAGAACAATGAACACAACGATTCCGATTCCCGTTGTTATCTGCGACGAGGTGAACACCATTATCGGCGCGAGGATTATCTTCCACCACGGCATTTTCCCCTCGTCTCCGGCGAACTCGTGATATGTGCCGTTTATGACCATGCCGCTGTCATCCATCTGATATTCGCCGCGCGGCACGACCTGAGTGAGCACGCCCGCGAGCAGCATAATAACGAGCAGAAGTGCCGTTATACCGAACACGGTCTTTTTGTCGATTTGTATTCCGGTGCCTTTCTTTTCCGTCTGCACAGCGGATTCGGCGGGCGCCGTCTTTTGCTTTTTCATTTTCGTCCCCCCTGTCTGACTGTTTGGAGCTTTCGTCCGGGTATAGTGGCATTATACTCCAGTGATGCATATTTATCAAGTATATTTGCATATTTATGCAAACGAATCTTTTTCGCTTCCATTGTGTTTTTTGTAACTTCTTCCAAATAAATCAAAATCTATTTTTTGTTTTATTCTTGTATTCCCCGTCGGTTTCTGATAACATTTAGCATGGAAACAAAAACCAATTCCGGAGGATATATAATGATAAGCTTTGACAGCAAAAACAAAACCTTCAAGCTTGACACGCCGAACACGAGCTATGTTATCGGGGTCGTCGACTTCGACCAGCTCGTCAACCTCTATTACGGCGACAAAATAGCGGACACCGAGGGACTTGAGGCGCGCTCATTCCGCCCGCGCTGTGCGTCGTTCAGCCCGCTGACGAGCGAATACAACACCGACGCGCACGACTTTTCGCCCGACTGCGCGCCGATGGAATATGGCTGCAACGGCTGCGGCGATTTCAGAACGAGTGCGCTCTCGATAAGAAACGCTGACGGCAACACCGCCACCGATATGCGCTACGAGGGATACAGAATATATGCGGGCAAACCGTCCATCGATCCCCTGCCGGCGGTCTATCTCAACAGCGAAAGCGAGGCGGACACGCTCGAAATAGACATGGCGGACAAAGTGACCGGCATGCGCGTCACGCTCATATACACGGCTTTCAACTCTCTCGATGTTATCATACGCAGCGCAAGAATCGAGAATGCGTCAAATAGACCCGCAGACATTGACCGCGCGATGAGCATGTGCGTCGACCTGCCGAGCATGGACTACGATCTCATAACCCTCTACGGCAGGCACTGCAAAGAGCGTTCCGAGGAGCGCCGTCCGCTCGCCCACGGACTTCAGGGAATTGCGAGCAAGCGCGGAGTTTCAAGCCACTGCCAGAACCCGTTTGCGGCTCTCGTCTCGAAAAACGCCGGCGAGGACAGCGGCGAGGCATACGGCTTCAATCTTGTTTACAGCGGTAACTTCGAGTTCTGCACCGAGTGCGACTATTCGGGCACTTCGCGCATACTCATGGGCATAAATCCGACCGATTTCACCTGGCATCTTGAGCCGGGCGAGAGCTTCCAGACTCCCGAAGCGGTCATGGTCCACACGAGCAATGGCATCGGCGAGATGAGCAGGATATACCATAAGCTCTATAACTTCAATCTCGTCCCCGGAAAATACAGAACGGAGAAGCGTCCCCTGCTGATAAACAGCTGGGAGGCGGCGTTCTTCGATTTTGATACGGACAAGCTCGTCTCGTTCGCGGAGCGCGCAAAGGAATTCGGCATGGATATGCTCGTCATGGACGACGGCTGGTTCGGCAAGCGCAACAACGACCAGAACTCGCTGGGCGACTGGTTCGTAAACGAGAGCAAGCTCAAGGGCGGCCTGGGCGAGCTTATAGACAGAGTAAACGCTCTCGGGCTGAAATTCGGAATATGGTACGAGCCGGAGATGATCTCCCCCGACTCCGACCTCTTCCGCGCCCATCCCGACTGGTGCGTCCATGTCCCCAACCGCAAGCCCTGCATAGGCAGGCATCAGTATGTTCTCGATATGTCCCGAAAAGATGTGCGCGACAACATTTTCGACCAGATGTACTCCGTGCTCTCGAAATATAAAATAGACTATATCAAATGGGATTTTAACCGCAATATTTCCGACGCGGGCTCGGCTCTGCTGCCCGCAGACAGGCAGGGCGAGTTCTTCCACCGCTTTATTCTGGGTACATACGAGCTCATGGGCAGGATACGCGACGCGTTCCCCGATATGCTCTTTGAAAACTGCTCGGGCGGCGGCGGACGCTTTGACCCCGCCATGCTCGCATATTCTCAGCAGATTTGGGCGAGCGACAACACCGACCCCATCGAGCGTCTGACGATCCAGTTCGGCACCTCGATGTGCTTCCCCGCCTCGACTATGGGCGCTCACGTCTCTGCCTGCGACAGGACGGATTACAAAGTAAAGGGCGACGTCGCGCTCTGGGGCACGTTCGGCTACGAGCTTGACCCGAATGAGCTGAGCGCAGAGGAGCGCGGGCAGGTAAAAAAGCAGGTTGACGAATACCACAAGTATTATAATCTCACCCACTTTGGCGATCTCTACAGGCTCAAGAGCCCCTATGAGGACGGCTACAGATGCGCGTGGAGCTTCGTCGCCGAGGACAAGAGCGAGGCTCTTGCAACTGTCGTTACAATGCGCGCGCCCGAAGTGCCGTTCTTCATTCTCAGATTCAATGGTCTCGACCCCGAAAAGCATTATCTCTGCGACTTCGACGGCAGAGTTTACTCCGGCTCGAACCTCATGAACGCAGGACTCAATCTGACCCGCCCGACAGAAAGAACATATTCGAGTCTTAAAATATATCTTAAAGCACAATGAGTGAAATGGATAAAATAAACGGCGCAAACTGGATAAGCTCTCTTTGCTCCGACCTGCCGATAACTGCCATAAATATGCCCGGCACGCACGACAGCGCGACAAAATATGTCCGCTTTAAGCCGATATGCAACACGCAGAACTTAACAATAGAAGAGCAGCTGCAAATCGGCGTGCGGTATCTCGACATGCGCTTTGAGCTAAAAGACGGCAGAAAGCTCGTCGCCGTTCACAGCATCGCGGACTGCAAAAAAGAGCGCGGCTTAAAAGCCGCCGACCTCACCGCCGCAGATACTGTAAATATGTGCGAAAGTTTTCTCAAAGAGAACCCCGGCGAGACAATTCTGTTTCAGCTTAAAGAAGACGACGGCGATGCGGGCATCGCGTTGTTCGGCGAGTTTTATGCGCAGTGTATCAGGGGCAGAGAAGAGCTTTGGTATCTCGAAAACCGCATACCCGCTCTCGGCGAAGTGCGCGGGAAGATAGTGCTGCTGCGCGTGGTAGACGTTGACGCTTCGCACTTCGACGACAAGACCTGCGGAATCGATTTCAGCGCGTACCCGTATGTCGGCAGCAGGGATATCCGCGATTTTCGCCGCCGCGATATAAAGAAGCTTTCGGACGGCAAGACATACGCGCAGATGTATGTCCAGGATTCATACAAGCTCGGCGGAATCAAAAAATGGAAAGCCGTTACAGCTTTTCTTGAATCCGACCTTGACCCGAGGAATTTCAATATATGCCTGACGAGCTGCACGGGCTTTATAACCCCGAAAGCAGGTTCGGCGTTCATCAACCGCAGGCTCAGGGAATATGAATTTACATCGGGCAGGCACTACGGCATCGTCGCCGCGGACCACATATCCCCGGACATCTGCCGCGCCGTCTTTATGAGCAATTACGGCGCAGAGCAGGCGTAAAGTGCAACTATCTTTAGCTTTATGCGAATAGTTTTTACTTTTAAAATTCAATATTGACACTTTTCGTCATACCGCGGCAAAAGCTTGTGTTTTTTGCCGCGGTATTTTTGACACATTTTTTATATGCGAAAATATAAAATAATAATTGTGTCAAAACAGCCTGTACATAAATATTTGCGGCGCAATATCGAAAAAGAGAAGTGAAAAAAACATGGAGCGTTTAAAAGCCAAGGCGGACAAGTTCAGATTCATAGACGAAGAAAAGCGGGAGAAAGTTATTCTCTCGCTCAAATGTATATTTTCATGCGCAGTCGGGCTGCTGCTCGCGCGCGCGAAGATTTTCGGCAGTCTCTCGCCGCTCGGGCTCGCGTTTTCCGCTGCCGCCGGGTCGTACGCGCTCGCGGCATCGGTCGGCGCGCTCGTCGGCTATCTGCTGTCCTTCTCAGGGACGGCAGGGATAAGATACATGGCGTGCGTCGCGGGAATCGCGCTGATAAACTTTTCCGTCAGTCGCCTGCGCGGAGAAAGCAGCGCGCGAAAAGTCGCGCCGATTGCCTCGGCTCTCTGCTGCGCGTCAACCGGCATAGCGGTTCTGCTCGTCGAAGGCTTTTCGCTAAACGGCATTGTGACTTTTCTCGCCGACTGCGTTCTCGCGGGCGGGATGACATATTTTTTCTCGCGTTCACTCGCGCTCATTGATAAAAGAAAAGAGACTCGGCGGCTCGGCAGGCGCGATATCATATGCGTCGCCATCTCCTGCTGCGCAGCACTTGCAGCGCTCGCGGAGTTTGATATCATGAACTTTCGCCCCGCCGGGACCGCGGCGGCGTTTATCGTCATGCTGCTGTGCTTCACTCTGCGCGAAGCGGGCGGCGCGTTCGGCGGCATATGCTCCGGAATAGCGCTCGCGGCGGCGTGCGGCGATCCCGCTCTCGGCGCTGTGTATTCGGCGGCGGGGCTCTGCGCCGGGCTGTTCTATCAGTTCGGTCAGCTTGGGATATCCGCAGCATTCATCTGCATCTGCGGGATAAGCGCGGTCATCTCGCCGAACCCGCAAACGATAGCCGCGATAGCGGAGAGCGCGGCGGCGGCGCTGATATTTGTTCTCATCCCGCGCTCGAAGCTCGAAAAGCTGCGCGACAGTCTGAGCCCCGCGCAGGAATATGCGCCGAGCGGCGAACGCGGTGAGCTGTGCAGGCGGCTCGGCGACGCAGAGAGCGCGCTCGAGGGCGTAGGTCAATGTATTGAACGGGTTGGCAAGAAGATAGACTCGGCGCGCCCCGACGAGCCTGAGATAATAACAGCGCGGGTAAAGCAGAGCGTCTGCGCTGCGTGCGGAAAGTGCGCCGGCAAAAATGAAAAACTCCGCGAACGGACTTTTTCGGACGCCGTGAAGATACTCCGCGAAGAAAGTCATATAACATCAGCCGAATTCGGCACGGAGTTTTGCGCCGAGTGCCCGAAGGCTTCGGCGGTAGCAGAGAATTTCAACCGCGTTTTTACAAGCAGTGTGGCATCGGCATGCGCGGCGCAGAAGACTAACCAGCTTCGCCGCGCAGTCGCGGACAGCTTCGGCGCGATGGCGGATATCCTCGGCGAGATAGGCGCAGAGACGGCAAAGAGCGATATGTTCCTCCCCTCTCAGACCTCTGCCGCCTCTGATACGCTCGGCGGGCTCGGCATGAATGTCATATCCGCGTGCTGCAAGCGAGACGGCGCGGGGCATATAATACTCACGGCAAAAATCACCGAGCTGCCGGAGAACGCTGTTTTGCGCGAGGCGACAAACGCGCTTTCAAAAGAACTCGGTGCGGCTCTGGCGCTCCCCGCGATACGCGATATTGAGAATGGTGTCGAGCTGACATTTAGCGAGAAGCCGCGATTTTGCTTTGAAATAGGCTCGGATCAGCGACCGGGTTCGGACGACGGCGACTGTGGCGACTGCTACGACTGCGTAGGACTTGAGGACGGGCGGAATGTTATAATTTTAAGCGACGGCATGGGGACGGGCAGGCGTGCCGCAGTTGACTCTGCTATGGCGACCGACCTTTTCGCGTCGCTCATCTGCTCCGGGCTATCCTGCGAAGCGGCACTCAGAACGGTCAACACCGCGCTCATCGCCAAGAGCGAGGACGAGAGCCTTGCGACCCTCGACATAGCGTCGCTCGACCCGTATTCGGGCGAGATAAGCTTCTTCAAGGCCGGCGCGGCGCCCTGCTTCATAAAGCGCTCCGGACGCACCGCGATACTCGAGCTGCCGTCTCTCCCGGCGGGCATACTCAGCCGCATCGGCTTTTCAAAGGCGGGTGCGGAGCTGCGCGAGGGCGACACGGTGGTCATGATATCCGACGGAGTGGCGGCGGACGGCAGCGAATGGATAACGAAGCTCATCCGCTCCTGGCGCGGGGACGCGCAGGGGCTCGCCGAGGAGCTGACCGCCGCGGCACTCAGCCGCCGCAAGGGCAAAAAATCCGACGACATGACGGCGATATGCGTTCGCATCCACAGCGCGGACAGAATCGGGAATTGACAAAGCCTCCGCCATAATATATAATATTTGCGAAAACAAAATGGAGGTATAAATTATGATTTTAGCAGCTGTCGGTAAGAACGGCACAGGCAAGGATTTCTTCCTTGATTATGTTGCCCAGAAGTACGGCTTCCCGATGATCTCCATCGGCGATGTTGTCCGCGAGCTCGCAACTAAGGACGGCCTTGAGCTGACCCGCGACAATCTTCATGCTACCAGCAAGAAGTACATGGGCGAGTTTGGTCAGACCTTCTTCCCCGAGATGATCGTCAAGAAGATAAAGGAGTCGGACGCTCCGAACTATCTTGTTTCCGGCATCCGTCCGCCCTCGGACATCGAGATTTTCCGCAAGGCTTTCGGCGATGATTTCATCCTTGTTGATGTTGTTATCAGCGACGATGAGGTTCGCTATCAGAGAATGATCGCTCGCGGCTCCGAGCGCGACGGCAAGAGCGTTGAGAAGCTTCGCGAGAACGATCTCCACGAGGAGGAGATCTTCCACACCAGCGAGAGCGAGAAGATGGCGAACTATGTCATCAAGAACGACGGCGGCGTTGAGGACTTCTACGCGGCGGTCGACAACTTCTATGAGACCGTTCTCAAGCCGAAAATCGGCTGAGTAAAAGCCAAATGAAGCAAATGATCCTCCGTATGAGATACATCATACGGAGGATTTTTTGTCGGCATAGTAAAAAGCCTGCACAGCGTAAACCGTGCAGGCTTTTCTGATGTAAAGATTGATTACTGCTGGGGAGCTCCAACAGGGCAAGCATCTGCGCAGGAACCGCACTCGGTGCAGAGATCTGCGTTGATCTCGAACTTGCCGTCGCCCTCAGAAATAGCTCCTACGGGGCACTCAGCCTCGCAAGCGCCGCAGGAAATGCAATCGTCGCTGATATGATAAGCCATTAGTCAATCCTCCTTACACATATTTCTCTTTAACATCGCACGCGGATATCCGCATACGCTGTACAATCATTGTATCACATTATATAGAAAAATCAAGAGTAAAATTATGTCCTCGTTTATTCTATTCCCTTGAGAGCCTCGAGCTCGGAGCGGTCGACCTTTATTTTGCCGTCCTTTATCGTCTTCACCTCGCGGCGATTGAACGAATGCGGTGCGGCATCGGGGCAGCGGTCGAGTCTGACCTTGAGCTGACCTGAGAGAAGATTGACTTCGACCACGATCCCCCTGCCCTCGGGGGTATCGACGAGCGCGCCCTGCTTCGGGGTTATCTTGAGCAGATACTCGTAGTTGTCCTGCTCATATTTTAGGCAGCACATGAGCCTGCCGCAGGTGCCGCTTATCTTGACGGGATTGAGCGAGAGCCCCTGCTCCTTTGCCATCTTTATCGACACGGGCTGAAAATCGCCGATAAACGTGCTGCAGCAGAACGGTCTGCCGCACATGCCGAGACCGCCGAGCATCTTCGAACCGTCGCGCACGCCTATCTGCCTGAGCTCTATCCTCGTGCGGAACACGCGGGCGAGATCCTTTACGAGCTCGCGGAAATCGACTCTGACATCGGAGGTGTAATAGAAAAGTATCTTCTTGCCGTCGAAGGCATATTCGACATTGACGAGCTTCATCATGTCGAGCCCGTGGTCGGCTATCTTTTGCAGGCAGATATCAAAAGCTTCCTGCTCTTTTTTGCGGTTTTCCTCGACTATTTTCAGATCCGCATCCGTCGCGCGGCGCACAACGGACTTCAGGGGCTTGACTATCTCCTCGTCGCTGACCTCGCTGTTTTCGAGCGCAACTTCACCGCACTCCATTCCGCGGACAGTCTCGACGATAACATGGTCGCCCTTTTCGAATTTATTATCGAGAGGGTCGAAATAATAGACTTTTCCGACCTCTCTGAATCTGACTCCTATGACCTGGGCCATTTATTTCATCCTTTCATCTGCCGGACGCCCTGCGCAGCTCGGCGCACATACGGGTAATAAGCAGAGTGTAATTTTCATTTCTTTCAAACGAAGCCGCCAAATCGTCAACGCAGGTTATCATGCGCATGAGATTCGCAGTAGTAACATTCCCCGCGAGCTTCTGCGCCTCGGTTTTATATTCTTCGGGCGCTTCGACTCCGGATTTTATCAGCACCGCCGCGCGGAAAAATTCGGGCAGAACCTGCAAGGCTGCCCTGAACAGCGTTTTATCCTTTTCAAATACCGCTGTAGCCGCGAGCAGAGGATATTCATTAGCCTCCGGCACAGCCGCCGCAACAGCGCGCGCAGCTTCAAAAACGCCGCTGTCAACGCGCCTGCCGCCGCCCTGAGAAAAGACTGCGCAGCGGGACAAAACGGTCTGCAAGAACACATTCTTGTCATCCGTCAGCAGCAGAAAGCACACACCCTCCGGCGGCTCTTCGAGAACCTTGAGCAGCGCGTTCTGCGCGGGGACAAGCATATTCTGCGCGTCTTTTAAGATATACACTTTTCTGTCGGCCTCATTTGCGACTATATAGGCATCCGAGCGTATCTCGCGGACTGTCTCGACCTTGAAATTATTAGTTTTCGGGTCGGGCTCGAAAATTTTTATATCGGGATGCGAATCCGAGCGCGCCTTGAGGCAGTTTATACACCTGCCGCAGGGCTTATCGTCCCCCGAGCACACCAGCGCGGCGGCGAGGGTCTTCGCAGTATCCATCAGGCGTTCGCTGTCCTCATCCTCGAGAATCGCGGCATGGGGAAAACGCCCTGAGTTCACAGAGGAACTCAGAGCCTTTTTCAGCGGCTCTGATATTTGCAAAGACTCGAATCCCATATGTTCTCCGACATTACAGCTTATAGAATTTATCCATGTTCACAACGAACACGGTAGCGCCGCCGACCGCGACCTGAACGGGCAGAGTCACGAAGCTCTCCGCATTATAAGCGGGAGCGGCGGTCATGAGCTGAGTGCGTCTGGAGCTGTTTTCCCTGAGTATCTCCATGACATCGTCAACGCGGCTGTCCTCAACGCCTATGAGCAGAGTGACATTGCCCGCGCTCAGAAATCCGCCCGTTGTCGACAGCTTCGTAGCGTCAAAACCGGCCTTTGTAAGCTCGCTCAAAACGTCATATGAGTCGTCGTTGCTGATTATCGCGATGATGAGTTTCATCGGAAGAGCTCCTTTCATATCTTACTCAATAATATTATAAAACATCTTAGATTATTTTACAACTTTTATATTGAAAATACCGTATCTGCGAAGTTCCTCTATCTCCCGCTCGCCGAGTATCTCTCCCGGCATTGCCGCGGGAATTGCGGGCGGGCACGGGCAATATGCCTCCGCCGCCGTCCGTCCGAGCGCAGAGTCGATATTTATATATTCGCACTCCGCGAGCAGAGCTTCGCGCGGTGCCATGCTGATGCGCGGTAAAAATGCGTTGACTCCGATTGGCGATTTACCGCACGGCACGGCTTTTGAAAATATATCAGCAAGAGCTGAATCAAGTCTTTCAAAATCCTCTTCGGTATTCATGACGGACGGAATGAGAATTATCTTCCCGAGCCCCGCATATTCGGGCTCAATGCCGTGCGCACGCAGAAGC
>ENA-OYZN01000830-OYZN01000830.1-human-gut-metagenome-genome-assembly--contig:-NODE-830-length-11149-cov-3.762124_pt1 | contig 11149 bp, 7 predicted proteins | sample MGYA00243294_ERZ653483 | MGnify/ENA primary metagenome ERZ653483 (study PRJEB26926, sample SAMN06165155) | human gut metagenome | biome: ENVO:00009003; feature: ENVO:2100002; material: ENVO:00002003... | reverse complement strand
CGGAGATGTGTATAAGAGACAGGCGTTATGCGTTTCATCGATCTGCCTCCCTTCGGTTATAAAAATAATTATACCACTCTTTGCCCCGCGGTACAATATATTTTCCGTCTGCGCGGATAGAAAAGATATTGCAGCGCGCGGCGCGTTTTGTGCAAAATTTATGCAAAAGCATACGCGCGGGGATAAAAATATCCGGCTCCTGCCAAACGGCAGAAACCGGATAGTGAAATCAAAACTGATTATTCAGCCTCGGTCTCCTCAGCCTCGTCCTCTGCGGCGGGCTCAAGCAGAGCTCTGATCGAAAGGCTGACGCGCTTCTTGTCGAAGTCGATGCCGATGATCTTCGCCTGAACCTTGTCGCCGACCTTGAGAACGTCGGAGGGCTTCTCGATGCGGCGATCCGCTATCTGAGAAATGTGGATAAGACCGTCAATGCCGGGGATAACTCTTGCGAATGCACCGAAATCGGTAAGGCTGACTATCTCAGCGTCGATAACGGTTCCCTCGGGATAGTTCTTGCGAAGGATCTCCCACGGATTGTCCTCGTCTTTTCTGTAGCCCAGAGAAATCTTTTTCTTCTCGGGATCGAGAGCCTTTATGTAGACATCGATAACGTCGCCGACCTTCAGGACATCCGACGGATGCTTGATGCGCTTCCAGGAAAGCTCGGAGATGTGAACCATTCCGTCCACGCCGCCGATGTCGACGAATGCGCCGTAGTTGGTAAGAGACTTGACGGTGCCGGTATACTTCTGACCGACCTCAGCCTGTGCCCAGAAAGCTTCCTCAGCGGCCTTTCTCTCCTCCTTGAGGACGGCACGGATGGAGCCGACAGCTCTTCTCTTGTAGTTGTTGACCTCGATGATGCGGAACTTGACGTTCTTTCTCAGAAGGCTGTCAAGAGACTCACTGCGCGATGCGGTTGCAAGAGAACCGGGGATGAAAACGCGAACGCCGTCGGTAACAGCGATAACGCCGCCCTTGACAACATCGGTGACAACGCCTTCGAAAACCTTATCGGTCTCAGCCGCGTCAGCGATATCGCGCCATGCCTGCATAGCGTCATAACGACGCTTGGAAAGCATAACGGTGCCCTCTGCATCGTTGGTCTTCATGATGATAAGACCGATCTCGTCGCCTATCTTGAGCTCCTTCTTCGGGTCAGCGGCAGGATCTGCGCTGTACTCGTCCATGGGGACATAGCCGGCATGCTTTCTGCCGATGTCGACCTGGATCTCTGTGGGCGAGAAGCCCATGACGATACCGGTGACCTTCTGGTCGTTGTTCATGCTGTTGAGAGACTCCTCAAGAGCCTTGGAGAAGTCCTGCTCGTCTGCTTCTTCGGAAGGCACCTCCTCCGCCGGCTGTGCGGAAGCTGCGCTCTCCTCGAGCTCACCGGCAGCCGCCTCAGCGACATCGGTCTTACGCTCGACTGCGCCTTCCTCAAGCTCTTTGGATTGTTCGTTAAGAATTTCGGACATGTTACAAAGTACCTCCTTTATTATGCACGCAGGGGTTGATGCCCCTGCAGTAACGCCGACAACATCGCAGGCGGAGAAATCGATATTTTTAACATCCGCTGCGCGCTCCACAAGATAAGTCGTGCAGTTTTTTTCGCACACTCCCTTGAGCTTTGCCGTGTTGGAACTCTGCGAGCCGCCGATGATGATCATCATATCGACGCGCTGCGACAGCTCGGAAGCCTCTTTCTGCCTATCCTGCGTAGCATTACATATTGTATCAAAAACATTTGCATTTGTACATAGTATTTTTATTATTTTTAGGGATTCCTGCCATTCTTTTACGCTGAAAGTGGTCTGTGAGACGACCGTTATTTTCTTCTCGGAATATTCCGGATGATTTTCGAAAATTTTACGGAGTTCTTCGGCGTTGCGGAAAGTGAAGCACTCGCCGCGGCAGTGACCCATAATGCCGATGACCTCGGGATGACCGCTGTCTCCGGCGATGAGCACGGGGATATCGGGCGATGAATTCTTGCCGACTATCCTGTGTATTTTCTTGACGAACGGGCAGGTAACGTCGCAGATATCGGCGCCCGTAGCCTCAAGGCTGCGATAGACGCTCGCGCCGACTCCGTGGGTGCGGACGACGACGGTAGTATCGGCGGACGCTTCTATGGGCGAGTTTATCACCCGAACGCCCTTTTTCTCAAGATCTTCTATAACGACCGGGTTATGTATCAGGGGACCGAAAGTAGCGACTTTTTTTCCGCTGTCAACGAGCTTATATGTCATCTCGACCGCGCGGTTGACCCCGAAGCAGAAGCCCGCCGTTTTTGCAACCTCAATCCTTTTCATGGCCCTTTTCAAGCAGCTCCCCTATCTTGCCCATGACAAGTCTGGAAGCGTCCTTTATCTCACTCATATTTGATTCGTCCGTAAGTCCGAGCTCCTCATAGGGAATGACCTCGCCGAAGCGGACGGTTATCTTCTTGCGGAACTTGCTCTTGCCCTCAAAATAAATGCATGCGGGCAGAACATCGGCATGGGTGGCCTTGGCAATAAGCGCGATGCCTGCTTTGGGCGGCAGCATCTTGCCGTCGGGATCCTTCGAGCGCGTGCCCTCGGGGAATATGCCGAGAACCTTGCCCTCTTCGACAAGGCGGATAGCATAGTTGAGCGAGCGCTGGTCGCCCGTTCCGCGGCTTATCGGGAACGCATTCAGGTGACGCAGCATCCACGAAGCGAGCTTATTGAGATTGAACAGCTCGAGCTTCGCCATGTAGTGGATCTTGCGGACTCTCGCCGCGGCAATGAGACCGGGATCGTATGAGTTGCGATGGTTCGAGGCAATTATAAGACTGCCCGTTTTCGGCACGTTTTCGCGTCCGATATACTGCGTCTTGAAGACAATCTTTGCGAGCGGATGAAACATCCAAACGAAAACGTCATAAAATTTTCTGTCTCTGGTATCGTTGTAGTTAAACGCTTTACCTTTAATCTTCGGTTCCATCAAAGATTCTCCTTAATAACATTTTTTATTTTCTCTATCGACTCGTCGAGCGAAAGCTCCGTCGTATCGACCGTTATGGCGTCGGGCGCGGCTCTGAGCGGAGCGATAGCCCGATTGGAATCATTATAATCCCTTTGCTTCATTTCTGCAAGCACATTTTCGTATTCGACCTTTTCGCCCTTTTCTATGAGTTCTTTATAGCGGCGGCGCGCACGTTCCTCGGCGGAAGCGGTGAGGAATATCTTGACCTGCGCGTGGGGCAGAACAACGGTTCCGATATCGCGCCCGTCCATGACGCAGTCGTTTTTGGCGGCGATATCCTGCTGGAGACCGAAAAGGAACTCGCGGACTGCGGGCACCGCCGAGACTTTCGAGGCCGCCATTGACGCTTCGGGAGTTCTGATAAACGCCGAAACATTCTCGCCGTTTAAAAACACTGCCTGCTCGCCGTTTTCATATTTGAGTTCAACGGATATACCCTTGACGCTCTCGGCAATAGCCTCGGGGTTTTCAAGGTCGACTCCGCGGCGCAGTGCGTTGAGTCCGACGGTGCGGTAAAGCGCGCCGGTATCGACATAGATAAAGCCGAGCGCCTGAGCCGCGCGGCGTGATATTGTGCTCTTGCCCGCTCCTGCGGGGCCGTCGATTGCAACATTTATTGACATAGAGATTTTCCTTTCGTGCTTTCTTTATTGAGCCGCACTCTCTCCGGCAAGATGTCCGGTCGAGAACGCTATCTGCAAATTGAATCCGCCCGTGTAGGCATCGACATCTATAACTTCGCCCGCAAAATACAGACCGTCTATGAGCTTCGACCGCATCGTTTTCGGGTCTATCTCCGAGGTCTTTACGCCGCCGGAGGTGACAACCGCCTCTTCGATCGGGCGAAAGTCAGTTACCGTAACAGTGAAATGCTTGAGCAGATAAACGAGCTTCGCGCGCTGTTCGCGGGTGACGGAATTGACCTTTGTGTCCATGGGTATGCCCGAGAGAGAGACTATGACGGGCACGAGCTTTTTGGGAAGCAGGAAGTTGAGCGCATTTATAAAATTGCGGTTGTTGTTCTCGCTGAAATCGCGCAGGACGCGCGCATCGAGCTGCTGCTCCGAAAGCGCGGGTTTGAGGTCGATAACAATTTTATATCTCCCCCGTTCCATCTGACGCATATGCGAGCTCGCGGAGAGTATCATCGGGCCCGACACGCCGAAATGAGTAAACAGCATCTCGCCAAAATCGGAATAGATGTGCTTTCCCGTTTTTGTGTCCTCAACAGTTATTGAAACATTTCTCAGCGACAGCCCCTGAAGCCGCGAGCAGAAGCCCTCGTGCGCTTCGAGCGGAACGAGCGACGGCTTTATCGGGGTCACGGTGTGCCCCGCCTGTTTTGCGAGTTCATATCCGTCGCCTGTTGAGCCCGTCTGGGGATAAGACCTGCCGCCGGTGGCGACTATCACCCTGTCGGCATATATCCGCTCGCCGGAGTAGAGTATCGCGCCGCGAACTTTACCGGATTCGATTATGAGTTCCTTTGCCCTGCCTGTCACTATATCAACGCCCGCGTGCTTCGCCGCGAAGAAAAGCGCGTCGACTATATCGGAAGCTCTGTCCGACTCGGGAAAAACGCGGTTGCCGCGCTCGGTCTTGAGCGGCACGTGCTGGGATTCAAAGAAATTCATTGTATCTGCGGGCATGAAGCGCGAAAACGCGCTGTAAAGAAATCTGCCGTTGACCGGCACAGCCGAGATAAGGGCGTTGAGATCGGCGCAGTCATTCGTGACGTTGCACCTGCCCTTTCCCGTTATCATTATTTTTCGGCCGACTTTTTCGTTGCGTTCAAGCAGAACGACTTTGCCGCCTTTTTTTGCCGCGGTAACGGCTGCCATAAGCCCCGCCGCTCCGCCGCCTATTACAAGCACTTCAGGCATAATTTACCTCTTTTTGAAAAATTTACTCGTCCTCGTGGGTCTGGTATATCTGATACTCGTCCCAGATATTTTCGAGCGAGCTGAGATTGCTGTAGACCTCGCCGCTCTTTTCGCTCGCCGCCGCCGCTATCAGCGCGTTGATAAGGCTCAGCGGAGCAACGAGGGAATCGACAAACGAAACCATGCTGCTGCGCGCGAGGAGAAGATGGGTCGCAAACTGCGCTATAGGTGAATTCTCGCTGTCGGTGACGGAGATAACCGTCGCTCCCCTGTCGGATATAAAGCGCAGCATATTTATCGTCTGCTTTGAATATCTCGGGAAGCTTATCGCGATGCAGACATCGTCCTTGTTGATTCTGAACGCCTGGTCAAACGCCTCGCCCGTTCCGGCGGGTTCGATAAGGGTCACGCTGTCATAGACAAAATTGAGATAGAACGCCGCAAAGCTTGCAAGCGACGCCGCACTGCGCACGCCGAGGACATAGATATGCTTCGCGCGGTTTATCGCCTCGACGCTCGCGTTGAACGCCTCGCGCGAAATGCTCTCGCGGGTCGCCTTTATCGTATCGATATCGGAAGAAAACGCGTGTTCGAGCATATCTTCGCCGCCCGCTGCCTCCATGCGTTGGACGCTCGTCAGTCTGCTCTTGACTACCTCCTGCAGGGTCTTCTGAAGCTGAGGATAGCCCGAAAAGCCGAGCTCGGACGCGAATCTGACGACAGTCGACTCGCTCACGCCGACCGCGTCGCCGAGCTTCGCCGCGGTCATGAACGCCGCCTTGTCGTAGTTTTCGGTTATGTAGTCGGTTATCCGCTTATGTCCCTTGGACATGGAAGAGTAACAGCCCTCTATTTTTGAAAGCAGCTGTTTTGTCATATTGGATATTCACCTTATTCCGTTTACATATGTAACATGATTTTAGCATACAGCCACATGAAAATGCAAGACGGCAGAGCAAAAATTGCAGGGTTTCCTGCATTTTCTTAAAAGCATTGACTTAAAGCCCGATTTTTTTTATAATCTATTAGTCTATTACTTCTTAAATAAGGAGCTAAAAAATGAAGGATTCATCATTTCTCTGGTATGACAAGCCCGCCTCCGTCTGGACTCAGGCGCTGCCAATCGGCAACGGAACGCTCGGCGGCATGATATACGGCAAAGTAGAGGAAGAGACCGTCTCTTTGAACCACGACGAGCTTTGGACGGGGCACCCGAAGAACACTATACGCCCCGGTTCGCTCGAAGCTTTTCAGAAAGCCCGCGCACTCGCGCTCGACGGAAAGCTGCGCGAGTCGCAGGATATTATAGAATCCGACTTCATGAGCACATGGAGCCAGGCATACCTGCCCCTGGGCGACCTCGTTCTGACATTCGACGGCTCCGACCGCAAGTCAGATTATATCCGCTCGCTCGATCTTGACACGGCGATCGCCTCGGTCAGCTACAGGCAGGGCAAGCGCATCATGCGCCGCGAGCTGTTTGCGTCGCATCCCGATAAAGTTATCGCAGTCCGCCTCATCTGCGAAAACGGCAAGTTTGATGTCACGGCAAGCCTCAAATGCCAGCTTCATCACAAAGTCAAGTCGCAGAGCGGTCTGCTCGTCATGAGCGGCGAAGCGCCGAGCGAGCACAACACGAATGGTCAGTCGGATAAGCAGAGCTATTCGAAAGTCGACAGCGAGCGCGGTATGCTCTTCACCTGCGCCGTGAAAGCCGATACGGACGGCAAAAAGCATATAAGCGGCAAGGGAATAGAGATAACCGGCGCGACGGTCGTCACGCTCTATCTCACCGCAGAGACGAGCTTCAACGGCTGGCAGAACAACGCTTTCACAAACGGCAAGCCGCACCTTGAGCCCTGCATCGAGAGACTCTCGAAGAATTTCGATTACGAAGCGGTCAAATCCGCGCACATCGCCGACTACCGCGCGCTCTATTCGAGAGTTGAGCTTGACATAGGCTCGAACGGCAAAGACAACATACCGACCGGCAAGCGTCTGCGCAATTTCAAGAAAGACAAGAATGACATCGCTCTCTACACCCTGCTGTTCAACTTCGGACGCTATCTCGCGATATCCTCGTCGCGCCCCGGCTCGCAGCCATCGACGCTTCAGGGCATCTGGAACGAGAAGCTCTGCCCGCCGTGGCACTCAAACTACACTGTAAACATAAACACCGAGATGAACTACTGGCCCGTTCTCCCCTGCGATATGCCGGAGGTCAACGAGCCGCTGATAGAGATGGTGCGAGATCTGTCCGTCGCGGGCGAGCGCACGGCAAAAGAGATGTACGGCATGCACGGCTTTGTCGCGCATCACAATGTTGACATCTGGAGAATGACGACCCCCGTCGGCGGATGCGCCGTATGGGCATTCTGGCCGATGTCGCCCGGCTGGTTCTGCGAGCATATTTTTGCCCACTACGAATACACCATGGACGAAAAATATCTGCGCGAGACCGCCTATCCGATAATGAAAAAGAGCGCGGAATTCTACTGCGACTATCTCGTCGAGGACAAGGACGGCTATCTCATCGCCGCGCCCTCGACCTCGCCCGAGAACAACTTCGTCCTAAACGGCAGCAGCTGCGCCGTTTCGCAGACGACGACAATGACGATGAGCATAATCCGCGAGCTGTTTGAAAACTGCATCAAAGCTTCCGACATCCTCGGCGAGGACAAGGAGTTTGCAGGAATCCTCAAAGGCAAGCTCGACCGCATGCTGCCGTTCAGAATCGGCAAAAAAGGTCAGCTTCTCGAGTGGTACAACGAAGAGAAAGAATCGGAGATACACCACCGCCACTGCTCGATGCTCTACGGTCTGCACCCCGCGCATCTGATAACTTCTTACGGCACGCCCGAGCTTGCGGACGCTTGCAGACGCTCGCTCGAAATAAGAGGCGACGACGGCACGGGCTGGAGCCTCGGCTGGAAGATAAACTTCTGGGCGCGTCTGCGCGACGGCAACCACGCATTGAAGCTATTCGATCAGCAGCTGAGGTTCAAGGCTTCGACCGGCATGAACTACTCCCACGGCGGCGGCACATACGAAAATCTCTTTGACGCGCACCCGCCTTTCCAGATAGACGGAAACTTCGGCGCGGTCAGCGGAGTCTGCGAGATGCTGCTCGACTGCTTTGACGGAAAGATTTATCTTCTGCCCGCTCTCCCCGATAAGTGGAGCGAAGGCAGCGTTCGCGGTCTGCTCGCAAAGGGAAACATAAAGGTCGATATGACATGGAGCGGCGGCAAGCTCACCTCGTATTCCCTCACCGGCAATGGCGAGGCGCACATTGTATACGGCGGCCAAGAGACAGTTCACAGGCTCGACGGCGGCACGCTGACAGTTGAGCTTTAAGGAGTTATAAAATGAAATTCGACCTCTATGATTTTGACAAGACCGTTTTCCCCGTTGACTCGGAGAGCGTGTTCTATCTCTTCTGCCTTGTCAGGCACCCGTGGCTGATAGTCATTCTTCCCTATCAGCTCGTCTGCCTCGCCTGCTTCTTTTTAAAGATAGGCGGCGACAAGATGAAGGGCAGATTCTTCTGCTTCCTGCGCTTTGTGAACACGGAAAAGATGGTCAAAAAGTTCTGGGAGAAGAACGAAAAGAGAATATATCCGTTCTTCCGCCCGGAGAACCGCGATCTCCCCGCAGTCGTATGCTCGGCGTCGCCCGAATTTCTGCTGCGCCCGATATGCGAAAAATACAAGGTGCACACACTCATCGCCACGCGCCTTGACCCGCACACGGGCAGAATGACCGGGCTCAACTGCAAGGACGGTGAAAAGGTTATAAGAATAAACGAGGCGATGCCCGGCGCGAAATTTGAGAAAGTGTTTTCGGACTCTCTCAAAAGCGACGCGCCGATATTCGCGCTCGGAGAGATAAACTATCACGCAGTGAGGGGTAAACTGACGCGCATAAAATAAGTTTCAACACACTGGAGATGTAAAAATGATAATAGACAGCCACGCACATATATACCCTGACAAGCTCGCCAGAAAGGCGGCGCGCAGCATCGGCGATTTCTACGACATCGACATGGACCTCGACGGCACGGTCGACATGCTTCTCAAGGTCGGCGACGAAGCGGGAGTTGACAAATTTCTTGTTCACTCGGTCGCGACGACACCGCACCAGGTGCGCTCAATAAATTCATTCATTGCAAAGAGCGTATCGGAGCACCCCGACCGATTCATCGGCTTTGCGACGCTCCACCCCGGATGCGGCGACGAGATACCGGAAATCGTTGACGAAGCGATAGAGCTCGGACTCTCGGGAATAAAGCTGCACCCCGATTTTCAGGAGTTCGACATAGACGCGCCTGAAGCTATGCGCATGTACGAAGTGCTCGAGGGCAGACTGCCGATACTCTTCCACACCGGCGACTACCGCACGCAATATTCAAAGCCGACGAAGCTAATAAAAGTCCTCGAAAAGTTCCCGAAGCTCGACATAATCGCAGCGCATTTCGGCGCATGGTCGGAATGGGGCTACGGCTCAAAAGAGCTTTCTGAAGCGGGAGTATATGTTGACTCATCGAGCAGTTTCTATGCGATGAGTCCGGAGAGGATAATGGAGATGATTCACATCTTCGGCACGGACAAAATTTTCTTCGGCTCGGACTACCCGATGTGGAACGTCAAGAAGGAGCTTGAAACATTTATGTCCCTGCCGCTGAGCGACGAGGACAGAGAGAAAATACTCCACAAGAACCTCGAAGGTCTGCTGGCGAAGTACAAGAAATAAAGCACGAGCAATAATATAAAAACCAGCCGCAAGTTTTTTACGCTTACGGCTGGTTTTTTTGATTTTGATTATTCGACGTAGTCCCTGAGCTTCTTGCTTCTCGTCGGGTGACGGAGCTTGCGCAGAGCCTTTGCCTCGATCTGGCGGATACGTTCACGGGTGACGTTGAACTCCTTGCCGACTTCCTCGAGGGTGTGAGGATGGCCGTCGGTGAGTCCGAAGCGCATCGAGAGCACTCGCTCCTCACGGGGAGTGAGGGTCTTGAGCACATGGGCAAGCTCCTCCTTGAGCAGGGTCGCCGAAGCGGCGTCTGCCGGGGCGGGAGCATCGTCATCGGGGATGAAGTCGCCGAGATGGCTGTCCTCCTCCTCGCCGATGGGGGTCTCAAGGGAGACAGGCTCCTGAGCCACACGCATTATCTCGCGCACCTTGTCAACGGACATATCGAGTACCTCGGCGATTTCCTCCGCCGTGGGGTCTCTGCCGTTCTTGTGCAGCAGCTGGCTGTTGGTCTTCTTGACCTTGTTTATGGTCTCGACCATGTGAACGGGGATTCTTATCGTCCTCGCCTGGTCGGCTATGGCGCGGGTTATCGCCTGCCTTATCCACCATGTGGCGTAGGTCGAGAATTTGAATCCCTTTGTGTAATCGAACTTGTCAACAGCCTTGATAAGTCCGAGGTTGCCCTCCTGAATAAGATCGAGGAACTGCATGCCCCTGCCGACATAGCGCTTTGCGATGCTGACGACGAGCCTGAGGTTCGCCTCGGTCAGTCTGCGCTTTGCGGCGGGGTCGTTGTCGCCGATTCTGATGGCGAGCTCGATCTCCTCCTCGGGGGTGAGCAGCGGAACCTTGCCTATCTCCTTCAGATACATCCGGACGGGGTCGTCTATCGCAAGACCCTCCTGTTGGAGCATTTTTTCCATATCCTCGGCGGATTCGAGCTGCTCGACCTCGATCTCTATGTCGTCGAATTCCGAAGGATTGATATAATTTGTGACCTCAATGCCGTTATTCTCGATCATCTCATATATCTTCTCGATCTGATCGATATCGTAATCGGAGTATTCGAGAGCCTCCATTATATCGCTGTTCGAAAGAGAGCCTTTTGCCTTGCCCTTTTCGATAAGCGCTTTTATATCCGTCTTATGGTCGAACTTTTCGGAATTATCGTGAGCTGCGTCGACGCCGTTCATATCCGTTTCGGTCTCTGCCGATACGTTCTCAGCAGCGTCAACCGCGATTTCGTTTACATCGCTTTCCGCGGCTTTGTTTAACTCATCTGCTTCGGAAACTGCGGATTTCTTTCTGCTTTTTGCAGTCTGGTTTTTTACTTCTGAGGTTTTGTTAGGCATACTTTTCCCTTCCGTTTATGTGATTAATTATTTTTTTTTGCTTTAAGTATCTCGTTTATAACATCTATACCGCCTTCGCCCGAGTGGCTCATACGCTGTCTCTTATACACATCTGACGCTGCCGACGAATAGCCTTGTGTAGAT
>ENA-OYZN01000821-OYZN01000821.1-human-gut-metagenome-genome-assembly--contig:-NODE-821-length-11322-cov-3.449454_pt1 | contig 11322 bp, 5 predicted proteins | sample MGYA00243294_ERZ653483 | MGnify/ENA primary metagenome ERZ653483 (study PRJEB26926, sample SAMN06165155) | human gut metagenome | biome: ENVO:00009003; feature: ENVO:2100002; material: ENVO:00002003... | reverse complement strand
CTACTCGCTGGATGGCACAGCCTTTGCGCGTCAGTCCGCATTCTGTCTGGCCGAACCCGCGCGCATCCGCGGTGAAGCGGACGCGCTGGCGCGTCTGAAACGGGAGCTTTCGCTGCTGGAGCGGTACGACGCAGGCTGGCGCGAGCGTACTTCGGTCACGTTGCGGGAGTTGGCGGAAGCCTCGCAGGACCGCCCTGGCCTGTGGCCGCGCCTTCCCGGCCTGCTCACGGCCTGGGCCGACGAGCTGGACCGCCGGCCCGAAGATGCGGGCTTCACCCTTGAGGTGACCTATCCGCTGGACGGTCGTCCCGCCGCCCTTTGCGCCCTGCTTCGGGAGGCTCTGGGCATGGAGGACGCGGCGCTGGTGGAAGCGCCGTTTTCCGACGCGCTTCTCCTGCTGGACGGCCCGCCGCCCTTCGCGGACGACGCGCTCCATACGGCCTGCCGCGTCACGCTGGGTACGCGCACCTGTTATGCCGTGCCGCCGCTCTCGCCCCGGCTGTGCGCCTTTCTGATGGACGCGGCTGACGCAGACGATTCCTGCGCGCCCCGGCTGGACCTCTCCGGCCTGCGCTTTCTGCCCGCGGCGGACCGCCGCTCCGTCGAGGCGCAGCTGTGCCTGCGCCGTCGGGTGCAAAGCAGCGGGAAAGCCGCCGAAAGCGCCGTCACCCTTCGCCGCACCTATACGCTGGGCGATGCGCTGCAAACCGGCGCGGCCATCGTCCTGCCCGCCGGGGAGGCGCCCTGCGTGGCCGTATGGCCCAATGTGCGCCTTGCGCCCGGCCTGTGGAAGCGCTATTTCCTCCATATCCACCAGCCGCGGCATTTGGACGCATGGGCGCTTGGCACGGAGGGCTGGACGCAGGGCGACCTGCGCCATGCCCCCGGCCGCGAGTGGCGCAACACCTGCGTGGACCGGTTCCCGGCGTTTGTCGCGCTCCGGCGCGGCGCGCTCTCTCTGGGAGCGCTGCTCAACGACGCGCCCCGCCGCCTCCTGCGCCACGAGCCCGCGGCGGCCATCGCCATCGACTTCGGCAGCATCTCCACCACCGTCATGCTCCGTCAGGACGGCCGCGTGCAGCCCGCCTCTTTGCCCGAATGCCTGCACCGCACGCTCCTTTCGCCCGCCTCGGACGACGGCGCCCGCCTGGCCGATGAATTTCTGCCCGATGCGGTGCTCCTGCCCGGAAGCGCCGTCGAAGCCACCTATTACAGCGTGATGGACATGTTCACCGACGTGCCGGAAGCCTGGCGCACGGTCCTGTGCGACGGGCACATCTACTACCGCCTCTCACTGCCAAGTCTGCTGGAAAAAAGCGCCTCCGCCCTGTACTACGACCTCAAGTGGAGCGGCGAGGACTACGCCCTGCGCTGCCTTCGGCTGTTTCTCAAGCAGGCCATGCTCCAGGCGGCGCTTTCGGCGCGGCTGTGGGGGTCGTCCTCGGCGTCCTGGCGCGTGTCCATGCCCAACGCCATGCCGCCCGCCAAGCAGGAGGCCTATCTGGAAATGATGCGCGGCCTCGCGCGGGAGGTATCCGCCGAATGCGGCCTGCCCCTGACCGGCGGCTGCCCGGCCGTGCTCTATGCCACGGAAAACCAGGCGGACGGCCTCTACTTCCTCTCCCGCAGCGAGGTGAACGCCGGCAGCGGCTACCTCAACCTCGACATCGGCGGCAGCACGGCGGATATCAGCCTGTGGCTGGGCGGCGCGGCGCATGCCGCCATCGAGTGCTCGCTCCTGCTGGGCTGCCGGGAGATGCTCTTTGAATCCCTGTGCGACTGGCACAGCGAGGATCTGGAGCGCGACTTTGCCTCCGGCTCCGAGGCGCTGCGGCAGGCGGTGGGCGGCGTCGTCTCCGCCTTCCGGCGCGAGGCGTCCACCGCGCGGGGGCGGCTGAAATGCATGTTCCTGCTGGACGATCTGCTCGCCGCCTACGCCGGGGACATCCGCGAGGCCATGGCCGCCGCCCGCTCTCTGGGCGGTATCACCTACTTTGAAAGCCTGCTACTGCTTCACATCGGCTACCTGTTTTATCTCTCGGGCGAGCTGATGCAGCGCGCCCATGCCGACGCGGACCTCTCGCCCCTGCTTCCGCAGCGCATGGCGCTGTGCGTGGCGGGCAACGGCGGCCAGCTTGTCAAGGCCCTCACCGACGAGCAGCTGACCCGCCTGTGCTCGCTGGCCATGACGCGCCTGGCCGCGGATCATCCCCTGCGCGTGCTGCTGCCGGTGCAGAGCCGCCACCCCAAGCAGGAGGTGGCGCGCGGCCTGCTGGCGCGGGACGACGCGCTCCAGAGCGCCGTCCATGGCGCGGACCGGTGGAACGGCACCCGCCCCTACGGCGGGCCGGAGCGCGAGGACCTTTTGAGCGGCTATCTGCCGTTGTTTTACCGCGTCTTTCCCCAGGCGGCGGAGCGCCTGATGCCCCGCGCCTTCGAGGAGGCGGACGGCGTGCGCCTGACCGCCACCGCGCGCATGGAGCTGGACACCATCTTCGCAAACGAAAAGCCATGCACCCCGGAGGATGACATGGCCATGGCTGTGCGCTGCCTGAGCCAGCTCAAGCGCCTGTGGCGCCTGTAAGGGGCTCAGAGATAGGCTTTCATGCGCTCCACGTTCTGCTCCTGCGTATCCAGCAGGCGCTCGCCCAGCCTGCGCGCGTCGCCGTCGTCGCCCTGATAGTCGTTCAGATGGCGGATGGTCTTGACGATGCCCATGGTGGTGCCCTGAATCATCATTTCCGCGATCTTTCCGCGCGAATCGTCCATGGCCAGCTGGCCCTTGCTCATCCATTCGGCGGATACGCGCGCCACGGTTCCCACGCCCGCGGGCGTATCGCCCCGCCGGCGGATACACCCGTCCGCCTCGTCGCGGATGGCCTGATATTCCTGCCGCTCGCGCCTGAGTTCCTCGCGCAGGCGCTTTTCGGCATGCTCCTCCACCGTGTCGATGCCCTGGCAGCCCATGTCGGCCGTCTTGTAAATGTACTGGAACAGCTCCATTTCGGGAAGCATTTCCGTCACCTCCGTAAACAGCATGCCCCCGATGCGCGCGCTTTAGTCCAGCCGTTCGATGTTCACCGTCGCAATGCCCGACTGCCCCGGCGCGCCGGTGCGCAGGTCTTGCGGCGCGGGCACCAGCAGCATGAAGCCGTCTTTGCCGTAGCGCCGGTCATATCCCCGCGCATAGGATTCCTCGACCCACGCATACCGCACCTGCCCCGTCACCATGGCGGTCTGTCCCGCGCCGGTCAGGTCTTTGGTCTCCGCAAGCGTGCATTCCAGGCTCAAAAACGCCTCCGCGATCAGCGGCGCGTGAATGGTCCGCGCCTCCTCCAGCGCAAAGCCGCCCGCCTCAAACTCGTCCTCGTCCATGCCGTTTCGGCGGATGGTCTCCACTAGCCGGTCATAGCACGCGATGGGCAGGAAATTCAGGGCGAAGCACCTTTCCCGCAGGATGTTGGCGTAGGTGTGCGTGTGCTGGTAGAGGTTGCCCATCACGGCGAAAAAGGCGGTCTTGTCCCCGTGAAAGCAGCTCCATGCGTGGAAGCACACGTTGGGCAGCCCGTTTTCCTTCCATGTGGTGATGGCAAAGAGCGGCGAGGGGATGCCCGCCGTCGTCTCAAAGTGGGAAAACAGTTCGAATTCCTCCGGATACGCGGGCCGGAAATGCTCAGGGAAAGCCTCGGAAATCTCGATTTTCATGGCCGCACCTCCTCTCTGCGCGGTTGTATAAGGGCCGGAAAGGCACACGCCCTCCCGGCACCGCGGTTTTTTACTTGTCCGGCTCCACCCAGCCGCGGCTGCGTTCCACGGCCCGGTGCCACCCGTAGAGGGCCAGGTCGCGGTCGCGGTCCGCCATGCGAGGATGGAAGGTCAGGTCCGGCTGGACCATGGCCGCGGCTTCCTCCTTGCCGGCATACACGCCCGCACCGATGCCCGCCAGCAGCGCCGCGCCCAGCGCCGTGGTTTCCAGCACCACGGGCCGAACCACCGGCACGCCCAAGATATCCGCCTGGAACTGCATCATGAAGCCGTTGGCGCTCGCGCCGCCGTCCACATTCATGTGCCTGGGCGCGTGATGTCCCCGGTCCGCCACCATGGCGCGGAACAGGTCGCAGCTCTGGTAGCAGATGGCCTCCAGCGCCGCGCGCACGATGTGCGCCCGGCCCGTGCCGCGGGTCATGCCCACGATGGCGCCCCGGCTGTACATGTCCCAGTACGGCGCGCCCAGCCCCGTGAAGGCGGGCACCAGAAACACGCCCGCCGTATCCGGCACGCTCTCGGCGATCTGCTCGCTCTCGGCGGCGTTTTTGATCAGCTTCATCTCGTCGCGCAGCCACTGCACCGTCGCGCCGCCCATGAACACGCTGCCCTCCAGCGCGAAGGTGGGCTTGCCGCCCAGCCGCCAGGCCATGGTGGTGAGCAGCCCGTTCTGGCTCTCCACCGGCACCTCGCCCGTGTTCATCAGCATGAAGCAGCCGGTGCCGTAGGTGTTTTTCACCATGCCCGGCTCAAAGCACGCCTGCCCGAACAGCGAGGCATGCTGGTCGCCCGCCATGGCCGCCACGGGAATGGGCCGGCCCAGAATCTCCGGCCGGAGGTTTCCGATCACCTGCGCCGTGTCCACCACCTGCGGCAGCACCGCGCGGGGAATGTTCAGCATGCCCAGCAGCTCGTCGTCCCACTCCTGGGTGTGAAGGTTAAAGAGCATCGTGCGGCCGGCGTTGGTCGCGTCGGTCACGTGCGGACGCCCCTCCACCAGATGCCAGGCCAGGAAGCTGTCCACCGTGCCGAAGCACAGCTCGCCCTTCTCCGCGCGCTCGCGCAGGTTCAGCGTATCCAGCAGCCACGCCAGCTTCGTCCCGCTGAAGTAGGCGTCCGGCACAAGGCCCGTCTTTTTCCGGATGGTTTCGCCATGCCCCTCGCGCACCAGCTTCTCCACATAGGGCGCGGTGCGGCGGCACTGCCACACGATGGCGTTGTGCACGCAGCGGCCCGTGTCCTTCTCCCACAGCAGGGTGGTCTCGCGCTGGTTGGTGATGCCGATGGCCGCGATGTCGCGCACGTCCACCTTACTCATCTTCACGGCCTTTTGCAGGGCCTCCACCTGGGTGCCGAGGATGTCGTCCGGGTCGTGCTCCACCCAGCCGGGCCGGGGATAGTGCTGCTTGAACTCGATGGCGTGCGAGGCAAGCGTGCGCCCCGCCTCGTCAAAGACGATGGCGCGGCTGGATGTGGTGCCCTGGTCCAGTGCCACTAGGATTCGCATGGTTTCTCTCCCTCCGTTTGTGTAAAAAGTATTTCCTTACGCCGCGCCATTTCCTCCGCGCGGTCGATATAGACGCTCACATTGGTCACGTTGGGCGCGCGGCGGATGCGCAGCTCCCGGTCCGGCAGCACGCGCTTGCTGATGGCCCCCGCGCCCATGGCGAGGATGGAGGTGGTTTCCTCCATGATATCCACATTGTACAGGCACGCCGCGCCGGGGCGGGCGTAGCCCACGTTCTGCTGCTGCCCGGCCATGTACTTCTGCCGGTAGAGGTAATAGGGCGCAAGGCCGAGCGCCTCGGCCGTCTCCTCGCCCAGGCGCACCATGGCGGCGGCCACGGCGGGGTCCGGCAGGGGCGCGCGCTCCAGATTGAGCCGGCTGGACCGCTTGATGGCCAGCGTATGCACGGTCAGGCTGTCGGGCGCGAGGCGGCGCACCTCCTCCATCGTGCGGGCGAAGGCCGCCTCGTCCTCGCCGGGCAGGCCCGCGATCACGTCCATGTTGATGTCGTCAAATCCCAGCTCCCGCGCCAGCGCAAAGGCCTCGCAGGTCTGGCGGGCCGTGTGGTCCCGGCCGATGAGGCGCAGGGTTTCGTCGTTCATGGTCTGGGGGTTGATGCTGATGCGGCCGATGCCCAGCCGCTTGAGCGCAAGCAGCTTGCCGCGGGTGATGGTGTCCGGGCGGCCCGCCTCCACGGTGTACTCCCGCGCGCCGGGAAAGCGCGCCGTCACCTCGTCCATCAGCCGGGCGAAGTCCTCCTCGCCCAGCGCCGAGGGGGTGCCCCCGCCCACGTAGAGCGCGCGCAGCGAAAGCCCGCACCGCTCCATCAGCCGCGCGCCCTCCCGCATTTCCCCGAAAAGCGCCTCCAGATACGGGGCGATGCGCTCACCCTTGCCTACCGCCTCGCCGGGGAAGGAGCAGTAGGCGCAGCGCGTGCGGCAAAAGGGGATGGAGATATATACGTCCGCCTGCGCCGTGCAGGGCGCGGGCAGCTTTTGCTGCTCCCGCACGATGCGGGCAAGCAGCGCCGCCTTTTCGGGCGTCACGTCGAAAAACGATTCCAGATACCGTTCGGCCTCCTCCATGGAGCGCCCTTCCTCCATGGCCTGACACAATAGCCGCGTGGGCCGGATGCCCGTGAGCGCGCCCCACGGGGGATGCGCGCCCGTGAGCTCCTTCAGCAGGCGGTACAGCGACAGCTTGCACAGGCGCTTTCGCACCCGCTTGAGCGCAACCGCCAAATGCTCGCCGTCCCCGCCGGGGGCGGCCTGCGGCAAAGCCTGCTCCATCGAAAAGCTGCGGCCGCGCAGATGCATCACGCTCCGCGCCACGCCGCCGCGCTCCTGATAGTCATGGCGCAGCGGCTCGCCGCCCTCGCCTTCGGGATTGACGTCAAAGGCTTCCACCTGAAAAAACAGCTTGAGCACGTCGCACAGGTCGTTGGCGAATCCCGGAAGCGGCGTATACAGCGCGATGCGCACCTTCTCCTCCAGGAGGTAACCGGCAATGTTGATCATCTCCATGCGGTCGCGCAGCGCCGGATTGATATTGCCGACGTTGTTGGCCGTGGCGATGAAGAGCACCTTCGACAAGTCGTACTCCATGTCGATATAGTTGTCGTGGAAGGTGGTGTTCTGTTCCGGATCGAGCACTTCGAGCAGTGCGCTCGACGGGTCGCCGTGGTTCGAAACGGTCACCTTGTCCACCTCGTCGAGGATAATCACGGGGTTCGACGAACCGCACCGCTTGATGGTCTGGATGATCCGGCCCGGCATGGCGCCGATGTAGGTGCGGCGGTGTCCGCGAATCTCGGACTCGTCGTGCAGGCCGCCCAGCGAAATGCGGCCGAACTTGCGGCCCAGCGCCGCCGCCACCGACTTGCCCAGCGAGGTCTTGCCCACGCCCGGAGGGCCGTAGAGGCAGAGGATCGGCGACTTGAGGTCGCCCTTGAGCTTGATGACAGCCAAATGCTCCAGAATACGCTCCTTCACCTCGTCCAGACCGAAATGGTCGTGATCGAGCTGTTCGCGGGCGCACTTGAGGTCGAGGTTGTCCTTCGTCACGTCGTTCCACGGCAGTTCCAGCAGCAGCTGCAGGTAGGTCATCTGCACCGAATATTCGGCCACGGCGGGATTCAGCCGCTCGACCTTCTGCAACTCCTTCTCGAAGGTTTCGCCCACCTCCGCGGGCCAGTTCTTCTTCTTGGCCTCCTCGCGCATCTTCTCGATGTCGGCATCGGCGCCGTCGCCCAGTTCGTCCTGGATCGTACGCATCTGCTGCTGGAGGTAGTAGTCGCGCTGCTGCTTGTCGATCTCCTGCTTCACGCGCTCCTGAATCTGGTTTTTCAACTCGGCCAGCTGCTGCTCGCGGATCAGTATTTCGAGCAGCTTGCGGGCGCGGGCCAGCAGGCCGGGGGCTTCCAGCAGCGACTGGCGGTCCTCGTCCGTCAGCTCCATGTTCGAGCAGATGAAGTTGATGATGCCGCGCTTGGAGTCGATGTTCTTAATGGCGAACGCCGCCTCCTTGGGCATCGACGGCGAGACGTTGATGATATTGAGCGCCACGTCGCGGATCGAGTCCACGAGGGCTTCGAACTCGACGCTCTTCAGATCGGGCGTGGTATCGCGCAGTGCGGTGACACGGGCCCGGAAGTAGGGTTCGGTAGTAATGTATTCGCGGATCTCGACCTTCTCCAAGCCGTTCAGGATCACCGTGAGGTTGCCGTTGGGCATTTCGAGAATCTTGATGATGCGCGCCGCGGTGCCGACCTTGTACATGTCGTCCGGCGCGGGGTCTTCGACGTCGCTTTCGCGCTGCAGCACGGCGCCCAGAATACCGCCTTCGGCATTCACGGCGCGCACCAGACTGATGCTCTTGTCGCGGCCCACCGTAATGGGGGTGATGGCGCCGGGAAAGAGCACGGAGCTGCGCAGCGTGAGAATCGGAATGATCTCAGGAACCTCCACCTCTTCGACGACTTCGTCACCGCCCGTCACAATGGGGATCACGCGGTGATTGCCGTCGAGCAGATCGGGAAGCAGGTTCACGTCTTCGACTTCGATTGTTTCGAATTTATCTTTTTTACTCATAGCTTACAAATATATAATGTCGCAAAGGTAACGATTTTTTAGTCATATTTATTTCATCTTTGACAGAATGTTAATAACTTTGCAGGTCAAATAACGAAGTAAAACAATTTCATCCCTATGCAAATCGCAGACAAATACTCGCCGCAGGAGATCGAGTCGAAATGGTACGACTACTGGATCGAAAAACGCTTGTTTCACTCGGAACCCGATCAGCGCGAACCCTATACGATCGTAATTCCGCCCCCCAACGTAACGGGCATGCTCCACATGGGGCACATGCTCAACAACACGTTGCAGGACGTGCTGGTGCGCCGCGCCCGCATGTCGGGCAAGAACGCCTGCTGGGTACCGGGCATGGACCACGCGTCGATCGCCACCGAGGCCAAGGTCGTGGCGATGCTGCACGAAAAGGGCATCGAAAAATCGTCGCTCTCGCGTGAAAAGTTCCTCGAATACGCTTGGGAATGGAAGGAGAAGTACGGCGGCATGATCCTCAAGCAGCTGCGCAAGCTGGGCGCCTCGTGCGACTGGGAGCGGACCTGCTTCACGATGGACGAGCCCCGCACCGAGAGCGTCATCAAAGTCTTCTGCGACCTGTTCGAAAAGGGCAGGATTTACCGCGGCGTACGCATGGTGAACTGGGACCCCGCGGCGAAAACGGCGCTTTCGGACGAAGAGGTGGTCTTCAAGGAGTCGCACGGCAAACTCTACTACCTGCGCTACAAGATCGAAGGCACGGACAAGGCGATCATCGTCGCCACGACGCGCCCTGAAACCATTCTGGGCGACACGGCGCTGTGCGTCAACCCCAACGACCCGCGCTACGCCTCCCTGCCGGCCGATGCGCGCGTCATCGTGCCGCTGGTGAACCGTTCGATCCCGGTGATCCGCGACGAATACGTCGATATCGAGTTCGGTACGGGCGCGCTGAAGGTCACCCCGGCGCACGACGTGAACGACTACATGCTGGGCGAGAAATACGGTCTCGAAACGATCGACATCTTCAATGACGACGGCACGATCAACGACAAGGTCGGCATGTATGTCGGCATGGACCGTTTCGACGTCCGCAAACAGATCGAGAAGGACCTCGCCGCGGCGGGCCTGCTCGAAAAGACCGAGGAGTACACCAACAACGTGGGATACTCGGAGCGCACGGGCGTGGCCATCGAGCCGAAGCTCTCGATGCAGTGGTTCCTTTCGATGGAGGAGCTGGCCCGGCCCGCGACCAAAGCCGTCATGGAGGATGCGATCCGCTTCGTGCCTGAAAAATACAAGAACACCTACCGTCACTGGATGGAAAACATCAAGGACTGGTGCATCTCGCGCCAGTTGTGGTGGGGACAGCGCATTCCGGCCTACTACCTGCCCAAGGGCGGGTACGTCGTGGCCCCGACGGCCGAAGAGGCGCTCGCAAAAGCGCGTGCGAAGACCGGCGACGACTCGCTGCAGCCGAGCGACCTGCGTCAGGACGAGGACGTGCTGGACACTTGGTTCTCGTCGTGGCTCTGGCCGATTTCGGTCTTCGACGGCATCCGCAATCCGGACAATCAGGAAATAAGCTACTACTACCCCACCAACGATCTGGTGACGGGTCCCGACATCATCTTCTTCTGGGTGGCCCGCATGATCATGGCGGGTTACGAATACCGCGGCGAAAAGCCCTTCGGCAACGTATACTTCACGGGCATCATACGCGACATGAAGGGGCGAAAAATGTCAAAGAGCCTCGGCAACTCCCCCGATCCCCTCGACATAATCGCCCGCTACGGGGCGGACGGACTGCGCTTCGGCGTCATGAACTGCGCGCCGCAGGGGCAGGACATACTGTTTAGCGAAGAGCGCGTGGAGCTGGGGCGCAACTTCTGCAACAAGCTCTGGAACGCCTGCCGGTTCAGGCAGATGTCGGGTGGGGCTGCGGACAACTCGTCGATAGAGGCGATAGCCGCGCGCATAGACACCTCCAAGCTCGACGCGAACGACCACGCCATACTCGCCAACCTACGCAAGTGCTCAGAAAACGTCGCGAGGGACTACGAATCCTACCAGTTCAACTCCATAACCCAGGAGCTCTACGCATTTTTCTGGAACGATTTCTGCGGCTGGTATCTCGAAGTCTCCAAAGCCCGCATGGCGGACGAAAGCGCCAAGGCTACGGCGCTCGCCATACAGGATTTGTGCCTGCGCCAGACATTGCTTTTGCTGCACCCGTTCATGCCGTTCATCACCGAGGAGCTCTGGCACTCGATGGGCTTCGGCCGCGACGGGGAATTCATACAAAACCAGTCCCCCGAATACGCCGACAGGCTCGAAAGCCTCGGCGTCTGCGCGGACGAGGGCGCGGCGGCGGACGTCGAAAAGCTCAAAGATTTCGCCACAAAGTCCCGCGCGTTAAAAGCGCAGGTAAAGCAGGCTTCGCGCAAAGACTCCAAGTTGCGCGCGGTATGCGACTCCGGCGACTCGAAAAGGCTGCTCTTGGAAAATTCGGAAAACCTCAAAAAGCTCATAGGCGCCTCGGAAATCTCGATAGTCGATTCTTTCGACGGCCCCGCGCAGATTACGGAGCTCGGCACCGTCTATATAGACGCGGGAGCTTCGGCGGCGGACGGGGAGGACCTCAAAAGGCTCGAAAAGGAGCTCGAAAAGCTCCGCGCGGCGGAAAAATCCGCCGAAGCGAGGCTCTCCAACGAAGCCTTCATATCCAAGGCTCCGCCGAAAGTCATAGAGGGTGCGAAAAGGCAGCTGGAAGACTGCCGCGCGAAAATCGCCGAAATTTCGAGGCTGATGGGGCGCTGACCCCCAGAGCGGACACCCCGCGGAGGGACGGCTTTTTAAGCCGGCAAAAAACCGCGCCGCCGGACTTTTCCGCAACCGCGCCGCTTCCGCCGCGCCCCCTGTGATTTTGGGAGCAAATCCAGCGGATTTACAACAGCGCGGTTTTCTTGCGCATAATTCCGAACG
>ENA-OYZN01000820-OYZN01000820.1-human-gut-metagenome-genome-assembly--contig:-NODE-820-length-11353-cov-4.523810_pt1 | contig 11353 bp, 10 predicted proteins | sample MGYA00243294_ERZ653483 | MGnify/ENA primary metagenome ERZ653483 (study PRJEB26926, sample SAMN06165155) | human gut metagenome | biome: ENVO:00009003; feature: ENVO:2100002; material: ENVO:00002003... | reverse complement strand
GCGTATGGCCTCTTCAGGGCTGCAGAACGAGCTGTCGGCGATAATGCCACGAACAGAGCCCGGGAGCCCGCGCCCGGCAGCGTAAAGGACGGAGGCGCCGCCAAGGGAGACCCCGTGCAGCCAGATGCGTCCGCCCAGCTCGCGCTCGGCAAACTCCGCCCAACGGCGGACGTCGCCGCTCTCACGGAGGCCCATTGTCACCATCTTGCCGCCGCTTCCGCCGTGGCCGCGCTGGTCCACCATGAGCAGGCCGAAACCCAGCTCCAGATAGTGCTCCGCCGTGAGGGCAAAATCCAGCTCGCCGCAGGAGCGGTAGCCGTGGACGAGGATGGCCGTATCCCCGCTGGTCCCCCGGAGCAGCCGCGCCCGGAGTGAGAAGCCCTCCGCGGCGCTTATCCGGACCTCCTCCCAGGGCAGGGCGCGCAGCCTCTTGATGCTCTCGGAGACCTCCGCGGCATAGGGCGCCCAGCGCGTATTTGCCGCGGCCTCCGGGACGGAAAGGTCCATACAGTCCTTGCCTCGGCGCATATCGTTTCTCAGCATTCGGCAGGCGCAGGCTAGCGCGACCAGAGCCAACAGCAGCGCAAGACCCAGCGCCGCCAAAAATATGTACATATCTTCTCCGCACCCCCGGACATTTCAGCCGCCCGCAGAAAGCTCTTCCACGGGCGGCCGGCTTGTGTTATATTCTACTTACTTCGCAAGCAGTTCTTTCAACGTGTCGCCCAGGATCTTGATGCCCTTTTCTATGGCCTCATCGGAGCTGTTGGAGTAGTTGATGCGCATCGTGCGGACGCCCCTGTCCTCCTCATAGAAGGGGTCGCCGGGGCAGACGGCCACGCCCTTTTTGGCGGCGGCCTCCATGACGTCCACGGCCTTGAGGCCCTCGGGCATGGTGGCCCAGATGAACATGCCGCCCTCGGGCTTCGTGTATTTGACGTCCGCGGGGAAATCCTCAGCCATGCAGGCCATCATCTTTTCGGCCTTCTCGCGGTACATTTCCTTGATCTTTTCGATCTGATCATCGAGGTCGTTATCCAAGAGGTACTGGGCGAGGACCATCTGGCCGAAGATATTGGTGTGCAGGTCCATGGTGGACTTGAAGGCCAGGAGCTTGGCATAGAGCTCGGGCTGCTTGCAGGCGATCCAGCCTATGCGCATGCCGGGGGCGACTATCTTGGAGAATGTACCCATGGCGGCGCACTGCTCACCCAGGAGCGTTGCAAAGGAACTGCCGCCCTCGCCGTGGAAGCGGAGCTCGCCGTAGGGGTTATCCTCTATGACGGGGGTGCCGGCGGCCTTGAGGATCTCGGCCGCGCGCTCGCGGACGGCCTGGGTATAGGTGAGGCCGGTCGGGTTCTGGAAGTTGGGGATGACGTAGATGAACTTCGGGTCGTTTTCCTTGAGTATCTTTTCGAGCTCGTCGCAGTCTATGCCGTCGTCGTTGAGGCTGACGGAGACGATCTTCGGGTCATACAGGTGGAAGGTCTGGAGCGCCGCAAGGTAGCTGGGCTTTTCCACTGCGACCGTGTCGCCCGGGTTTATGAGCGTGGCGGCGACCATGTCCAGCGCCTGCTGGGAGCCGTTCGTGATAATGATGTTCTCGGGGGCGAAGTCCACGCCCTGCTTCTTATATCTGTCGGAGATGAACTGCCGCAGCGGCATATAGCCCTCTGTGTTGCTATACTGCAGAGCGCGCACGCCGTCCCGCTCAAGGACCTTCGTGACCGCGGCCTCCATCTCCTTTACAGGAAAGGAGTCGGGGTTGGGAAGCCCGCCGGCAAAGGATATCACATCCGGAGACGCGGCGGCCTTAAGTATGGCCGAGGTAAAATCGCCCTGAAAATCGGGCTTGGACATGCGGTCAGAGATCCTGAGCTTCATTTCTTGTTCCTCCTCTATAGCACTAAACTCTCCTCGCGTGTGAATATTATCCGCGATTATAAGAAGGATGATAACACCGCGCTCCCTAAATTACAAGATTTTTTTCGCTACTGTGTTGAATTTTCATGTGAATAGATGAAATGTTGATTTCCCGCGCTTATGTTTATTGCGGGAGATGAACAAAATGAACTGTGTGCAGCCGCCCTCAACATTTTCCGCAAAGGAGCTCAAAATGTCCGTCCACGAACGTCCCGAACTCTCCGAAAAGGCCAAAAAGATAATTGCCGCGAGCTCTATCGCAGTGTTCATACTCCTGACTCTGGCCGTGGCCTGGTTCATAGGCCGGCCAATGCTCCGTTTTGTCTCCGAACCGGAACGCTTCCGCGCCTGGGTGGACTCTGGGGGAATAATGAGCCGGGTATATTTTCTCGGGATGCAGCTTTTACAGGTGTTCTTTGCCATCATTCCGGGCGAGCCCATGGAGCTCGGCGCCGGCTATGCCTTCGGCGCGGTCGAGGGAACGCTGCTCTGCCTGGCAGGGACCGTTGCGGGCAGCATGGCGGTTTTCTTCTTTGTCAGGCGCTTCGGGATACGGGCGGTAGAGATCTTCTTCTCAAGGGAAAAGATCGAATCCCTGCGCTTCCTGCGCGATACCAGAAAGCGCAATACGCTCATGTTCCTGCTGATCCTCATCCCCGGGACTCCCAAGGACCTTTTGGGTTATTTCGCCCCGCTCACGGGGATGAGCCCCTGGACTTGGCTCTTTATAACCTCCGTGGCGAGGATACCGTCCATAATAACTTCAACGATAGGCGGAAGCGCGCTCGGCGTTCAGAACTACGTGTTTGCCGCAATAGCCCTTGGCGCAACGCTCCTGATAAGCGGATCCGGCCTTCTCATCTATCGCCGCATCTGCCGTGCGCACGAGGAGCACGCAAAAAAGGAGGATGATGGCCATGCCGGATAAGCTGCTCATAGCCGACGATGAGCCGGACATAGTCGATACTCTGGCGCGCTGCTTTGCCTCCCGCGGCTACGAGATCCTGCGCGCCTCAAGCGGGGAAGAGGCCGTGCGTCAGGCGGGGCGCGCGCCGGACCTCATCCTGCTGGACGTGAACATGCCGGACCTCAACGGCCTTGAGGTCTGCCGCAGGATACGCGGGCACGTCTCCTGCCCCATAATCTTTCTCACCGCCCGTGTAGAGGAGGCGGACAAGCTCCGCGGCTTTGCCGCGGGCGGCGACGATTACGTGGTAAAGCCCTTCTCCCTGGACGAGCTTACCGCGCGCGTGGGCGCGCATCTCAGGCGCGAGCGCCGCCACGGCGCCGCCGCCGAACTGCGCTTCGAGGGCGAGCTCGTCATAAACTATTCGGACAGAAAGGTCAGCTGGGCCGGTCACGAGCTGGGGCTCGTAAGAAAAGAGTTCGACATAGTCGAGTTCCTCTCCCAAAACCCCGGCATGGTTTTCGACCGGGAACGCATCTACGAGTGCGTCTGGGGCCTGGACGGGGACGGCGACAGCGCCGTCATCTCCGAGCACGTGCGCCGCATCCGCGCCAAATTCGCCGCCGCAGGCTGCACGCGGCAGTACATCGAGACAGTGTGGGGAGTGGGTTACCGTTGGGCAAGATAAAAGCGGCAAACGGCAACCGCAGGCACAGGCTTCGGGACGCGCCGCTGCGCGTCTCATTTGTCATCTACATGGTCGTCACCGCCATTGCCGCCACCTTCGTCTGCGCCGTTGCTGTAAATTGGATGGACAATACGCGGGTAGAGCTCTACAATAAATACCGGGCCATGGCCACGGAGGTCCCCGTGGTCGAGGGCGGACATGTGGAGTACAGCTACACGGATGATGCAGAGATCTATGTTATCTACGACGCCTGGGGCGTGGAGATCGGCCGGGGCAGCGTACCCTACGGCGAGGGCAGGCTCGTGAGCGACCCTGGCGCACTGCTGATAATGCCGGAGTACAGTCCGGAGGATTCTGCCCTGGAATACACTCTGCGCTTTCTCCAGGCCCTTACGATACCCATTTCTTACCTTGGCGCCATTATCCTCTGTGCCATAGTATTTTACAGAAGGAAGTTGAAAAAGCCCATCGAGGTCCTGAACGCCGCCTCGCGGAAGATCGCGGAAAACGACCTGGGCTTCACGGTGGAGGTACCCTGCGGCAATGAGCTGGGCAGGCTCTGCGGCTCATTTGAGAAGATGCGCGCCGCGCTGCTGGAGCTCAACCGCGAGCACTGGGCGCAGATGGAGGAGCGCCGCCGCCTCAACGCCGCCTTTGCCCACGACCTGCGCACGCCGCTCACCGTCCTGCGCGGCCGGGCCACCCTTCTTGAGGCCGAGCTTCCACCGGAAAGCGAGGCCGCTTCCGACGTAAAGGTCATGCAGACTCATATCGAACGCCTTGTCCGCTATGCGGACGCGATGTCCAGCCTTCAGCGCATGGAGGACGTTGATGTCAGGCGTGAGAGGACGAACCTGCGAGAGCTCTCCGAAAGCCTCAGAGATACTGCGGAGATACTGTTTTCCGGGCGTGAGGTCAGGGTGTTCAGCGGCGAGGGCGAGGTATTCGTCGACACAGAGGTGGTGCTGCAGGTCTGCGGAAACATCCTCTCGAACAGCGCAAGATACGCGAGGACGGGCGTGGAGATATCGCTCGAGGGCATAGACGGAGCGCTGCGTGTATCCGTCTCCGACGACGGCGGCGGCTTCACGAAGGAGGGGCTGGAAAAGGCATCCGCGCCCTTTTACAAGGGAGAGGGCAGCGGTTCCGAGCATCTGGGCCTCGGCCTGAATATCTGCGACATACTCTGCCGCCGGCACAACGGGCGGCTTGTCATAGAAAACAGCGGCGCCGGCGCAAAGGTAACGGCGGTGTTCGGCTGAGCGAAAAACAAGCGGCGCGCCTAAAAGGCGCGCCGCTTTTGGCTTGTTATTTATTTGCGCTCGCCGCAGGGGAAGTGCTCGTTATCGGCCTTCTCCTTGGTGACGAGCTGATAGAAGCGCCAGCCGCCGGCGAGGTTCGAGCAATCGATGCCGTTGCCCATGAGGATACGGCAGGCGATGTAGCTGCGCATACCGGAGAAGCAGTTCACATAGATCTTCTTGCTCTTATCCAGCTCGCCCAGGCGCTCGCGCAGCTTGTGCAGCGGGATGTTCACGGCGCCTTCTATGCAGCCGTGGGAAAACTCCTTTTCCGTCCTCACGTCGAGGAGGATGACGCTGCCGTCCCTCGGCAGAGCCGGCACGTCCTCGGGGAAGTGCTGCTTCACGATGCCGGACATGATATTCTGGATCATGAAGCCGGCCATGTTCACGGGGTCCTTGGCGGAGGAATAGGGGGGAGCATAGGCGAGCTCCAGGTCCGCCAGGTCGTCCGCCGTGAGGCCGGAACGTATTGCAGTTGCCATGACGTCTATGCGCTTGTCGACTCCGTCGAAGCCCACGATCTGCGCGCCCAGTATGCGGCCGGTATCGGGGTCGAATAGCGTTTTTATGCTCATGTTTCTGCCGCCGGGGTAGTAGCCCGCGTGGCTGGCGGAGTAGCCGAGGACCTTGTCGTATTTGACTCCTGCGGCCTGGGCGGATTTTTCGTTCAGGCCGGTGACGGCGGCGGTCATATCAAATACCTTGATGACCGTCGAGCCCTGGGTGCCGCGGTATTCGGAGGGGATACCGCAGATATTGTCCGCAGCTATCCTGGCCTGACGGTTCGCCGGGCCGGCCAGGGCCACGAGTCCGGTCCTGCCCGTGACGGGGTTTACTATCTCCACCGCGTCGCCCACGGCGTAGATATTCGGGTCCGAGGTGCGCATGTGGCCGTCCACCTTGATGGAGCCTTTCGCGCCCAGCTCCAGGCCCGCGGCCTTGGCGAGGTCGGACTCCGGCACGACGCCCACGGCCAGCACTACGAAGCCGCAGTCGATGGGCTCCTTGCCCTTCACGTGGACGCGGATGCCGTTTTCTATCTCTTCATAGCTCTCTATTGCGTGTTTAAAGCGAAGGTCCAGGCCCTTTTCGCGCAGGTGGGCGTGTATCTCGCAGGCCATATCCCAATCGAGAGGCGGGAGGACCTGCTCGCTGCGCTGCAGGAGCGTGACCTTCACGCCGGCCTCCATGAGATTTTCCGCGGTCTCGAGGCCGATGAAGCCGCCGCCCACCACTACGGCGCGCTCGGGCTTTTCCTCCTCGACGAGCCTGCGCATTTTGAGCGCGTCCTCGACTGTGCGGAGGGTCAGGACTCTCTCGGAGTGGACGCCGGGCGTATCCGGGATCATGGCCTTCGCGCCGGGGGAGAGGATGAGCGTGTCGTAGCTCTCGACATATTCCCTGCCCTCGTCGAAGCTGAACACGGTGACGGTCTTTTTCTCCCTGTCTATGGCGGTGACTTCGCTCGAGACGCGCACGTCCACGTTGAAGCGGGAGAAGAAGCTCTGTGGGGACTGGAGGGTGAGGTCGCAGTCGTCCTTGATCACGCCGCCTACGTAATAGGGCAGGCCGCAGTTCGCGTAGGAGACGAAGCCCGTGCGCTCAATGACAATTATCTCCGCCTTCTCGTCCAGCCTGCGGAGCCTGGCTGCCGCAGTCGCGCCGCCCGCGACGCCGCCGACTATGACTATTTTGCTCATGTTGTTTCCTCCTTGTATATCGGTGTCATTTGTTCTCAATTATTCTGACGTCCAGCCGCTCAAAGGCCATGGAGAGGCCGTTTTTCTCCAGCGAGGCGCGGCAGTTTTCGTTCAGGGCGAAGTATACGTCCCAGTAATCGGGCGTTGCGGCCCAGGCGCGCAGGCTGTACTCCACGCTGCTGGCCTTGTAGGCGCTGACGACAACGCTGGGTGCGGGCTCCGTCAGGACCCGCGCATCCTCCTGCGCGGCCTCCAGTAGAGCGCGACGGACCTCCTCGGCGTTGCAGGAGTATTCCAGGCCGAAGGCGAGGTCTATGCGCCGTGTGGGCTCAGTGCTGTAGTTCGTGATGCGGGAGGCGGCGGCGTCGCTGTTCGGGATATGTATTTCCTTCCTGTCCGGGGTCACCAGCGTGACGTAAAAGAGGCCGGAGGAGATGACCGTCCCCGTTGTGGTGCCGAGCTCAACAAAGTCTCCGGAAGAAAACGGCCGCGTCATGAGCAGGGTAAAGCCAGCAAAGACGTTGGAGAGCGTGTTCTGCAGCGAGAGCGAAAACGCAAGACCCGCCACTGAAAGCACCGCCACCAGCGAGGCCGAGGGTATGCTGAGCTTGTCCGCTATCATTAGGGCGACGAGCACCCAGAGCAGCACACGAGAGCAGGAGAGGATGAAGCTGCGTATCGCCCGCTCGAGCTTGGAGCGCTCCAGGGCTTTTTTTATGGCCTTCATGAGCAGCTTTATCACCAGGAGCGAGACAAGAAATATTACAAGCGCTGCAAGCAGATTTCCAAGCGAAAACCCACCGATCTCGGTGGCCAAAAGGTCCTGAATATCAGGCATGAACGCACCTCCTTCCAAAAATGCTAATTCATTATACACCGCAGCCGCCGGCCTGTCACCAACAGATTTTACATATATTCGCTTGACGAAACAGGTGAAAACGTATAAATTAGTGGGGCGAAAGGAGGCTGCCATGAAAGTAGCTGTAACATATGACGAGGAAGAACTGATCTTCCAGCATTTCGGGCACACGGAGCATTTCAAGCTGTACGATATAGAAAACGGCGAAGTCGTCTCCACAGAGGTCGTGGACACCGCCGGCGCCGGGCATGAGGCGCTTGCCGCCTTCCTTGCGGAGCGCGGGGTGCAGACGCTCATCTGCGGCGGGATAGGCTCCGGCGCGGTGCAGGCGCTCGGCATGGCGGGCATACAAGTCTACGGAGGCATCACGGGCCTTGCGGACTACGCAGTCGAGGCGCTGGTCCGCGGTGTCCTCGCGCACGATCCGAACCCCAACTGCCGCCACCACGAGGAAGAGGGCCACGAATGCTGCCACGGCGAAGGCCAGGGCGGCTGCTGCCACGGCCACGACGAATAAAAAGACGCCCGGCCGTCTCTCCGTAGAGAGACGGCCGGGTATTTTCATGCCATTACCCTGACGTATTTGGGCAGGCGTGCGGGGGAGTACATCGGCGCATACACCGCCTCAATGACTCCGCGCAGGTCTGCACGCAGCGGAGGATCTCCCCGCTGCAGCAGCAGCGTCTCCCTGCCGCCAATCTCATAGCCCACACTGGAATCTTTCCAGCCGTGGCGCCTGTAGAAATTCGCAAGTTTGCGGGCCTTTTCAAGCTCTGGATATTCCGTGACCTCGATGAACACACATTCATAGCGCTCATACCATGCCTTTATGAGCTCCAGAAACTCGCCGCCAACGCCGTTTCCGCGCACGGTGGGGTAGACCGACAGCCAGCCGAGCAGGGCATAGCGCCGCGCCGCGTCTCGCAGCATATAGGCATAGCCCGCCTCGAGCCCGGCCTCGTCCTTAAGAAGCAGCAGCTCCGCTCCGCGGATCATTCCGATCTGGCAGTCCGCAAGGCTCGGCCGCTCCCAGTCTTTGAAATCAAATTCCATCATCGGATATATTCTTTTCATATCGGCATGTCCGCCGCGCTTTATCTCATACATCTTTATCCTCCTTGAATGTCTGCGCCCGGTACAGCTGTGCATACACGCCGTTCTTAGCCATCAGCTCCTCGTGTGTGCCGAGCTCCTGTACCCGTTCGTCCTCTATGACCGCGATCCTGTCCGCACCGTGTATCGTAGAGAGCCGGTGCGCTATTATTATGCTCGTCCTGCCCTCGGCCAGCTCGTCGAGCGAGGCCTGGATGCGCTGCTCAGTCACGGTGTCGAGCGCGCTCGTCGCCTCGTCCATGACCAAAATCGGCGGGTTTTTGAGGAACACCCGCGCGATGCTGAGCCGCTGCTTCTGCCCGCCCGAGAGCATTACGCCCCGCTCGCCCACGTAGCTGTCGTAGCCGTCCGGCATCGCCATTATCTCCCCGTGTATCTCCGCCCGCACGGCGGCGGCCACGACCTCGGCGTCCGTCGCCTCCGGCCTGCCGTAGCGTATATTCTCGCGTATCGTCCCCGCAAAGATGAACACGTCCTGCTGGATGATTCCTATGCTTCGACGCAGCGAGTCCTGTGTGACCTTGCGCACGTCCACTCCGTCCACCAGTACGGCGCCGCCCGTCACGTCGTAAAATCTCGGCAGCAGCTGGCAGAGCGTCGTTTTGCCGCCGCCGGAGGGGCCGACCACGGCCAGTTTCTCGCCCGGAGCGATCTTGAGGCTGACGTGCTCCAACACCGGACCGGAGGCGTCGTTATAAGAAAAGCTCACGTCCCTGTATTCGACCTCGCCGCGGACGTTCCCGAGCTCGACGGCGTCCGGCGCATCCTGCACATCCGGCTCCGTGCGCATGAGCTCCAGGAAGCGGGAAAAACCCGCCGTACCCTGCATATAGACCTCTGAGAAGGTCGCCAGTTTCCGCACAGGCGTGACGAATGTGGAGACGTAGAGCGAGAAGGTGACGAGGTCCACATAGTCCATGCGTCCGCCCATTATGAGCAGGCCTCCCGCCGCGACCACCAGCACCTGCATGACGCTCGTCGTGAACTCCATGCCGCTCATAAAGCCGCCCATGGCCTTGAAGTAGCGGCTGCGCGCAGCCTTGTATTTCTCATTCGCGGCGACGAATTTCTCGTCCTCGGCCTCTTCATTGGCAAAGGCCTTGGCCGTGCGTATGCCGGAGATGCCGGATTCTATTGCCGCGTTTATCTCCGCAGTCTGCCTTTTTACCTCGAGATTTGCCTTTTTCATGCTCACCCTGCGCGAGAGCGTGAAGAGTATGAGCAAAGGCAGGCTCACCGCCAGAACCAGCGCGAGCCGCCATTCGATCCCCGCGAGCACGACGAGCGAACCGAGGATGGTGAGGACGCTTATGAGTATGTCCTCCGGCCCGTGGTGCGCGAGCTCCGTGATCTCGAACAGGTCCGAGGTTATCCGGCTCATGAGCACACCCGTGCGGTTCTTGTCAAAGAAGGAGAAAGAGAGCTTCTGCATGTGGTTGAACACCGCATGCCGCATGTCCGCCTCTATGTAGACGCCCATCCTGTGTCCCAGGACGGTGATGAGGTAATACATGAAGCCCTTGAGTATATAGGCCGCGAACATCGCCGCCATGATGATGAAGAAGGTGGTGTAGAGCTTTTCCGGCAGCAGCGTTTGCATAGATATGCGTGTAATATACGGAAACGCCAGGTCTATGACGGCGACCGCCACCGCGCAGCTCATGTCCAGTGCGAAGAGCCCGATGTGCGGCCTGAAAAAGGAGAAAAAGACCGCAAGGTCGGACCTATGGAACTTGTTTTGGCCTTTCGTTTTCAAATGGAATACCTCATTGGCGCGAAAATTTGTCTCTCTGCGCAACAGCGAGCGCATCGCAGCGCTCGTTGTACTCATGTCCGTCGTGGCCCTTGAGCCAGTTGAAGCTGACCTTGTGCCTGGCGAGCAGGGCGTCCAGGGCCTGCCAGAGCTCGGGATTTTTGAGCTCTCCCTCCTTGCGCCGCCAGCCGCGGCGCTTCCAGCCGGCGAGCCAGCCCTCGTTCACCGCGCGGGCGAGGTACTGCGAATCCGTCCACAGCTCCACCTCACAGGGCTCCTTCAGCGCCTCCAGCGCCGAGATGGCCGCAATGAGCTCCATGCGGTTGTTCGTCGTCGCAGGCTCGCCGCCGGAGAGCTCGCGCTCGTGTCCGTTGTAGCTGAGTATGGCCGCCCAGCCGCCGGGGCCGGGGTTGCCGGAGCAGGCCCCGTCCGTGTATATGCAGACTTTTTTCATGTTTATTCCGCGTCCTCGCGCTCCGTGCGGGCCACGGAGATGACCTTCGCCCCCGGGTTCGGGCGCATGATGCGCACGCCCTGCGTCGCCCGGCCCAGCACCGAGACGCCCGAGGCCGCCGTGCGGATGATGGTGCCGTCGTCCGCGACTATGAGCAGGTCGTCGTCCTCCCGCACGACCTTGACGTCCGCGACGTAGCCGGTCTTTTCCGTGCAGTTGTAGTTTTTGAGGCCCATGCCGCCGCGGCTCTGGGGCTGGCGCTCGCCGTCCGCGCCGCGCAGGTACTCGTCGAGCTCCGTGCGCTTGCCGTAGCCGTTCTCCGTGACGGACAGCAGCGCCGTGCCGCCGCCGGCCCGGCCCGCGCCGACTACGTAGTCGCCCTCGGGGAGCTTTATGCCCCGCACGCCCGCGGCCTCGCGGCCCATGGGGCGCACGTCGTTCTCGTCAAAGCAGATGGCGTAGCCCTCGTGCGTGGCTATGAGGATGTTCTGCTTCCCGTCCGTGAGGCGCACGGTGATGAGCTCGTCGTCCTCGGCTATGGACAGGGCGCGGATGCCGGTCTTGCGGATGTTCTTTATGGCGTCCAGCGGCAGGCGCTTGACCGTGCCGTTTCTCGTGACCATGAAGATGTACATGTCTCCCAGCTCACGCA
>ENA-OYZN01000813-OYZN01000813.1-human-gut-metagenome-genome-assembly--contig:-NODE-813-length-11415-cov-4.839877_pt1 | contig 11415 bp, 10 predicted proteins | sample MGYA00243294_ERZ653483 | MGnify/ENA primary metagenome ERZ653483 (study PRJEB26926, sample SAMN06165155) | human gut metagenome | biome: ENVO:00009003; feature: ENVO:2100002; material: ENVO:00002003... | reverse complement strand
CTACACAAGGCTATTCGTCGGCAGCGTCAGATGTGTATAAGAGACAGGTCGTAGAGCACGAGTCCGGCGGAGTCCGTCACCATGACCCGGCTCGAGGAGCTCAGCTCCAGCAGGTCGATTACCTGGCCGACGGAGTCCGGCGTCAGCGGGTCCAGGCCCGAAAGCGAGGAGGAGATGACCGCGGCCTGGCTCAGGAGCGAGCTCTCCTTTTCCTTGAACACGAGGTCGCGCGAGGTGGCGATCGGGTAGGTGTTGAGCAGCACCAAAAGGCCGGCCACGAGCAGCGCAAAGGAGAGCACGAACTTGAACTGGACGCGCTCCGTTATCCTTCTGCGTTTTTCGTTTTTCCGGGCTTCGTTGCGCATGGTCTCCCGCCTCACTCGGCGAAGTAGTAGCCCACGCCCCACTTCGTGATGATGAGCCTGGGCGAGGCGGGGCGGTCCTCGAGCTTCTCGCGCAGCCTGCGGATGTGGACGTCCACCGTCCTGCCGTCGCCCTGGTAGTCGTAGCCCCAGACGAGGTCGAGGAGGTTGTCGCGGCTGTATACCTTGCCGGGGTTGCGCAGGAAGAGCTCTATGAGGTCGAACTCCCGGGCCGTCAGTTCAACGGGGACGCCGTTTTTCCTGGCGGTGCGTTTTTCTGTGTCTATCTCCAGGCCGCTGCGCTCCAGCACGGAGGCGGAGGGTCCCGCCGCGGGCATGGAGGCGCGCCGTAGCAGGGCGCGGATGCGCGCCTTGAGCTCCAGGATGTTGAAAGGCTTTGTGACATAGTCGTCCGCGCCGGACTCGAAGCCCAGCAGCTTGTCCGCGTCCTCGCTCCTGGCTGTGAGCATGATGATGGGGACGGTGGAAAATCCGCGGATCTTCTGGCAGGCTTCCAGCCCGTCCAGCCCCGGCATCATGAGGTCCAGGATAATGAGACTGTAGTCTCCCGAGGCGGCCAGCTGCACGGCGCTCTCGCCGTCGTAGCAGGCGTCCACGGTGTAGCCCTCGTTTTCGAGGTTGAATTTGATGCCCTTTACGAGCAGTTTTTCGTCGTCCACGACGAGTATCTTCATGAATCGTCCTCCTGAGTATCCACGCAGACATAGTCCCGGAAGCCCTCGAGCGTCGCCTCGCCCAGGCCGGGAACCTCGAGCAGCCCGGCTACGTCGGAAAAAGGGCCGTGCTCCAGCCTGTATTCAAGGATTGCAGCGGCCTTGACCTCGCCTATTCCGGGCAGGAGCCGGAGCTCCTGCGCGTCCGCGGTGTTGACGTTCACCGGCAGCGGCTCCGCGCCGGAGACCGGAACGCCCTCCCTTCCGCCGCGCAGGCAGAGAGCGCCCAGCATGAAAACGAGCGCCGCCGCGGCGCAGGATATCGCCGCAAGACCCGGCCTGCGCATCCGCCCCACCCCTTCCGAGGGATTTTTTGCTGTTGCTTTTCGCAGGAAGCACTTGTATAATAATGAAAGCCCCTGTACGCTATGATAACACATTATTGCGGAGATTGATATGAAAAAAATACGCTTGCTGCCCATATTTTTGATAGTCGTCCTGCTTTCCGCCATGCTGGCGCCCCAGGCCCTCGCCCTGGAGCAGCCGGAGGTGAGCAGCAAGGCCGCCATCCTCGTGGATACGGATTCCGGCCGCGTGCTCTATGAGAAAAACGCGGATGAAAAAGCATACCCCGCCTCGCTGACGAAGGTCATGACGGTCCTCGTCGCGGTCGAGGCTGTCGAAAAAGGTGAGTTTTCGCTGACGGACAGCGTCACCGCCAGTCAGACCTGCCTTGAAGGCATGGTGGACGACGGCAGCACCGCCGGCATCGTCCCGGGCGAGACCATGCCGCTCAAGGACCTGCTCTATTGTGCGCTGCTGGCCTCGGCAAACGAAGCCTGCAACATCATCGGCGAATACATAAGCGGCTCCGTTTCCGCCTTCGTGGACAGGATGAATTCCCGCGCCGCAGAGCTCGGCTGCACCGGGACGCACTTCGCCAACACGCACGGCCTGCCGGATGAGAACCACTATACCACCGCCAGGGATATGGCCCTCATCTACCGCGAGGCCCTCTCGCACGACCTCTTTGCGGAGATCAGCGGGACCATCAGCTACACCGTCCCCGCGACGAACGTCGCCGGGGAACGCCAGCTCTCCAATACAAACGGCCTCATAAACCAGAATACCCAGCTCTATTCCGGCAACTACTACGAATACGCCAAAACCGGCAAGACCGGCCACACCAGCGCCGCGGGTTACTGCCTCGTCTCCTCCGCGGAGAAGGACGGCGTCCGCGTGATCGCCGCGGTGCTCGGCGGCGAGGCTACGCAGAACAGCTCCGACGGTTACGACTACTGGAACTTCATAGACAGCCGCAGCCTCTATGACTGGGTGTTCCAGAACTTCAGCGTCCGCGAGATCCTCAGCTCCTCCGAGCTCATAACCGAGGTAGACGTGGCCATGGCCGCCGACGACGGCAAGGTCACGCTCCGCCCCAACAGTGTCCTCACGGCGCTCATCGCCAACGACTTCGACACCACCACGCTCGATAGGGATATCATCATCTACAGCCAGCGCGACGGAGAAACGCTCGAGGCACCCATCGCTGCCGGCACCGTCTTGGGCGAGATCACGCTCAGCCTTGGAGATGACGTCTACGGGACCACCCAGCTCATAGCCGGCAGCGCGGTCGAGCTCTCCAAGCTGCAGTATATGAAGAACCAGGTCGCCAGCGTCTTCAGCATGACCTGGGTCAAAATAGTTATCATCGCGCTGGTCCTCGCTCTCGTGAGCTATGTAGCTCTGGTCATCCGCTACAGGGTCCTGCACAAGCGCCACATGCGGGAACTCCGCCGCGCCAGGCTCGAGCGCCAGCGCCGCATGGAGGCTGAAAACGCCACCAGAGTGTTCGTTGAACAGCAGCAGCCGGCCCAGCGCCAGCGCGAACCGGTCACGACCGCTGCCCGCAGGCCGCAGGCGCCTCCGTCCCAGCAGCTCAGGCAGCAGCCCGACGAGGAAAAGCTCCGGGCTCAGGAAAAGGCGCGGCGCGACTACTTCGAGGAGTTTTTCAAGAATAAGGACTGAATCTTTCAAGACCCCGTCCCCGTGGGATGGGGCCTTGTTTTAGTGCGCTTCGGTCTTTTTGCATATGGCCGAGGCAGAATTTTGATTCCCGGGGGAGATGCAATGACGGACCTTGAACTCATCCGGCTCTGCGAGGGGGCGGACTGCTGGCACACGCGGGCCGTGCCGGAACTTGGCCTTAGCCCGCTCATGATGGCGGACGGGCCTCACGGCCTGCGCAAGCAGGAGCGCGCCGGGGACATGCTCGGCATGAACCGCTCCAAGCCTGCGACCTGTTTTCCCACGGCGGTGCTCACCGCCTGCGGCTGGGACGCGGAACTCATGCGCTGCATAGGCGCCGCCATAGCGCGGGAGGCGCTGGCGGAGGGCGTCGGCCTCGTGCTAGGCCCCGGCGCCAACATAAAGCGCAGCCCGCTCTGCGGCAGGAACTTCGAATACTTCTCCGAGGACCCGCTGCTCACGGGCGTGCTTGCCGCCTCCTTTATCGAAGGCGTGCAGGCCGAGGGCGCGGGCGCCTGTCTCAAGCACTTCGCCTGCAACAACCAGGAGTACAAGCGCTTTTCCTCGGACAGCACGGTGGACGAGCGGACGCTCCGCGAGATATACCTGCGCGGCTTCGAGCTGGCCGTGAAGGAGGCAAAGCCCGCCGCCGTCATGTGCGCCTACAACAGCCTGAACGGCGAGCACTGCTCGGACAGCCGCCGTCTGCTCACAGACATCCTCCGCAGCAGCTGGGGCTTTGACGGCGCAGTCATAACTGACTGGGGCGCTTCGAACGACAGGATACGCGGTTTTGAGGCGGGCTGCGACCTCATGATGCCCGGCGGCTCCGGCTATATGGAGGAGGACTGTCTCCGCGCCATGGAAAGGGGCGAGCTCAGCCGAGAGGCCGCAGCGGCCTGCGCCGGGCGCGTGATAAAGCTCATGAAAACGTACTCCGGCGCGGCCGCGGAGGGCGGCGCCTGTGATTACGGGCGCAGTCACGAGCTTGCAAGGCGCGCCGCCGCGAGCTGCGCCGTGCTCATGAAGAACGAGCGCGGTATCCTCCCCCTCAAGCGCCGCGCGGGCGTGGTGTTCATAGGCGACATGGCCGCGCACCCGCGCTACCAGGGCTCGGGCAGCAGCCACATAAACCCGAGAAAACTCACCAGCGCCGCAGGCTGCTGCGGGGACATAGCCTGGGTGCAGGGCTGCCTGGCGGACGGGAGCACCAGAGGTGATCTCATCTCCGCGGCGGAGCGAGCGGCCGGGCGGGCCGAGACCGCCGTCGTGTTCGCCGGGCTTCCGCCTCAGTATGAATCCGAGGGCTTTGACCGTGCAGACATGTCCATGCCCGAGGGACACATACGGCTCATTGAGGCCGTGGCCGCGGCGAACCCGAACACGGTGGTCGTCCTCTTCTGCGGCGGGGCCGTGGAGCTTCCCTGGGCGGACAAGGTGCGCGGCATCCTCTATATGGGCCTGCCCGGCGAGGCCGGGGGCGAGGCCGTGGAACAGCTGCTCTTCGGGCTGGCGGTCCCCTCCGGCAAGCTGGCGGAGAGCTGGCCGCTGCGCTATTCGGACTGCGCGGTCTCTGAGCACTACGGCGAGCGCGACCCCGCCTACCGTGAGGGGCTCTATGTCGGCTACCGCTGGTATGCAAGCGCAGGCATTCCCGTTCGATACCCCTTCGGCCACGGCCTGAGCTATACGAGCTTTGAATATTCGGACATCGCCGTCGAGGACGGCCGTGTCAGTTTCACGCTCAAAAATACCGGTGAGCGCGCCGGCGCGGAGGTCTCGCAGCTTTACTTTACGCCGCCGGAGGGCCGCTACTACAGGCCGCAGCTGAACCTCTGCGGTTTTGCGCGGACCTGTCTTGAGCCGGGCGAGAGCCGCCGTGTGAGCGTGGACATCTCGAGGGAGAGCCTCGCGGTCTGGACGGGCGTGGACTGGCGCGTCCCCGGCGGGGTCTACAGGCTGAAACTGGGCTCGAGCAGCGAGGACATAAGGCTCGAAACCGAGCTCGCCTGTCCCGAGGTCCCGCTCCCCGCGCCGCCGGAGACGCCGGAGTGGTACTTCGCGCCGCAGGGCAAACCGCGCACCGCGGACTTTGAGCGGCTGCTCGGCAGGAAGCTCCCGGAGCGCCGGAGTTCTAAGGGCGCGTATACGATGGAGAGCACGCTCACAGACCTCTGCGAGAGCAGCGCTCCTGCCCGGGCGATCAGGCTGGTCCTGGAACAGGTCATAGCCCGGCACTGCGGCGGGGACAGGAACTCGCCAGAGTATAGGATGATGTTCTCCTCCGCGGCGGACGCCTCGCTGAGCGGGATGCAGATAAACGGCGGCATACGGGGTCCCTGGCTCCGCGCGCTGCAGGAGTTGGCGAACGGCAAATATATAAGCGGCCTGGGCAAACTGCTGGGGGGCGCGGCAAAGGCGGTGAAGAAATGAGACTGCCGTTTTACAACAAGGTCGAGGAGCTTGCGGCCACGGCCGCGAACATGTACCGGCTCGGCTGGCACGAGCGCAACGGCGGTAACATCAGCATACTCCTGGACTCCGGGGAAACCGAAGGGCTGGACTTCGTCGAAGCACAGCGCAGGTTCGATACGGGCTTTGACGCCTCGGCGCTCGCGGGCAGGTATCTGCTCGTGACGGGCACGGGGAAATACTTCAAGAACCTTGAAAAATATCCCGAACGGGACCTGGGCGTCATCCGAATCAGCGGAGACGGCGCGGCGGCGGAGCTGGTCTGGGGCTATACGGACGGGGGCCGCTGCACCTCCGAGCTGCCGAGCCATCTGATGGGCCATATCTCGCGCCTGGCTGCGGACGCGGAGAACCGCGTTGTGATGCACAGCCACCCGACGAACCTCATCGCCATGACCTGCGTCCACGAGCTGGACTCGCGCGAGTTCACGCGGACGCTGTGGCGGATGAACAACGAGTGCATCATGGTCCTGCCGGACGGGGTGAACGTCCTGCCCTGGCAGCTGTGCGGCACGTCAGACATCGGCGTGGAGACGGCGCGGGAATTCAAAACGGCTCGGGTGGTGGTCTGGGCGCACCACGGCGTCTACGCCTGCGGCGCGAGTCTGGACGATGCCTTCGGCCTCATAGAGAGTGCGGAAAAGGCCGCGGAAATCTATCTCAAAATCGCGCATCTGCCGATAAAGGGCCTCATCGAAGACGAGCAGCTCAAAAAGCAGGCCGCCCACCTGGGCCTCCAGGTCCGCCCGGGCTACCTGGACTGAAGCGCGTATATGATAATATGATATGAAAAAGAGGAAGGCCCCCGCCGGTTTCGGCGGGGCCTTCCTCATGTCGTTTTATAGGCAAACCCTCAGTTGGAAACGGAGATGACGAAGATGCAGCGGGCATACATGGCGGAGTCGTCAAAGGCCTCCACTTCCAGCACGCTTATTTTCTCCGTTCGCTTTATCACCTCGCTGGAGAGCATCAGCTCTGTAGGCGAGCACTCGTCCAAAACATAAAACGTACCGCTCTGCAGGCCCCGGCTTGTCCCCAGCAGCTCCTCCGCGTGCCTCCGTCCGGCGGAGAGCAGCAGCGAAAAAAGCTGCTCCGCGTCCGTCTCGCCCACCCCAGGCAGCTTTGCCAGATATACGTTGCGGAGCTTGTCCTGCCTGTCCCTGTTCAGCAGTTCCAGCGCAGGCGACGATTTGCCACTGTTCCCGGCTGCGGAAAGGCAGTATTGATAATATCTCAGCATGTCGTTCGTCGTTATCATGCCGCTCAGGACCTTACCGCGGGTTATATATGCATCCGAACTCCCCTCCGTTATCATACGGTCCGCCAGCTCGTCCATCGGCGTGTCCTCGTCCGCCGTGAAGCAGTCGGTCCCCGAAGTATAAAGACTGGACACTTTTCGCGAGGGCGTGGACGACAGCGCCGCCACCGTGTCCAAGGTCCCGCAGATATTCAGGTCGTCGTCCACCACCGCGCACTTGGAGTTCATGGACAAGATCGGCCTGTACAGCCTGTGCCAGTCCGCAACGAGGTCGTTGTAATACACATAGAGCGGCATCCGCATCCAGTTCCGCACGCTGTCCGCCGGGACGGAGCCCACGCTCTTAGCCAGCTCCGAGCACAGCAGTCCATAAACCGTCAGGCTGTCCTGCTCCGAGGACAAAACACATGAGCCCCTTTCCATGGCCATCACCAGCTGGACGGTGTTCACCTGAGTTCCGCTCGTAGCAATGATATTCGCGCCGGCATCGGCCGCACGCTGCAATATCTCCAGCCTGTCCCCCACTAGACACAGCGGCTTGCCGGGCGAGGCCATCAGCCGCGCCGAAAACTGCTCCGCGCTTCCGTCCCCCAGGATTATCTCGCCTATTGGTACGTTCGCATATCTGGCCCCGCAGAGGACGGTGAGCCCCAGGCGTTCTATGACGTTCGAAAGCAGCAGCCCCTCCGGCCCGGTTTCCCGGCACGCGTCGTCCGAGCGGAAGGTCCCCGAGCGCGGCACCACCTGTACAAGTCCCAGCTCCTCCGCCAGGCGCACGGCCTTGTGCGCCGTCCCAACGCTGACGCCCAGCTCCTCCGCCAAACCGCGGACCGAAACCTTGCTTCCCGGCGGTAGTCTCCTTATGCTGTCAACTATCGAGTCTCGCTTGACCGTCATTTTCTCCACTCCTCCGACGTCGCTGCATGACACATTCTTACATCCATCATACGACTGTCCCGTTCCATTTGCAACGGCAAACTGTAATTCTTTGCGCTGTTACAGTGCAGGAGTTATTCAACGCATGGGTAAACGAGTGTAAATTATTGTGTCACAAAACCAAATGATACAGATTTGGCAGCTTGTTGCCAATCACGAAAATTTTTTGCCGCACTGTTATTTCGTTGACAGTTTATGTGGCATAATGTTATAGTTTTTACGGTAGAAAGAGCGGTGTTTTCGTCGTTTTGCTGCGCTTTGCCCCGAGCCATATATAACAGGGCCATCGCGGATTGAGACAGAGCTGAAAAACTGTTCACTATTTATGTTTTGCGCGCCGCACACTGTAACACTTTGCCGGATCCCGGCAGGTTTGGCCGGGAGGCATCAGGCCGGTCCCGGCGCCGTATATGTAAAACAGGGCGCGCGGGCAACGAGGGTGCAAGAGACATGAGTACAGCGATATTCCCGGGCAGCTTCGACCCGCCTACGCATGGACATGTGGACGTCATCAGGCGCTGCGCCGCCAGGTTTGGCGGCGTTGTGGTCTGTGTGATGTCGAACGGCGGCAAAGGCCGCGGCCTCTTCGACGTTCAGGAGCGCGTGGAGCTCCTGCGCGAGGCCACGGCGGACATACCCGGGGTCCTGGTCGAGGCATACGGCGGCCTCCTGGCAAACTATGTACGCCGTTTCGAGAGGCCTGTCATCATACGTGGTCTTCGTGCGACGAGCGACTTTGACTATGAGTTCCAGATGGCCTCCGTCAACAGGACCCTGAACCCCGAAGCGGAAACGCTCTTTTTGGCGGCGGACAGCCGCTATGCCTTCCTGAGTTCGAGCGCGGCAAGAGAGCTTGGCGCATTAGGTGCGGAACTCGGCAGCTTTGTCCCGGGCTGTGTGGAGAAGGCGCTCAGGCGCAAGGTCGCCCAGCACATCCAACCCAGACCGGTAAGAAGGCGCGGCAGAATCCCGGCCTCTTGCAGGGAGCTGCCGTCGGTCAGTCCGGCCGCGGCGGAGGACACATTCAGGAGGTAAGATGAACGCAAGAAGAGTTAGCGCAATGTATTTCAGCGCCACGGGGACGACCAAACGCATCGTCCTCGCAGTCGCCGGGCGGATAGCCCGGGCCTGGGGCGAAGAGCTAAGGCTGGAGGACTTCACGCTTCCGCAAGGCAGGGAAAAGCCCCGCTGTTTCGAAGAAGGAGACCTCGTGGTGTTCGGCGTCCCGGTCTATGCCGGGCGGGTCCCGAACGTGCTCCTCAGCTACATACGCAGTCTCACAGGCGGAGGCGCCCTGGCCGTCCCCGTGGTGTGCTACGGAAACAGGAATTATGACGACGCGCTCATCGAACTGCGCGACCTGCTGGAGGCGGCTGGCTTCAGGACCGTCGCGGCAGGGGCATTTGTGGGCGAGCACTCGTTCTCCCGCATCCTCGGCGCCGGCAGGCCGGACGCGGAGGATATCGCAAAGGCAGAGGAGTTCGCAGAACGCATCCTCCAGTTGCCAGAGCCGCCCGCGGAGGGCAGGCAGCCGGTCGAAGTAAATGGCTGCAGCCCCTACAGGCCCTACTACGTCCCCAAGGACAGGAACGGTCAGCCCGTCAACATCCTCAAGGACAAGCCGAAAGTCGGCGAGGGCTGTACGAATTGCGGGCTCTGCGTCCTTCTGTGTCCCATGGGCTCGATAGTCCCGGGGAACGTGGGGGAATACCGCGGCATCTGCATAAAATGCGGCGCCTGCGTCAAGGGCTGCCCGGCAGACGCCAGGTATTACGACAGCTATAACTACCTCTACCACAAGGAAGAGCTGGAGCTGGGCTTCACCAGGAGGGCGGAGCCGGAGCTGTTCTTCTAGGCCATCCCCAAATCAGGATTCATGCGCTTTCACGGCTCTGGTTCCAGGCCCGGCAGCCGAAACGCATAGATCATAGAAAATCGCGGTGCATACCGCCGTAAGGATCAACTACCAGGAGTAAAGGAGGAAAAATCTATGGCACTCATGACGAAACAACAGTATCAGGACAGCATTCGCGCCCGCAAGCCCATGAACGTGTGGTTCCTCGGCGAGAAGATCGAGGATCTGACCACATATCCGCCCCTGGCAGCCAGCTTCAACGCCATCTCGAAGATATACGAGCTGCAGCATAACCCCAAGTGGGCCGACCTCATCACGGTCAAGTCCCACCTGAGCGGCGAGCCCGTCAGCATCTACAACGCCCCGCTGAACTCCGCGGAGGACGCCAACCGCAAGACCCGCGCGGCCCGCGCCCTTGCCGAGGTCATCGGCTGCTGCACGCACCGCTGCACCGGCTCTGAGGCGTTCGCCGGCCTGGGTCCCTGCACCTATGATATGGACCATGACCTCGGCACGAACTACTACGAGAGGTTCATGAAGTTCCTGCGCTACGTCCAGGACAACGACCTGAGCTGCACGGTCACCGTCACCGATACGAAGGGCCTGCGCACCCTGCCGCCCAGCAAGCAGGCGGACCGCGACTGCTACGTCCACGTTGACGAGATCCGCGACGACGGCATAGTCATCAGCGGCTTCAAGTGCAACCAGACCGGCATACTCTTCGCTCATGAGGTCATAATCGTCCCGACGACGAATATGAAGCCCGATGAGAAGGACTTCGCCGTTGCCTGCGCCGTCCCGGCTGACGCCCCGGGCATGACCTTCGTACTGGGCCGCACCCCGCAGGATAAGCGCTTCTTTGAGATGGGCGGCGATATCGAGGGCATCGACCTCGGCAAGCTCTACGCCGACCACCAGGCCATGGTCTACTTCGACAAGGTCTTTGTCCCGAACGAGCGCGTCTTTATGTGCGGCGAGACCAACTACGTCGGCCGTCTGCTCTCCTACTTCACCGCGGTGCACCGCCTTACCGCCGGCGGCTGCAAGGCCGGCGGCTGCACGGCCCTCTGCGGCGCCTCCAGCCTCATCGCCGATATGGTCGGCGTCAGCAAGGCTGGCCACATCCGCACCAAGCTGACCGAGATGGCCATGACCGCCGAGACTGTCTATGGTCTGTCGCTCGCGGCCGGCACGGAAGGCTTCAAGCATCCCAGCGGATTCTGGATCCCGAACCCGCTCATGTCCCACACATGTAAGTATACCTGCACCAAGGCCCCGTTCGAAGCCATGCGCTATGCGCGCGACATAATCGCAGGCTTCGGCGAGACCGCTCCGTCGGAGCTCGATATGCGCTCTGAGGGCGTCGGTGCGATAGTCCAGAGGGCCTTCAACCCCGGCAATCCGGAGTACGATGCCTTCGACCGCCTGCGCGCCACCCGCTTCATAGAGCACATGGTCCGCGGCTCCAACTGGTCCGCTATGGCCCTGCACGGCGGCGGCAACCAGGAGGCCTCGACGGTCATGGCCCGCAGCTTCACCGACTGGAAGTACCTCCAGAACATCGTCAAAGCCGCAACCGGCATCGAGAAGGATCCGGCCAAGTGCGACGATATCATCGACAGCATCGGCGCCCGTCAGGGCCGCATCTGCGACTTCAAGGATCTGCCGAAGGTCGACTGAGTCACAGATAAATTCCAAAACGCCTAGGGCCTGTCGCAGAATGAAAGAATTCTGCGGCAGGTTTTCTTTAGCTGGGAAAGAGGAGAGCAGGTCTAAAAACTCATAATATGCGGCTCTACTCGGCCAAAATGTGTACAACAAATCTGACCC
>ENA-OYZN01000810-OYZN01000810.1-human-gut-metagenome-genome-assembly--contig:-NODE-810-length-11447-cov-4.444874_pt1 | contig 11447 bp, 10 predicted proteins | sample MGYA00243294_ERZ653483 | MGnify/ENA primary metagenome ERZ653483 (study PRJEB26926, sample SAMN06165155) | human gut metagenome | biome: ENVO:00009003; feature: ENVO:2100002; material: ENVO:00002003... | reverse complement strand
GGCCACGGCGTCCACCGCGAGGGTCTGCCCCTCCACGATCAGATCGGGAAGGCCCTCGATGGCGGGCTCGCAGATGCCCGCGGTTTCGGAATGCTCAAGGATGGTGACGGAAGCGATTTGCGTTTCGTCAAAGATCACTTCCACGGTCACGCCGCCGCCGCTGCCCTGGGCCGTCGCCATATAGACGCCCGGAATGTAAAACGATTCGGCCAGCGCGGGCACGGCCGCCGCCAGCGCGCAAAGGCACAGCAGCACGGAAAGGAGCCGTCTGGACATAAGAAATTCCTCCCTGGTATCGAAATGGGAATAAATGGTTAGCCGAAGCAAACCCGAAAGCACCTTACCATGTCGCCGCATCTTTGTCAATCCCGGTAAAAATCCCCCGTCCCCTCGCGCGCCTTATTGACACCACCTGGCGTTTCCTCTATAATTGGGAAAGCCTGTGTGTGCGCCGCTCTGGCGGCCTTGCGATACAAGCGCCACCACCCGCATTTTGCAAGAAGGAGAGACCACTGATGAAGACCTATCATTCCTCCGAGCTGCGCTCGATGTTCCTGAAGTTTTTCAAGGACCATGGCCATGCCGTGATTTCCAGCGCGTCGGTGATTCCCGAAAACGACCCCACGGTGCTGTTCACCACCGCAGGCATGCATCCGCTGGTGCCCTATCTGATGGGCGCGAAGCACCCCGCGGGCAACCGCCTGACGGACGTGCAGAAGTGCGTGCGCACCGGCGATATTGACGACGTGGGCGATTTCAGCCACCTCACCTTCTTTGAGATGCTGGGCAACTGGTCGTTGGGCGACTATTTCAAGGAGCAGATGATTCCCTGGAGCTGGGAGTTCCTCACCAGCCCGGAATACCTGGGCCTGCCCAAGGACCGGCTGGCCTTCTCGGTGTTCGCGGGCGACGCGGACTGCCCCCGCGACGAGGAAAGCGCCGAGCTGTGGCGCAGGTGCGGCGTGGCGGATGACCACATCTTCTTCCTGCCCAAGGAGAACAACTGGTGGGGCCCGGCGGGCATCACCGGCCCCTGCGGCCCGGATACGGAGATGTTCATCATCACCGACAAGGAGCCCTGCGGCCCGGACTGCTCGCCCGCCTGCTCCTGCGGCCGGTATCTGGAGATCTGGAACGACGTGTTCATGCAGTACAACAAAAAGGCCGACGGCACCTTTGAGCCGCTGGCCCAGAAGAATGTGGATACCGGCATGGGCCTGGAGCGCACCATCTGCGTGCTCAACGGCAAAAAGAGCGTCTATGAAACCGACCTCTTCGCCGATATCCTCAAGAAGATCAGCGAGCTTAGCGGCAAGGAATACGGCAGCGACGATGAAACCACCCGCGCCTTCCGCATCATCGCCGACCACATGCGGACCTCGACCTTCATCATGGGCGACGACCGCGGCGTGAGCCCCTCCAACGTGGATCAGGGCTACGTGCTTCGCCGGCTCATCCGCCGCGCGGTGCGCTACGGCATGGGCATCGGCATGCCCGAGGGATTCACCGGCGAGGTGGCCAAGGTCATCATCGAGCAGTACAAGGACGTCTACCCCGAGCTCAAGCGCAACGAGGCCTTTGTGCTCGAGCAGCTCTCTTTGGAGGAGAGCCGCTTCGCCCGCACGCTCAAGCAGGGCAACCGCGAATTTGAAAAACTGGTGGAAAAGGTGCAGGATGGACAGATTGATGGCGTGAGCGCCTTCCACCTGTATGATACCTACGGCTTCCCCGTGGAGATGACGCAGGAGCTGGCCCGCGAGCGCGGCCTGACGGTGGATATGGACGGCTTCCACGAATGCTTCCGCAAGCATCAGGCCACCAGCCAGGCGGGCGCGGAGCAGCGCTTCAAGGGCGGTCTGGCTGACCACAGTGAGCAGAGCGCACGCCTGCACACCGCCACGCACCTGATGCATGCGGCGCTGCGTAAGGTGCTTGGCCCGGAGGTGGCCCAGAAGGGTTCCAACATCACCGCCGAGCGTCTGCGCTTCGACTTCTCCTTCGGCCGCAAGATGACCAAAGAGGAGCTGGCCGAGGTGGAGCGGCTGGTCAATGAGGCCATCGAGAGCCACACCCCTATCACCTGCGAGGAGATGACCGTGGCCGAGGCCAAGGAGCAGGGCGCCATCGGCCTGTTCGAATCCAAGTACGGCGAGCAGGTGAAGGTCTACACCATGGGCCCCTACAGCAAGGAGATCTGCGGCGGCCCCCATGCCCAGAACACGGGCGATCTGGTCAGCTTTAAGATCAAGAAGGAAGAAAGCTCCTCCGCGGGCGTGCGGCGCATCAAGGCCGTCATCGGGGCCAAGGCGGAGTGAAAGTTGATAAGTAGATAAGTGGGGGGACCGGCTATACAGCCGGTCCCTTTATGGTTTATTTCACCTCGTCCCATGTGATGATGTGGGGAACATGGAGCCTGTCCGGGCGTTTATCGTTGAGCAAATCATAGGGTTGACCAGTTTGAGCGTTGATGACGATGATTCTGCTCGAAAGGTATCCTCCTCGATCCACAACCGCTTGATCAGTTTTCAAGTCAAATGGCAGAGAAAGGTCCTCCCGTGTCCTGCCCTTTGCGGCCCAGACAGGCAGAAGCACAAACTCCTCCCCCTTTTTCTCAGGGTCAATAAAACACATGTAACCGAAGGAGACTTCATTCAGCGAATAAACATATCCGTCTGTCACCCATTGTTCCAGGACCTCCATGATGCGATCAAATGGCAGCAGCGGAATGTCATCTATATCGACTCCCACCTCTTTGGAAGTGTAGATATTCGTCCAGAATTCTCCCGGTCGTTTGATTCGCATAGCTACCATCGAGTTTGGAGCGATCGTGCGTCCTTCTACTTCGCTCTTTTCACTTTCTAATCGATGGTAAAAAGGAGAGTTGCTAATGAGATGCGGTATGCCATGATAGGTCGTATAAAAGTAAACGCCCTGAAAGCCGTTTCCATTTGAATCGCCATAAGAGCCCTGGTAATACGGAGTAAGTTCTTTTTCTTTCATAAAGGGCATCCATTTTTGAAATTCCGCCATGGCAATGGCCGGAGCTTCTTCCCAGGGAAGTTCCGGCGTAAACGTCATATGGTTTTCCAGCACGGGAAAAGCCAACTCATCCATTGGAAAATTTCTGGTAATTCCTTTCGCGTTCCAGTCATCCCTGACCACCTCCAGCGATTCATCCAATCCCTCGGCAGGCGGTTCCCACGTGATGCGTACCACAGGCACCGCATCCACCTCTGGCACCACAATAGGCACGGCTACAGACACCGTATCGCCTTTTTCAAGCTGGTTAGGCGCGCCATGTTCGACAACATATTCTCCTACCCAACGGTCAGGCATTGTTTCACGTAACTGCTGAATAGAAACATATGTCTGCTCGCACAAGGCATGCATTGCAGCGGAAAAAGTAACAAGCAAAAACATACAGAAAGTGACGGTACGCAATGGCTTTCGCATAGGTTCGAGCCCCCTTTTTAGACGCAACCAATACAGTTGGTCGCAGAAGAAATACCTGTAAGGTGGACGGAAAATCGTTGGTGATGCTAGTTTACCTCGTCCCATGTAAGGATATCCGGCACATAGCGCCGATTCTCCCGTCTGTCGCCTGTCAGATCATAGACTTCTCCTGTCTGCGCATTGATGACGATTGAATTGCATCCGTATGCACTGCGATCCTTTACCACCTGATCGTTCTTTAAGTCGAAGGGAATGGTAAGATCTCCGCGCGTTCTCCCCTTGGCCGCCCAAACCGGCAACAGCACGAATTCCTCTCCCTTTTTCTCCGGGTCGATAAAGGTCATGTAGCCGAAGCGTACCTCGTTGAGAGAGTACGCATGGCCGGCCTCAACCTGCCGTTCAAACGCCTTCAAGATTTCCTCAAAAGGAAGCAGTGGGATATCCTCGATCTCCACCCCGATTTCTTTCGACGTGGCTATATTCACCCAAAACTGACCCGGACGTTTGATGCACATAGCAACGTTTCCTGGAGGGTCAGTCAGATCATTAGCTCCAGCTTCGCTTTTGACGGTATGCAGAAAAGAACCATTGCTCAGCAAATGTGGTATGCCATGGTACGTTGTATAGAAATAAAGACATTGAAAACCGTTATCTTCTGACTCTCCATAAGAATAATGAAAGTAACAGGTCAACTCCTTATCTCGCATCATGGGAAAGTATTTCCTGAATTCCTCAATGGCAATGGCTGGGGCGTCCTCCCATGGAAGTTCGGGATCAAACGTAGTCTTCTCTTCCATCACCGGGAATCCCATTTCGTCCATTGGAAAGTTCCGGCCTATCGTCTTTGAGTACCACTCATTTTTGCTTATGTAAAATGATTCATCCAGCCCCTCTATTGGCGGCTCCCACGTGATGCGTACCACAGGCACCGCGTCCACCTCCGGTACTACGATGGGCACGTCTACAGATACCGTATCGCCTTTTTCCAGTTGCTTGTAAGCCCCGTTTTCGACAACGTATTGCCCCGTCCAGCGCTGTGGCAACATTTCCCGCAGCTCTTTGATCGAGACGTAGTCGGCTGCGGCCAGCGAACCTGCGCTCACGGCCGTCGGCAGCAGCATCAGCTGGGCCGCGACAAGGATGCATAGGCGCTTTTTCATATAACAAAACCTCCTTGGCAATCGGGCCGGACAGCATCATTGCTCTCTCTGTCTATTATGACGAAGCCGGGAGGCAATCGGTTCACGGAGCAAAAGATTTTTTCATTCTTTTTCCATACAGAAACGCCCGGCAGTCCGATCCGGCCGCCGGGCGTTTTGGTTTCCCAAAGGGAAGATTTACTTCTTGGTCAGATACTTGCGCATGTCGATGGCGCAGGCAATCAGGATGACCAGGCCCTTGATGATGTAGGTGGTGTTGCCGCTGATGCCGAGGAAGGTCATGCCGCTCATGATGAGCTGCATCAGCACCACGCCAAGCACCACGCCGCTGATTTTACCGATGCCGCCTACGAACGACACGCCGCCGATGACGCAGGCCGCGATGGCGTCCAGCTCGTAGTTCAGGCCGATGGTGCCGGTGGAGGCGCCCATGCGGGCCGCTTCGATGAAGCCGGTGTAGCCGTAGGTGACGCCCGCCAGCGCAAACACGCCGATGATGACCATCGTCACGTTGACGCCGGACACGCGGGCGGCTTCCTCATTGGAGCCGACGGCGAACATGTTCTTGCCGAAGGTGGTCTTGTTCCAGATGAACCACATGATGGCCGTTACGATGATCGCAAAGGCCACATAGCTCATCACCGGGGTGTTGCCCAGGCGGAACATGGGCTTGATGACCAGGTTGGAGGTGTAGCTCTCATCGAGGTTGGAAATCTGCGCCGCATTGCTCAGCGTCAGGTAGAGGCCGTAGGTGATCAGCTGCGTGGACAGCGTAACAATGAAGGGATGCAGCTTGAACTTGGCCACGCAGAAGCCGTTGACCAGGCCCACGATGCCGCCGACCGCCATAACCACCACCAGCACGATCACGACCGGCCAGGGGCCCATACCCGCCAGGAAGCGGTTAGCCAGGTCCGCTTTTTGCAGCAGGATGGCCGAGACGAACGCGCCCAGGCCCACCACGCGGCCAGCCGAAAGGTCGGTGCCGGTGAGGATGATGGCGCCTGCAATACCAAGTGCAATGGGCAGACGCGTCGCCGTGAGCTGGATGATGTTGACGATGGATGCCGTGGCCAGGAAGGCGGGACGCTGAATCTGAATGTAAATCACCATCAGCAGGATGATGATGATCATCGCATGGTCCAGCAGCCAGTTGCCAATGAGGCGCCAGCGGTCGCGCGCATCCATTTCGCGCAGTTGGTTTACCTTTTTGTTTACGTCGGGCTTGATTTCAGACATGCTATTCGGCCTCCCTTAGACGTATTTCGCAGCCAGCGTCATAATCTCTTCCTGAGTGGTGGCGTCGGCCTGTACCTCGCCGGCAAGCCGCCCGCCGGACATCACCAGTATGCGGTCGCACACGCCCAGCAATTCCGGCATTTCGGAGGAAACCATGATGACGGATTTGCCCGCGCGGGCCATATCCATGATGAGCTGGTAAATCTCATACTTGGCGCCCACGTCGATGCCGCGCGTGGGCTCATCCAGCAGGAAGATTTCGGGCTCGGTAAGCATCCAGCGGCCAAAGATCACCTTCTGCTGATTGCCGCCGCTCAGCGAGCGAATTTGCGTCTGCTGGGTCGGCGTTTTGATGTGCATGGCATTGATGGACCAGTTGGTGCGCTCCTGCATGGTTTTGTTGCTGAGGTACAGGTGGTTTTTCAGGTATTTTTTCAGGCTGGAGATCACCGTGTTGTCGCGCACGGACATGATTGCGAAAATACCGGTGGCGCGCCGTTCCTCGGTCACCATGGCGAAGCCGTTTCGGATGGAGTCCTTGGGGCTGTGGTTGTGAATGGGCTTTCCGTTCATCCACAGCTTGCCGCTTTTGCGCGTGGCGCTGCCAAAGATGTTTTCCAAAAGCTCGGTGCGCCCGGAGCCATCCAGTCCGGCTACGCCCAAAATCTCGCCTTTCCTGAGCTCGAAAGACACGTCCTTGAGGCCGGAGTACATGGCCGTGAGGCCCTCCACCTTGAGCACCACGTCGCTGCCTACCTGATAATCCTTTGCGGGGAAGCGGTTGGTCAGCTCGCGGCCCACCATGAGGCGGATAATCTCGTTCATGGTGAGCTCCTTCGCGGGACGCGTGGCAATCCACTGGCCGTCGCGCATGATGGTGACCTCGTCGGAGATGCGCAGAATCTCCTCCATCTTGTGGGAGATGTAGATGATACCGCAGCCGCGGTCGCGCAGCATGTTGATGATCCGGAAAAGGTGCTCTACCTCCTGCTCGGTCAAAGAAGAGGTAGGCTCGTCAAATACGATGACCTTGGCATTGAAGGAAACCGCCTTGGCGATTTCCACCATCTGCCGCTGGGATACGGGCATCGTGCTCATGATGGTCTTGGGGTTGACGTTGATGCCCAGCTCCTCAAAGACCTTCATGGTGTCATCGTACATCTGCTTTTCCGAAATGACCGGGGTTCCCTTGATTTTGGGATAGCGGCCCAGCCAGATGTTATCCATTACATTGCGGCGCAGGGCCTGGTTCAGCTCCTGGTGCACCATCGCGACGCCGTTGTCCAGCGCCTCGCGCGAGGAGCGGAAGTTGACCTCCTTGCCGTCCAGAAAGATTTTGCCGTCGTCTTTATTGTAGATTCCGAAGAGGCACTTCATCAGGGTGGATTTTCCGGCGCCGTTTTCGCCCATCAGCGCATGCACCGTGCCCGCCTTGACCGTGAGGGACACATCGTCCAGCGCCTTAACGCCAGGAAAGCTCTTGCTGATATGCTCCATCTGCAAAAGCTCGCGTGTAGAAGCGCCGTCAGTGGTGCGAGTGGCCTGTTGTTCCATCTCCGCCCTCTCCTTCCTTGCTGAGTTTCCCCACGCGCACCGCTGACGGCACGCACACGCGCCGCCCCGAAGCGCGCGGGGATTGGTGATACCGAAGCGGAGGGGCTTTCGCCCCTCCGTCAATGGTTCGGCCTATGGTGTTCTCAGTTGCCGGTGTACACAGCATAGGGGATAACGACCTTCCAGTCGTTCTCAACGGTGAAATTCTCGTTGAGGCCCTCGTACATGTCCTTTCCGGCGATCATGTTGGCGGCGATGGTGGCGATGGCCTCAGCCATGCCTTCGGCATCCTGCTTGATGGTGCCGGCCATGGTGCCCGCATCGATGGCGGCCACGGCGTCAGCGGTGGCATCCACGCCGAAAACGGGGATGGTGGTGGTGCCTTCGCCGTTGTTATAGCCGGCCTGCTGCAGCGCCTGCATGGCGCCCAAGGCCATCTCGTCGTTGTTGGCGATAACCAGCTCAACCATGTTGCCCGCGTCCATGTTGTACTGGGCCAGGATGGTGGTCATGTAGTCCTGCGCAACCTGACGGCTCCAGGTGCCGGCCTGGTCCACGAGGTACTTCTGGGCATTGCTCTCGTCGTAGAACTTGAGGGCGGGCTTGCCGGCGGCAACCAGCTTGGCATCGGCGTTCTCCTGGCCATACTTGGTGCGCGCGATGGCTTCCTGGTTGTCCTCCTGGCCCTTGAACATCACATAGCTGATTGCGCCGTCGCCGTTGAGGTCGTAGGCGTCGTAGTTGGCCAGCAGGTAGTCGCCGATCATGTCGCCCTGCATGATGCCAGCCTGCTCGTAGTTGGTGCCCACGAAGCAGCACTTGTCATAGCTCTTGACCACGTCCTCGGAAACGGAACGGTTGAAGAACAGCAGCGGGATGCCCGCAGCCTTGGCCTGGTCTACCACGTTCTGAGCGATGCCGTCCGCACCGGTCTCAACGATGTTCACGGCCAGCAGGTCGGTGCCGGTGGCGATAGCGGTGGTGATCTGGTCGGTCTGAGTGGTCTGGGTGGCGTTGCCGTCCTGGTCCACATAGGTGATGCCGGCCTCGTCCAGCTTGGCGTTCAGCGCGGTGCGCACGCTGGCGAGGTAGGTGTCGCTCATCGTGTACCAGAAGACCTGCGCATTACCTTCGGCCAGCGCGACGCTGCCCATGCCCAGGACCATGGTCAGAGCCAGAACCAGAGCAAGAACCTTTTTCATGGGAATCAGACTCCTTTGCTGTATTGAATTTATTTTCTCGCGGCACGCCGCGATCAAATCTTCGATGCTGTGTATTTATTATATCGGAAGAGTACCACAAAAGCAAGATGGTATGGAAAATCTTCAAAAAAAGAACGCGATATGCAAAAACAGCCAAATGCTGCGGGAGGGTTCCAATACAGAGAAAAGACAGATGCGAAAGTTATGAATTACAGCCGCATTTCTTTGAGCCGGACACGCCGCAACAATGGAATGAGCACTCCGCCCAGAATAACGCCGCTGAGTGCCTGCACCAGATTTGGCACCACAGCGCCCACAGCAGCAGCCAGCCCATACCCCAAAAAGAGCCACTCCGTTACAAAATAGCCGGCTACCATAACCAGCTCAGCCAGCGCCAGCAGCACTACGGTCAGCCAATAGGGACGCTTTGTACGTAGGGCGTATACAGCCATGGCGGCAACCAATCCTTTGATGACAAAGGTGGGCAGGATGTAGAGCGTATAGCCGCCCAGAAGATCCGCCAAAGCGCTGCCAATGGCGGCTGCGGGAATGCTGGCCCACCCCAGAAGTGAAGCGCCCAGCAGAATAAAACCATCGCCCAGATGGATATATCCCTGAGTGATGGATACAGGCAGCTTGAAAAAGTAGGTGGCTACAAAGACCAGCGAAGCCATCATGCCGCCCAAAGCCAGCACCAACGCCTGATTGTCTGGATTTTTGCGCATAAAAACATAACCCTCTTTGCATAAAAGAGATCGTAAACCGATATTTACAAATGTTCAGAAAAACATTCGTCTGGAAAACACGGTTTGTGCATTTTCTGCCGCAAAGGTTTACCCCTGAGTCTGTAAGTCAGTCAGGTGACGGTCCTCCTCGGCGGCGATCCGCTCCAGCGCCTCCCGGGCATCAAGGGAGGGTGCCATGGACGCAAACTCGCGGTATTTGCGGGCGGATGTCTCTTCCGCAAGCATCGCAAACCGAAGCATACTATCCACATCACGCAGCAGACCGGCCCGCGCCGCACCCATGAGCCCGCCCTCAAAAAGAATGTTGCTTGCCGCAGCAGACAGTGCTACGCGGCGCTCATCCGTAAGGCCATCCTTGCCGCCTAAGGCGCGGAATTGTGCCAGATGCTCCTGCTCATCGGCGCGCATGAGGGCAAGATGGCCGTAGAGCGGCTCATCCTGACGGCCCAACTGTTCCATCAGGGAGAGGGCGCGGGTATAGAGCTGTATGGCGGAGGATTCCATTTCACATGCCATGAAAAGGGCTTCCTGCGCAGTTGCGACCTGCATTGCGTTCACTCCTTTCGGGCGGCGGGAAGGCGCTTAGCGGAGCTTAGGCCTGCTGAAGGTATTCGTTAAGCTTTTCCACCAGGGCATCAGGATCAGAGCCATGAGCGGCGCATGCATCGGCGATGGACTCGGCGGTGGCGTGCGGGCAGCCCAGGCAGTGCATGCCAAATTCCATAAAGATATGCGCAGTGCCGCGGTTGAGATTGAGCACTTCGCCGATGGACATCTGCTTGGTAACGGTCATATGGAAATTCCTCCTTGTTCTCTTTGCTTTGCGGGGTCCCGTGGCGGGACGTGGATATCTTACCATCGGCGGCGGGGGTTGTCAATGCGGGGCGCGCGGCCCCGGAAAAATCCGTGCTGGGAAAAGCCCTCCGCCTGTGGTATACTGCGCAGGAGGCATTTTTGAAGGAAGGAAGGAATCCCCATGCCCAACGAACCCTATGTATATGAAACCACGCTGGATATGTGCTCGGTGGATTTTACCGGACACTGGCAGCCGGGGGCGATATTCCGCGCCATGCAGGAGGCGGGCGACGGCCATTGCCATGTGCTGAATCTGACCTTTGAGCGCCTGCGCGGCCTGGGGGTGGCGTGGGTGCTCAGCCGCGCCCGCCTGCATATGGACGATTATCCAACCCTGGGCCAGCGCGTGACGGTGCGCACCTGGCCGGGCAAGACCAAACACATGTTCTTCCCGCGCTATTTCACCTTTGAGGCCGAGGGGAAAACGCTCGGATGCGCGTCCACGCTGTATGTGCTCATGGATCTGGAGGAGCGGAGAATCGCCCCGGTCTCCCGGCTGGACGGGCCCATGCCCGAATATGATATCCCGGCGCCCCTGCCTTTTCCCGGCAACCTGCACGCGCTGGACGGCACGGTCAGGCGCCATGAATACCTGCCCGCCTATACCGATCTGGACATGAACCAGCACGTGAACAACACCCGCTATGTGGACTGGTTCATGAACCAGTTCCCCGTGGAGAAGCACCGCCGGCAGATGCTGGGCGACCTGCTGGTGCACTACAACGCCGAGGTTGTCCCGGAGGAAACGCTTATCATGGAGGTTTGCGAGGCGGAGAATGCAAGTACGCTGCGTGGCCTCAACGGGGACACCGTGTGCTTTGCCGTGGAGGGCGCCTGGCGGGACCGTCCCTGACCTGCCTATTGCGAAGCGGGACAAACCGTCGTATAATGATGCCATCACCAGGCGCGGAAAGGAGATGCGCGCATGAAACAATCCCACCGCCCGACGGCGGAAGCCTTCGAGCGCCTTTGCGCGCCCTATTCCGGCATGGTATACCGGCACTGCCTGCATATGCTGGGCAACCCGCATGAGGCCGAGGACGCGGCGCAGGAGAGCATGCTGCGCGCGTTCCGCGCCTTTGACGGTTTCCGGGGCGATGCGGTGGCGTCGTGGCTGTTTCGCATCGCGCACAACACCTGCCTGGATATCCTCAAGAGCGCGCGCGTCCGCCGTGAAAGCCTGACCCTGGACGACCCGGAGCGCGCCGATCCCGCCGACCCGTCGCCCACGCCCGACG
>ENA-OYZN01000800-OYZN01000800.1-human-gut-metagenome-genome-assembly--contig:-NODE-800-length-11582-cov-6.127787_pt1 | contig 11582 bp, 10 predicted proteins | sample MGYA00243294_ERZ653483 | MGnify/ENA primary metagenome ERZ653483 (study PRJEB26926, sample SAMN06165155) | human gut metagenome | biome: ENVO:00009003; feature: ENVO:2100002; material: ENVO:00002003... | reverse complement strand
CAGAACCGAACTCGCCGTCAGCACCATACTTGGGCAGACTGTATTCCAGCTGCAGCAGGAACTCCTGCAGCGCCTTCACGTCCGTGCCCTTGGAGCCCTTCTTCACAGTTCGGGTGCCGAGGGTATATTCCGTCTGGGCAGAGTCAGGCTTTACATAGCTGCCGCCGGTAAAGACGGCATCGCCGTAGTCCACGAAGGGCAGCTGGAACCAGTGCGTCCACTTGCGGGAAGCCACCTTCGTTTTGACACAGCCGTAGTTGAACCCGCGCTCCTCGACAGCATAACCGCCGCCGACATACACGCCCACATGCCCATCAGAGCGCAGCGCCACACCGGGAATCTCAGGCAAGGTATCAATGGTTCCCCAAGCGCAGCCCTTGTTCTTGGCGTAGGTGAACATGCCGTTGGCAGACTTGTCGGGACAGCCATTGCCGCCATACTTGCTGGTGAACTTGGCGTCAGTGCCGATGGACTCGATGACACCCACTTGCCGCCGCCGGTCCAGCAGTACCCCTTGATGAGCCCGACGCAGTCCGCGCAGACCTTCTTATTCGCAATGTCCTGCTTATAGCGGGCAGTGCGGGAGTCCTTGTAATGGGACGGATACTGCTTGGCCTTTCGGCTTCGCAGGGATTCGGAACACTTGTAGACAACCGTGCCGTACCAATAGGGCTGGCCCAGCATGGATAGACAGAATGCAACGAAGTGTTCACTGGTGTACGGAGTATTGATTCTTTCGCTCATGATTTCCTCCAATCAAAAGAGCGGCGGTTATGCGCCGCCGCCCTGGTCGGTCGTGGTATCGTCAATTCGATTGTGAAGCTGAGCAAGAATGCTCTTCATCTTTTCCGGGATAGGCAGTCCAAGGTGAGCCGCATTCTCCAGCAGGGATACACCCTCATTGGACAGGTAGAAGCACACCACGGCGCCGCGCAGAGCATTGCCGGTTCCTACCACATGAAGATCAACGATGTGGGCAACACCCACCAGCATGATAATGAGCACCTTCTTGCAGATACCCTTAAAGCCCACGCTGGAGGACAGCTTCTTGTCTGCCACAGCGCACATGAGGCCGGTCACATAGTCAACGGCCATAAAGATCAGAAGTGCAGTCAGCAAACCGTCCATAAAACTACTTCATCAGTCTGGCGTGCATGTCATTTTTGAACAGGAAAACCTCGACAGCAGCGATCCAGAGCACACTTTGCTTATTTCGATTATGAGCAGTGTTTCCGAAGCCGAAAATGAGATCCGGCGTCAGAATGTAAATTGGGGTATCCAGCGGCGACTGGAAAATGGTTCCTCGCGTCTGTACTCCCGCCCATGCTATGGATATGAGAACGATGCTGCTGGGGAACTGACCATCAACGAACAGCAGGCGGATGTCGTTCGGTTGATTTTTTCGATGTATCTTTCCGGAAAAAGCGTGGTCGGAATCATTGCATCACTCTATGAGTTGAAAATACCTTCGCCCACGGGGAAAGAAAAATGGTCCAAACGTAGTATCGAAGTCATGCTCAAAAATAAAAAATACACTGGCGACGTGGTCATACTAAAAAAATATGCGGACACAACCAAGCCGGTTGATTCGGTTTCACACATAACATATCTTGCAACGGCATCCCATCCAGCGATTATTACCGGTGAGCAGTTTTCTGAAGTGCAGGCTGAACGTGCCCGGAGAAGTAATATTGTTGTTGATGAAAATGGAAGCCACCGTAAGAACAGCAAATACAGTTCGAAAAAAGCGATGCAAGCGGGCGGTGAATCTTGTGAGGAATTCGTTTTTTCTCAATCGTAAGGACTATAAATTCAGACCATTTACTGATGGCGGTTTGAGCGGCAATAAGCAATTTGCTATACCGAAACAAGGCGATGGTGTGGCTTATGTCATTAAGGGTGGTAGCAGGGAGTGTGCATGCAACGAGTTTATCGGATTGCGCCTTGCAAAGCTTATGGGGGTAAATGTACCGTGGGCTTATCTGGTGTCGCCTAAAGAAGGTGATTATGCCGTAGCAATCGAGTATCTTATCTCTCAACCAAAGCCATGTTTGGAACAGGTGAAAGACTCTGAACAATTGCTGCACGCCTATGTTCACGGAGTGATTGCGCACTGTCTGTTCGAAGACCGAGATAAAACGGATTTTCTGTTTTCGGATGGAACTCTTTTCACATTTGACTTTGCAGAAGGCTTCCGTTCATCAGATTTTACTATTATGGTTATGGAGCACCAGGAGCAACTCTCACATTTGTTTTCCAAAGATTTAGTTGCTCAGCTGGCAACATCGTCCTTAGATTATTACCCCAGCACGCTTGCGGCGTATGAATTGCTTGTTATTGATCAGCAGGTATGTGATAAGGCTTTTTTTGACGCTGCTCTGGATGATATGTGTTCCCGATTTTTGTCTATTCCAAATGAAGAAGTCGAAAGCATGCTAGAAGCGCTGGGGGCACAATATCCTGCGGCTCTCATTGATCACTTCAAGCTTTACATCGATAAAATAAGAGAATTCTGTCAAAAATAAGCATTTTGCACCCAAAACAAAACGAAAGGGCTATTCGCAAAATAAAAGCCCTAATGTCAAAACGAAAGCATGAGCAATCGTTTTGTTATGCACCCTCCAGAGAGTGTGGGTGCATTCTATCTATACAGTTTTTCAGCGGAAATTCATCCCGGGGATGGCGGCGAAGGAAATATGCCGGAATCATTCATATTCCCGGGTGCATTTGCCATTTTGCATTAGGATTCTGCAAGAATATAAAGAAAAGGACTGAAACCTTGTATCAAAGTTTCAGTCCTTTTATGGTGGAGTACAGGACTTCAAATCCGAACCGAAAGCCGCAGAAACGTCCGCCAACGACACTGTTTGGGTTCCGTTTTTGTAATTGTAGGTGAAAACCAGCCGGTCGTCAAATACATAGATGCTGTTGAGAAAAATATCGATGATCTGCTGCTGGTATTCCTTGTTGCTTGGGTCGCCATATTTGAACCGGCTGATCCATTCGATAATGTCTTCCCGGCTGTATTTTGGCCTTTCCAGTTCTGCCTGTAAAATGCTGGCCTTCAAATCTTCCCGCAGCTTTTCCAGTTCCTCCAGCCGCTCTTTGGTACTGTTGGTCAGTATCCCTTGCTGAATGGCATTAAGCATATTCTCAATCCCACGGTTGGTGTCTGCAAGCTGTTTGCGCAGCAGAGGGAGAGTATTGTCCTCTGTGTTCTGCAATTCCACCAGCTTGTCCGCAATTTGGGCGATCAGTTCATCCTGAAAGACACGCTGTATTGTGTACTGTACAGCAATACACTCTATCCAGTCTTTCTTCACCGCTTTCTTGCGGCAGCCCAGCTTTCTCTTGGCTCCGCTGCATTTGTAATAGCGATAAATCGCACCTGTGTGGGATTTGCCGCTCTCGCCAATCATCATCCGCCCACAGTGGCCGCAAAACAGCTTGGTGGTCAACAGATATTCTTCCTCAGCCTTGGCCCTTGCCGGAGTCCTTTTGTTCTTTTCCACTCTCATCTGCACCCTTTCAAACAAATCCTTTGGGATAATACTCGGTACACCGTCAGGGATGATGATGTCTTTGTACCGATATTCTCCGATGTATTTCCGGTTACACAAGACACTGTGAAGGCTGTTGGGACGGAATGGCTTCTGTTTTTGCGTCAGGATATGCCGTTCATTCAGAGAAGTGATAATGCTGCGAACCGTTTCACCCTCTGCATATCTCTGGTAGATCTCCCGCACAATCGGGGCGGTCAATGGATCAATTCTGAGATGTTGGTCGTCGGTCAGTTGATAGCCGAGCGGAATCCCGCCGCCGTTGTTTTTTCCCTTCAACGCATTTTCCGTAAGGCCCCGGTTGATTTTCTGCGCCAGCTCCGCTGAATAGTATTCCGCCATTCCTTCCAACATAGATTCCAGAATAATGCCCTCCGGCCCATCGGATATGTTTTCCGTGGCAGATACCACCTTGACGCCGTTTCGTCGGAGCACGGCTTTGTAATGGGCGCTGTCGTAACGGTTACGGGCAAACCGATCCAGCTTCCACACCAGCACAGTGTCGAACAGTCCCTTTGCGCTGTCCTGCACCATCTTCTGAAATTCCGGGCGGTTGTCTGTTTTGGCCGACAGCGCCCGGTCAATGTAACTGCACAGAATCGTAATCCCGTTTTTATCGGCGTATTCTTTGCATTCCCGAAGCTGCCCTTCGATGCTTTCCTCCCGCTGATTGTCGCTGCTGTATCTGGCGTAAATCACCGCCTTCATCCACATCACCTCCGTTTGTCTGTTTTAAGGGGTTTGGGTTCTCCCAAGGTGCGTTTGGTGGATATCCAGACGCTATGCTTGCGAAACCAGTCACCGGCTGGAAAACCGTTTTCCCAGCACCACACACTACCACAACTGCTGCCAGAAAGCTATCACCAACCCATACAAATTCCGGCCTCAAATCTATCAAAAAAGTACCGGCTGGGAAAGAAAAACTCTCCCAGCCCGGCGGGAACTTTCAACTGTGCCGCTCCCTTTCTTCATGCCATTCTTTCAGCGTCTGTTTGCCTTGTTCGCTTTCAAAAAACGCCTGCATCTGGGGAAGCAATGTGCGGGCAAGGCTTTCCACCGCTGACTGTGGTATTGATCCTGCCTTATTTTCTAAAACTGCTCGATTACCGGACACCCCTCCTTTTCCGTAATACTCTTTTTCTTTCCCAGCTGGTAAGAGATTTGGGGTGGGAAGCGTCAGCTTGCCACCCCCTGTAGTCCCCCTCCAAGTAGGAAAGATTGTATGCCGTAGTCTAACACGGGAAGCTTGCCATTTCAAGGTTTTTGCAGTATAATATAAGAAATCATAACTTGTAAAATTATAATTCCCATAAGAAAGAGAGAAGCCATGGAAGAATATCGCTTTGAGCATAAAGAACCTTTGACTCAGCGAGTAGTCTTAGCGTTGAGAGTCAATACCAAACAGCTGAAGGAACATTTGTGGCTGGGAACAGAATACGAGGTAGGGACCGCTTTGCGTAGTTTGGATAAACCCTTGTATCTGGCCCAAACCCGCCCGCTGGGGGCGTTTTGGTGCGAGTTCGGGAAAAGCTCCGCCGAGGGCTGGACAGAAGCTGTTTGGGCCCTTTGTGAGGCACTGTCGGCGAGGAAAACGGTAGAGCGTGACGAGCAAGAGCAAAAGGCGGCAGAGCTTCTCTCCCGGCTGACCGTTGGAAATGCCGCCGCCCTGTATGCTGCCATTCAGATTTGGGAGATGTACCTGCGCTGCTGTCGAGGAAGGGACAAACATAAAGCGGAAGCAGCCCTGCGGGATTATGCGCAGCTGCTGATCTTGCCCTTTGGGGAATACTCGCCGGAGATGGCTAACTGGAAATGGGGAAAGACTGTCGTACCCGTGTGGAATGCTCGGGAAGACGCCAAGCTGGAGATTTGGTATCCCCATGGAGAAGTTCCCTTTGAATGTGCGGTGGTAAGCGGTTCCCTGCGGCCGGCTCTTATCTATTACCGACAGCGGATACTGGATGCCGGCATGGTCATGCGCACCTGCAACCAATGTGGGCGGGTGTTCTTCGCCCCGGATGCCCGCAGTAACTTGTGCAGTGAACGGTGCCGCAAGGCCAGTAAAAGGGCGGCAAGAAAGAGTTTTGACCGCAAATCCAAAGAGGCGGAGTATGAGCAGGCCTACAAGCGAGAGTATATGTTCTGGTACAACCGCGTCAAGAAGCTGGAAAAGAACCATGTCTCAAGGGAGCAATTGGAGAAAGCGCAAAGTGCGCTAAAACAATTCCGAAAGGAAGCTGGCCAGCGCAAAAAACAGATTCAGAACGGGGAGTTATCTACGGTACAATTTATGAACTGGATGATTGGGCAAGAGGCTATTATTCAGGAAATTTGCGGCGGGTAAGAGGAACAGACTATCCACATGGATAGCCTGTTCCCGTTTAAATGTATTGGATTTGGATGGTTGGATGGCCAGGTGGATAGCCATCCAGTCTGATTCTTTCCTTGCGTTACGGCACAAAATGGACGTGCAATCGGCCCAGGCTGTGCCGGTATAGAGTTCTCCTCTTTTTCGAATCCACATCTTGACCAGTTGCCTACGGCTAACTATAATAAAGAAAGAACTCCCCTCCCAGCGCAGTTAAGTGGGATGGCGGAATACTGGATACTAAGCGCATATTGGTTAGCGTATACTAACTTATAAGTGAAAGGGGGATATATGTGAATTGGACACGCACCACCCTGGACGGGATTGCCATGGCGGCCTATTTTAACCTGTTCGCCGCGGCGGTGGCGCTGTATAGGCCCCGGCTGATGTTTCCCTGCTATCCGCCCGCCATCATCAAGGCGGCAAAAGATCCGCCGACAAAGGCCGAAAACCGTTTTTACCGGCTTTGGATCTGCTTTGGGGAGTGGCTGCCCCTCCTTCTCTATGGTGCGGTCAGCACTGTGGAGGGCGGGACAACCGGCTTCTGGCGTTTGGCCCTGACGGGATATATCCAGTGGATGGTCGTCAATGTCTGTGATCTGCTTTTTCTGGACTTCTGGCTGATACAGAAAAAAGCAAAACGCCGTTTTATCATCTCAGGAACCGAAGGGCACCCAGGCTATGGGTTCAAAGCCTGGATGAAGGAATACGCTCTGCCGGAGCATCTGCTCCAGTGGCCGCTCTTGCTGTGCCCCCTCATGGCGGCGGCCCAGGCGGGATTGTGTCTGCTGCTGCAAAAAATTTGATAATAAGGAGATGGTTCAAATGAAGCAAAATCAAGTCCAGCAAAAAGAGATCCGCCTTGGGACGCATGGGGAGAATTACGGGAGCTGGATGTCAAACCCTGTTTTCTATGTGGTGGGAGCCCTTTTGGCGCTGTCTGTGGTACTGGCGGTGCTGTCCTTTACGGTGTTCCATATCACGGCGCTTGGCGTGGTGTTCGTGATTGCCGCAGGGATTCTGCTGGCGTTGCTCCTGTGGTGCGCCTGGATCCGGCGGCAGTATGCCTTTGGGGGCGGCGGCATGATGGATCGGACCCACCTGGTTGTCCTCTCCCATCTTAATTTCGACGGCCAGGGCAGCCTCTTAGAGGTGGGCTGCGGCTCCGGGGCGCTGAGCATCCGGGCGGCGCTGACCTGGCCGGATGCTGAGGTCACCGGCATCGACTATTGGGGCGCGGCCTACGGCTACGGCCAGGCCATGTGCGAGAAAAACGCCGCAAGCGAGGGCGCGGCGGCCCGGTGCGTATTCAAGCATGGGGACGCGAACAAGCTGGATTTCCCTGATGAGAGTTTCGACGCCGTGGTGAGCAACTATGTCTATCACAACATCATGGGTTCGGATAAACGGGCGCTGCTGCTGGAGACCCTGCGGGTGCTGAAAAAGGGCGGCGTGTTCGCCATCAACGACAACATGAAGCCCCGGGCGTACGGAGACATGGAGGCCTTCGCCCAGGAGCTGCGGGACATGGGCTATGAGGACGTGCGCCTCATCGACACCGCCCAGGAGGCTTTCGGTTCCCGCCGGCGGGCGGCCATGATGATGCTGGGCGACTCCCGGATGCTGGCGGGGCGCAAATAATCGGGAGATGGAAGATGGTTCAAATGCTGCTGGCAGAGGGTATGCTCCTGTGTTCCTTGTTTTGGGCTTTTTGCTGGCTGGGCACCGGGAGCGACGAGAAAAACATCCGTAATTTTTCTACTTACCCGGACGAGGTACAGAAGATTGTGAAAGCCCGCCCGGAGCTATCAGGAAATATTCGGCAGCGAGGTCCTGCGGCCATCTTCGCTGGAAATCTGCTTTTGTTTACTGCGCTCCTGTTTGCGATGGGGCTTCTCACCCGGCAGGAATATTTTGCAGGCAACTTTTTGAACACTCTGCTTTTAGGACAGGCGCTGAATCTGTTTGATTTTTTGGTGATCGACCTGCTTTGGTGGCGGCACACAAAACGGGTGCGGTTTTCCGGCACCGAGGAAAGTCCGGAATTATATGCGGACCCCCGCAAACACTTTTACGCTTTCCTGCGGGGAGTTCTTCTGTTTTTGGCTGTTGCTTTAATCAACGGGTATCTGCTCACCTGGATCTGAAAGGAGGAGTTCCATGACACTTGCAGAATTTCGCCGGGTTTATCCAACCGCTGCCTTCACGGTCAGCAGCGGGAAACTCTTTACCTATCGCTACTATCAAAATCCCCAGGCCAAAGCCACGCTGGTCCTGCTCACGGGCGGCATTGGGCTGTCCGACCTGTTTTATAAGCACTTTGCCCGGTTCGCCAGGGATTTTTCGGTGCTGACCTTTGACTATCAGCTCCAGTTCGGGGACAACGGCGAGTTTGCCGATGCCGTGGCTGAACTACTCCGCCACCTGAAGGAAAAGGTCTGGCTGGTGGGACAGTCCCTGGGCGGCGTAGTGGCCCAGGTCATCGCCTCCCGCCACCCGGAAGTGGTGGAGGGGCTGGTCCTCTCCAACACCTGCTCGCTGTCCGGCAACATGAGCAAGGCCGGGTATCAGGATCTGATGAAGATAATCGAAAGCCAGCGGAAGTTCAAAAAATGGCTTGCCTTCCTGCCGTTTCCGCTCATCAAGCGGATGATGAGATGGGCGGTGATGAAAAAGAAAACCGATGGCTTTACAGCCCAGGAAAAGGCCGCTATGGAGGAACTGTGCGGCGCTATGATGGAACTGCTCACCAAGCCCTATGAACAGCACATGATTGACTTTCTCTGTGACGCAGAACACTACTTTGGCATGACCCGCAATGATTTTGCCCCGTGGGAGGGGCGGGTGCTGCTGATTTTGTCCGAGGACGACACCACCTTCACCCCGGCCTGCCGGGAGGACCTGATCGCCCTGATGTCAAGTCCCACGGTGGTCACCGACCTGTGCGGCGGGCACCTGGCGCTGATGGTGCGGCTGGAACAGTACGCAGATCTGGTAACAAAATTTATTCTGGAGCGGACATAGTGCCGCTCCTATTTTTTCAACATATCCCGGACGGCCTGGGGCGTACTTCCAAACTTCTGCTGAAAAGCGTGATAGAAGTTGGATACGCCGTGGTATCCAATCGCCGCCGCTATCTCCTGCACCGTCATATTGCTCTGCTCTAAAAGTTCAAGGGCCTGTTCCATCCGCAGGGTGCGCACATACTCGCCGATGCTTTTTCCCTCTGTCAGCTGAAACGCCTTTTGGAGCTTGTTTTTATTCATGGCAACCCGTTTGCAAAGATCCAATATGGAGGGCATGTTGCGCAGATTGCTTCGGATGAATCGTTTGGATTCCGCAACGGCGGCGAGTTCCGCTTCACTCAGATAGACAGGCCGTGTGGTGGAATACCTGTGAACCAGTTCCAAAAGAAAGCCGGTTGCCGCCAGCCCCTGTCCACGCATCCAGATTTGGAAGGGCTCACCGATTAAGGGACACCGCTCGATCCTTTGGTAAATCGCCGTCAGTTCCGGGGAGTGGATTTCCCCGGAGCCGATGGAGCGTTTCGCATCCTCCCAAAAGCTGCCGTAGAGCTGCACGCCGTTTTCCCGAAAGAACTGTTCCTGAAAATACATGCCGTGGAACCGCAGACGCTGCCCTCCCATCAGTTTTAGGAAATGGGGCGCTGGGGAAGGGAAAACAAAGCAGCTGATTCCGGAAGTGGAATCTCGGGCGTCGGATTTTCGCATATAACTGACATAATGCCCTTCCTCATGGAAGCCGATGCCAAGGTATCGCTGCTGAATCTGGGAGCGGAAAATCGCATCTTCGGGCGGCGTAAAATCAACCGCAGCTACGCAAAAGCCATGGAGATCTCCCCAGAACCGGATGTATGAGTTGTCGGGAAAGGAGAAACAGGTTCCGTTTCCTACATCCATTTGCTTCGCCCCAAAGGAACCGTAAAAACGGAATGTTTCATCGATATTGCGTATGGTGACCATCGTATCATCTCCTTGCCGTGTGCTGAAATGGCACACGGTTTTCTGTTTTGGCACGAATTTTAGTTAGTTGATGCTAACCTATGCGTAGAATTATATCGGAGAAATGGTGTAAAATCAAGTGTTTTGCAGGGAGACGGATAGCGGAACGCTTATTTTGAGGCACTTGTGGCGCTATTGACGCAAAGGATTGCAGGCGGCATAATGAGTGTGGGTTAGCATAAACTAACCAATATATCTTTCTCCGCATACAAGAAGCGAGAGGGAAAGGAGAAGTATGGGAGATAAAAAGAAGAACACCATATTCCGAGTGTTTCAATCCGCACAGTGCGGTTCGGCAAAATATGTACTTGGGGTGCTCTGCTCTGCGGTCAGCATTCTATGCACAGCAGTTCCCTTTTACACGGTCTATCGCATTGTGCGTATTTTCCTGGAGGCGTCGCTCCATCAGACATCGGTAGATTCCTCCCAGGCGTGGTTTTGGGTGGGAATGACGCTGGCAAGCATTGCGGCGGGCATTCTGCTGTCCATTGCGGGCAGTGTGATCTGCCACGCCTGTGCCTTCCGGGCGCTCTATGACCTGCGCATGCGCATCTTGGGCCATATGGGAAAACTGAACCTGGGCTTTTTTACCGGCGGGCAGTCCGGCGCTGTACAGAAGACCATGAGCGACAACATCGAGAAGATGGAGGGCATTATTGCCCACGACGTATCCAACCTTGTGGGTGCTGCGCTGCTGCTGATTTCGCTGGCTGTGCTGCTGTTTTCCATCAATGTGCCATTGACGCTTACCATTTTTGCCGCGCTGGCAGCCGCTTTTATCATCCAGTTTTCGGCTTTCGGCGGAAAGCGTGGGCAGAAAATCTGGACGGAGCTGAACCAGTCCGCCACAGAGCTGGACGCGGCCTTTTCCGAATATGTGGCCGGCATGGAGGAGGAAAAAATCTTTGGCAGGCCGGAAGCGGCGGCCCGACGGCTTACCGGGTTGATTGAAAAGAACAGAAGCCACCTGATGGCCTACCTCAAGCGGGTCACCCCAATCTACGGGGCCTATAAGACCATCACCCTGTCTGTGCTGGCTTTCATTCTGATTGCCGGCTGTGTGTTGCTGTACCTGAACCCAGGGGATCACCAGCTGATGATGGATCTTCTCCTGTTCCTGATTGTGGGGCCGGCAGTGATCAGCCCGCTGATGGAGCTGGTGGAGTTCGGCGCAGAACTTCGGAACCTGTCCGTGCGGATGGACCAGATTGATGATGTGCTGAAGATGGAGCCGACAGGCGAGGGGCAGATAGACGCAGTGCCGGCCTGCCCTGCACTGTCTTTCCGGGATGTGAGCTTTTCCTATCAGAAAGCGGCGGACCCCTTGCGCCGCATGGCGCTGGACCATGTGAGCATGGAGATTCCAGCGGGCAGCTTTGTTGCGTTGGTGGGTCCCTCCGGCGGGGGCAAGTCCACGGCGGGGCAGCTGCTGGCCCGGTTTTGGGATGTGGAGAGCGGAAGCATCGCCATAGGCGGAACGGACATCCGGGACTATACCGCCCGGACACTGATGGACACTGTAGCCTTTGTATTTCAGGACACCTATATCTTCGCAGAGAGCGTCTATGACAATATCGCCATGCACCTGTCTCTTATACACATCTCCGAGCCCACGAGACCGGAGCCTATCTC
>ENA-OYZN01000799-OYZN01000799.1-human-gut-metagenome-genome-assembly--contig:-NODE-799-length-11585-cov-4.549870_pt1 | contig 11585 bp, 8 predicted proteins | sample MGYA00243294_ERZ653483 | MGnify/ENA primary metagenome ERZ653483 (study PRJEB26926, sample SAMN06165155) | human gut metagenome | biome: ENVO:00009003; feature: ENVO:2100002; material: ENVO:00002003... | reverse complement strand
CGAGATAGGCTCCGGTCTCGTGGGCTCGGAGATGTGTATAAGAGACAGTCTTTTGTGCTTCTGCTCGTTTCAGGGATGGAAGCGTCCCTGTAAGCACAAATATTTTACCATAAATGGAATCATTTGAGGGCGGAGTTGAATCTTCTTCATGAACCAAATTCAGACCGAGTTCTTTCAATTCAGCAACCAGCGCGCGCGATTTGTCATTTTGGAAAAATTCATAGACACTTTCCGCTGTAATTCGACCGAAATCATTTAATGTTTCCAATGTTTCGATATCGGCATTCATAATTGCATCCATAGATTTAAAATATTTTGCCAATTCCTTGGATGCTGTTGCCCCGATTTGGCGGATGCCGAGGCCGAAGATCAAGCGGTATAATTCATTCTTTTTTGTGTTTTCAATGGAATTGAGTAAATTGTCTACAGACTTTTCTCCCATCCGCTCGATTTCTACCAATGTTTCACGGTGATCTTTCAAACGATAGATATCACTGATTTTTGTAATCAATCCTCGATCACATAGGACGCGCAGTACCGCAGGTCCCAACCCTTCGATATTCATTGCGTCTTTTGAGGTAAAATGAACAAGTCCTTTATATATTTTAGCAGGACAGTCGGGATTTTCGCAGCGATAAGCCGCCTCTCCTTCTTCTCGTACCACTGCGCTGCCGCATTCCGGACATTGTTTCGGCATTTGAAATGTGGTCCGTGGCAGGATTTTCCGTTCTTTCTCTCTCGCCTCGCGGTCGACCGATACCACTGCGGGAATAACGTCCCCTGCTTTCATAATCTGTACCATATCTCCGATTCGGATATCGCGGTCTTCAATATAATCCATATTGTGAAGCGTCGCTTTTGAGATGGTAGAACCTGCCAGAAAGACGGGATCGAGTAAGGCCAATGGTGTGAGCACACCGGTCCGGCCGACGTTGATCTCGATCTCCTTTAAGCGGGTGAATTTCTTCTCCGGCGGATATTTGTATGCTGTTGCCCACCTTGGAAATTTTGAAGTGGAGCCGAGCATTTCACGCTGGGTAAACAGATTCGTTTTGATAACTGCGCCGTCGATGTCGTATTCCAGCGCTTCCCTGCCCATTCCGATCTGCAAGACGGCCTGCCACACTTCTTCTGGTGTATTGCAGACGTGATACATGCTGCTGATCCGAAAACCTTGCGCTTTCAGATATTCCAACGATTCTCCGTGTGTTTTTAACTGTGGTGCCTCTTCGGAAATTTCCTGCAAATTGAACACAAAAATATCGAGATGGCGCTGTGCCGCAATCTTAGGATCGAGCTGGCGTAAAGATCCTGCCGCCGCATTCCGGGGATTTGCAAACGTTTGCAGCCCCTTCAAATCTTGTTCCTCATTCAACTTCATAAAGGAATTGCGCGGCATATAGATCTCACCCCGCACAACGAGCTTTTTAACGGGGTGTTTCAAGCGCAGGGGTATCGATTTAATGGTCTTCACATTCGTTGTAACATTTTCACCCACAAACCCATCTCCGCGCGTAGCTCCCGTAACAAGCAGCCCGTTTTCATACGTCAGGGATACGGAAAGTCCGTCGATTTTCTTTTCTACCACAAAACTGACGTCCTGGTCCGGGAACGAATCTTTCACTTTGATACAAAATTGTTTGACTTCTTCTTCGGAAAATACATTGTCCAGACTTTGCAGCGGCAGCGTATGCGTAAATTTTTCAAATCCTTCCGAGACGGCGCCTCCGACGCGTTGGGTCGGAGAATCCGGTGTAATAAGTTCTGGATATTTCTCCTCTATTTCAACGAGTTCTCTATATAAGATATCATATTCATAGTCAGACACCGCTGGATTGTCCAATACATAGTATCGGTATGAATAATCTTCTAATATTTCCCGCAGCTCAGCGGCTCTTTTTTGCGCGATCTCTTTTCCATCCATAAAGTTCTTTTATCTCCTTACGATAAAATAAAGATGGTTATACTTATATTGTAAAACCACCTTTTTGTCAATCATTTTTGTCATTTCTCTTTAGATTAAATATTCATTGATTTCATTGATTTCAAATCCTTTATGCGTTGCCAGGTTCATACCGTTTGATATTACAGCAGCCATTCTCTCAATCGCAATATCAATATTCTTCGGCGTGACAACCATTTCTTCCGTAACTTTTGCCTCTGCCTCTTTTAAAATGTGCTCACTTTCTTTCACACCGGCTTTTTCAAGGATATCACGTACCAAAGTAACTGCATCCACTACAGTGGGAACGCCAATTGCAATTACCGGAATTCCCAGAACTTCTTTGGAAAGCTCCATTCTGTGATTCCCGACGCCAGAACCGGGGATAATCCCGGTATCTGATATTTGAATCGTCGTATTGACACGCGAGGCCTTCCTGGACGCCAGAGCATCGATTACAAATAGAATATCCGGCTGAACGGTGGAAAGCATGCCGCGGATGATTTCGCTAGTCTCGATCCCGGTAATCCCCATGACGCCGGGAGACACGGCACAAACACTGCCAAGTCTTCCGTCGATTTCAACGTCTTTCATATTTTTGACATGGCGCGTCACTACAATTTTATCAATTACTTTCGGGCCCAAAGAATCTGCTGTAATGTGCCAGTTTCCAAGGCCTGCGATCATGATTTCCGGTTCTTCCCGATTGAGCGTCATAATAAATTTATTGATTTCCTCGGCAAGAACTTTCGATACGGACTCCTGTACTTCTATCGTATTAAGTTCCGGATTTTTCAGCTCGATTGTAATATATTTCCCCTGTTTCTTTCCGATTGTCCTTTCGGCTTCTTCGCTTGTAATATCAATATCCGTAATTACAATGTATTCCGTCTCCCTGTTGTTTACGGTCATACCCTCGGGAAGCACATTTTTCTGCTTCATTCTGCCGGAACGTTTCTCATCGATCATTTCCCTTGCTTCTAAGGCAAGATCCGTCCTGATTTCCATAATTGTTTCACCTCAGAAATATCTTGTCCTTTTTTATTATATTTATAACTTTATTGACACGTGTAAAATTTCAATTATACTTGTATCGAATCGATATCGAATTGATTTTTGAAACGGAGGAGTTTTTTATGAATTGGCTCAGACGCTTTATGTATGGCAGATACGGTTTTGATGCACTGTCGAATTTTATATTGATTGTCGGAATCGTTCTATATTTCGTCTTTGTATGGCTCGGTCTGAATTGGTTCTTATTCATTCCCGCGCTCTGTCTTGCATATACCTATTTTCGTTGTTTTTCCAGAAATATTCCGAAACGATCTGCTGAAAATGAAAAATTCAAATCGTTCTTCAGACCAGTCACTTCTTTTTACAAGCTGAGGAAGCGGATGTGGAAAGATAGAAAACTCTATAAATATTATAAATGTCCGAAATGCAGGCAAGCCCTTCGCGCCCCGCGGGGCAAAGGGAAACTCCGTTTAACGTGTCCGAAATGCAGGCAAGAATTTATTGTGAAAACGTGATTTAATTTAATCCCAGATCTTTGATCAGATGTGGGATATTTTTTTCGAAATTCAGGCCGTATCGGAGATCTGCTCCTTCTTTTTTGGTAGAACTAATACAATAAACTGTAAAATCCACTGCGATTTTCATCGCCTGTTCTACTGTTTTTCCATTTAATAACGCGCCGAGTAATACGCTTGCAAATACGTCGCCCGATCCATGAAACGTGCCGTTTACGACACGGGAAAACGCATAGGTATATTTATTTCTCGCGCAGTCGTATGCTACCGCGCCAAGGCGGTCATTATCATAAGATACCCCTGTTAAAATGATATGGTCGTTTCCGAATTCCGATAATCTTTGCAAAATTTCCTGTACAAGTGATTCATGATACGGTCCTTCCGTGTATTCCATATCGAGCAAAAACATTGCTTCCGTCATGTTGGGAGTAATGACATTCGCCTTTTTGCAAAATTTCCGCATTCCTTCGATGTATTCCGGTTTAATACATTTATAAAGAGTACCGTTGTCTGCCATAACGGGATCGACAAATAAAAGCGTTTCATCATCTTGTAAAAGGTCTACGATTTCATTCAGAATTGTCAATTGCTCTGGCGTCCCGATGTATCCCGTATAAAGCGCATCAAATTTTAACTTCAAACGGCTCCAGTGTTCTGCGATCGGGAGCATGTCTCCTGTCAGATCCCGATACGTATAATCGCAGAATCCGCCGGTATGTGTAGAAAGAACTGCAGTGGGAATCACGTTTGTCTCGATACCTGCAGCGCTTAACAGCGGAAGCGCTACGGTAAGGGAACACCTGCCGACACAGGAAATATCATGAATTGCCGCTACTCGTTTGTGTTGATCTTTTGAATTTATTTTCCGCACGTGATGTGCACCTCTTTTGTAAAATTAAAAAACACTGAACGGCGCTTCGGCAATGTTCAGTGTTTCTTTCCGCATGGTGCTGGTGACCGGACTTGAACCGGTACGGAGTTGCCCCCGAAGGATTTTAAGTCCTTTGCGTCTGCCGATTTCGCCACACCAGCATTGTTTGCAGCATGCGATATTATAACAAAGTGCTGGTTTTCTGTCAAACCTTTTTTATCATCCGCGTGAAATTCAAAAATTGCATAAAGTCGCCTGTCAATCTGTATTTACTCCCGGATACGTCCTTCTTTCACGAGTAATTGGCTTCTCATACGTTACACCTTTTAAATCCACGGTCGTTGATAATGTGCGGATACTGTATACGGGTTCATAATCAGGATAGCACTTGATATTGCTGATCTTCTCAAGTACTTCCATACCGGAAATTACTTCCCCAATCGCCGCATATTTTCCAGTGTAACTTTTGCCCGCTTCATCAGAAAGAAGGATAAAAAAGTCACCCGAAGCGGAATTATAGTCGTCTTTTACAAAACGATCAAGTCCGACGGTACCTCGTTTAAATTCCACATCATTTCCCTCATATCCATTCTCTTTAAATTCGCCTTCGATTTCCGTATGGATCCTCTTGCTCATCCAAGGATCACCAAACTGCACAATACTCCCGGAGAAAACTTTACTAACTGAGAAATTGTCATACGTCTTATTCATAATAAAATCGATAAAATACGCTACAGAGTTCGGCGCTTTATCGGGATACAGTTCGATTTGAATCGTACCTCCAATTCCCTCTCCATTCTCATTAAGATTCTCATTATCTGAATTGATCGTAAGTGTCACAACAGGATTTCTATTACTGTTATCGACACATCCTGCAAAATAGATCGTCAGGAATAAAGATAAACAAATTAGGATTCCCTTTTGCATTTTTCTTTTTTTCATGCTTCTAGTCCTCTTCTTCCGGCTTGCTCAGTATAAGTTTATCCGCATCAATTTGTATACAAACTTTACTTTTTTCTTTCAATCCGACAGCTGCAAGATAATTTTCCGGCAGGAAGAGACGCTTTCTGCCGTCGATAAATCCGTATTCCACATGCGAGCCCTGATCATGGCCCGCAGTAGCATCCATAATCTCGTCGCTTTCCATATCGATTTCTTCACGGCGGATAAATTCCGTTCCGATTCTGCCATCGCTGATCGTCACAACGCGCGGTACCATATGGGAAAGCTGCCGGTCATGCGTAACGATTACCGTTGTAACTCCGAAATCTGCATTTACCATGTGAAACAAATTCATAATCTGCGCAGTTGTCTTCGTATCCACTGCGCCCGTCGGTTCATCCGCAAGTAAAATCTTCGGGTCATTTGCAAGTGCGATTGCGATCGCCACACGCTGCTGTTCCCCGCCAGAAAGCTCATGCATTTTATTCTTCTTCCGGTGGGAAAGACCTACCGTTTCTAAAAGCATGTTTGCGCGGTTCACGTCGAGCTTGCCAGCCATCTGCATTACTAGTTTGACATTGTCAAGTGCATTCAGATACGGAATCATGTTTCGCGCTGTATTTTGCCAGACAAATCCGATTGTTTCCCTCATATAATGCATCATCTCTTTGTCGCTAAGCTTTAAGAGATCCGTGCCGTTGACATGGATTTTACCTGCTGTAGGACGATCAAGACCGCCGATGATATTCATCAAGGTAGACTTTCCGCTGCCGCTGTTTCCGATAATCGCGAGCATCTCGCCCTTTTCCACCGCAAGGTCAAGCCCTTGCAGCGCCATAACCTCTATGTCTCCGATTTTGTAGAGTTTCACGAGGTTCTCACAAAAAATCATCGTCTCATCTGCCATCAATGATCACCCCGTCTTCCATCGTATAGATATGATCCGCCGCATCCATGATATTGACATCATGTGTTGTCATTACAATCGTGAGTTTATTTTTATCAACAAGTCCGCGGAACAGATCGATCACACGGAAAGAAGTTTTTGTATCCAGCTCCGAGGTAGGCTCATCTGCAAGCAGCAGCACAGGTTCATGCGCAAGCGCTCTTCCGATCGCAACACGCGCCTGCTCTCCTCCCGACATTTCCGCAGGCATATGATTCTTCCGTTCTTTAATTCCCATCATTTCCAGCCAATCTGCAGCCTGTACTCTCCGCTTTCCCGGTTTGATGCCCGAAACAGAAAGTGCAAACTCTACGTTTTCAAGCGCCGTCATCTGTGCGATCAGGGCAGTGTTCTGAAAAATAATCCCAATCTTCTTTCTGCGGATTTCATCACGTTCCGCACTTCTCATATTTGTGATTTCCCGATCCTCAAAAAAGATTTTACCAGACGTCGGTAAATCGATTGCCGCAATCATATTTAAAAGTGTCGTTTTACCGGAACCGGACCTGCCGCATAAAATATTAAATGTTCCTTTCGAAATTTCTAGTGACACGCCGCGAACTGCGTGGATCGTTTCCGTCTGTCTTTTAAAATTTCTTGTAACTTCTTCCAAGCGTAAAATATTCTCCGGCATGTCATCACTCCTCCCCAATTTTAACTGCTTCATTGATCTTTAAGCGGTTAATATACTCAGATAAAACGGCAATTCCACTGACAATCATAATCGCAACGATAATATAGATTTTGATATTATCCGCGTTATTATAGGAAAGCGTGAGCGGAAGCATCGTTTTAAAAGTCTTTTTCAATACCGGGAGATACAAATAAGACGTCAGGTATCCAATCGAAATTCCCACTGCCACAGAAACACCGGAAGTCATCAGATGTTCCCAAAGCAACATCAGAGAAAGCTTGAATTTGCTGAGTCCCATCGCACGCAATACGCCAAACTGCAAACGCCGTTTGCGGACGCTCAACAGCCAGTACAGCAAGAAGCCCATAAAGCTGATAATCATGGTGGCTACAAATCCCATAGAGAACAGCCCATTCAGTCCCATTACGAGAGAATCGGACTTTTCTGCATTCAATACGGATTGTCGATCCGAAATTTCCGCCACATTTTCCATAAGTCCGGCCTGTTCCCACTGGCGATAAATCGCATCGCTGGAAGCGCCGTCTGTCTTCTTAAACCACAGATCATATGTCACCGCATCATCTACTGTAAGTAAATAGTTGAGATTCATGACTACCATGAAATCGGTAACCTCGGCATCTTTATAATCCTCGTAGAACGTCGGCCAATAGTCAAAGATACCAAGCACATAACACGATGCATCCGGCAAAAGCTGATCCTCCACCCTTGTATTTAGGAAACTGATTTCCATGGTATTTCCTACTTTCAGGTCACACAGATCCGCCAGTTCCCGGGAGACGAGAATTCCGGTAGGATATTGCTGCATCTGATTGATGTAATAATACCAATGGATATCTTTATTAAAGACAGAAGGACGAATCCACGAGACCTGTGAAAATTGATACGGTTCGATCGCCATCAATCGGACGTTCCGCTGCCATTCCGTACGTAATTCCTTTCGGGCAAAAGAGCCTGTAATATTTGCAACTTTCGTCATGTCTTCAATCCCGTCCGCTTCCAGAAAAGGATCTGTGGAAAACGTTCTGTATTTTGCCGGAAGGTCTGCCATCATCCCCGTAATCGTCGTACCATCCTCCGCAGTATAAGTGATCACAGAATCCAGTTCCCAGTTCGGCGTCACAACGATATCCGCGCCGCTTTTATATTTTGCAATATCTTCAGCATTTGTGTTAATGATCCCGGCCGTATTAGAACTATAGATGCCCACAGCCATGGTAAGAATCAAAAACATGATCAAAAAACGATTTTCATTTCCGTTTCTCGAAACCTGTACAAATGTTGCATATATCGTAGGCGGAAGGCGTTTTTTTGTAAAATGATAAATCAATTTCAACAGATACGGATAAAGTCGCAAGAAAAGCATTCCACAGGCAAATATGAATACTGTAGATATAAAATATACCGTCATATCCGAGCCGCCCTCCGGGGTAATCAGATCTGTCATCTGATAGATGTAAAGAAGATAGAGGGAAAGAGCAAGCAATATGACATCCAGAAACGCCTTCTCCCACAATGGACGCTTATTCCGCCTGGCTTTCTTCTGTTTATGCTGTACAATCGTCGTTTTCGTCGCTTTATAAGCCGGAATTAGCACCATGACCATGAATACGATCCCCGCGATCAGCGCATAAAAATACGCTTCCGGCAAAAGAGTCAAATCCAGACCCGTCCTGTTCACAAATTCCAAAAATCCATTTGCCGATCCTATGATCTGCGATAAGAACAACCCCAGCGGTGGCCCTGCAATTAACGAAAAAACAGTTATGATGCCGCACTCCAGAAAATAGCGGTAAAAAATCTGTGTAGGATACGCCCCTCTGCATTTTAAAGATGATATTTCGTTTTTATCGTCTTCAATAATCATTTTTGCAACCATATACGTATAAAACAATAGCATAACCAATACCGGAGCATTTAAAATCCACATTGTAAGCTCCAGCATTTCGCTTTTTTCAATATATTCCACTAACGTTTCATTGATCGGCGCGAAATAATTCCAAGTTCCGTCATATAACGTAGAAAAATATTCTTTCAGGTTTTCATTGATTGTTATATATGGCTCCAGTTCATCTTTCGACAAGCCATATAAGTTGACGTTGTAACACCAAGAAGCAGAAGAAAGGTATCCAGCATTTCCATCATTGAAGAAATATTTTTGAAATGCTTCTTCCGAAGCAATCAATATTGAACGCATTCCGGATTCAACGTCTGATTTATGCCAATAATTGACGTCTTTATAATTCGGTTCATATACGCCGACAACCCTAAATTTCAGGAACTTTGTCTCATCCTCCCAGTACTGTCTCTGTTTCGCGGTATAGAGATTTCCCAATGTAAAATAATTGCTGTTATATTCCGAGGAAGAAATAATGACTTCGAGCACACCATCCTGCACAGAATTTTCGTACATTCTTCCTTCTAATATTTTAATATGATCCTCAATGCCAGTCTGATATTGCATGCTATATGAGTGGCCTTGATTGATATTCTCTTCGAGGATGCCGAGATTCGATACCGCTACCTTGCGGAAGGAATCATTTCGTTTAATCTTATTATTTTTAAATACTTCCTCCGTAGCTTGATTTGTATCATCAATCACAGAAAGAACACCGGAAGGCGCATATTCACCGCGAAAATAAAGTTCTGCATATAATTCACCCGGAGAAACGTATTCATTGTTCTCCATAGAGAATTTATCTAATTCGATCTTCAGCATTTTTCGGAGCGCACCATCTGTATAGATCGGAATTGCAGCAAGAATTGCAGTAATCAATAACGAACCGAGGATCAAACAGAAAAACAGCCAAAAATTATTTGCAATTTTTCGAAATACGGATTTTATCATCGTTGGGACCTCATTATCCTTCTATGATAGTGTCGCCTGCTTTTAATCCATCCAATACCTGCGCCTGGGACGAGGTTCTGTATCCGATCTGTACAGGTACTTCTTTTTTCAAATTCGTATTGCTATCGAGCATATATACGAATTGCCGCCCATTGAATTCATATAAAGCCGATGTGGGAATTACCAGACAATTTTCAATTTCGAATTCTGTATAATCATATTTGACGGAAGACCCAAGCGTGATCCCCGCCGGCGGATTTTCCATTTTACAGTAATAGACGGCATCTGATATGTAATTGAGACCTGTTTCTTTTACTACGGCGTCTGTCCCGATAATCGTTCCCGTAAAGGCACTGGCATCAGGGAGAACAGCTCCTTTGCTGTCCACTTGGGTCAATGTCAGCGTTTCTCCGATCCGGAACTGCTGCGGCGTATAGTCCTCATGCGATATCGGTTTATCGAATACAACATAGGTATATTTCGGGTCTTCGGAATCGATTGCCACCATCGGTTCTCCTGCAACAATTTCTTTCGGCTGCGTTGCCGCCGTATAAGATGTGTTGATATAAACAATTTTGCCGGAAACAGATGCTTTTAACTGTGTATTTTCATAAGCAAGCTTTAAATCACTGTATTTCTTCTGTACGCTTTTCAGCTCCAGCTCCGCGATCCGGTATTCAGCAGCGGAGAGATTTCCATTCTGGTAAGCGCGTTGTTGCGTTTCAAATGTCATTTTCTGCTTTTCATAATCGATTTCCGCTTGTAAATAGTCGATTTCCAGATCGGAATTATCCAATTCCATCAAGAGATCCCCCGCCGCTACCGTCTGGCCAAGCGTCACATGAATGGCTTTCAGTTTACCGCCTCCGGAAGGGAATGCGTGATTCGTATAATAAATAGAGGTAACCTTTCCTACTCCCGTCGCCGTGCTTTTCAATGTGTCTTTTTTAACACGGTAAAATGAATACTCCACCGGTTTTGGCGTTTTTAATGCCGGAATAGACGGTTCTTCTTCTTCCGGGAAAATAGAGCAGCCAGAAAGTATCGTCGCAGTCTGCACCAGCGCTATAACGAAAATAAAAAGTTTCAATTTAAAATTTTTCAACATAGGTTACCTCCGCATTTTATGATCCTAGTTCTTACGCATTCTTCTTTCCAATGCGTCTTTCCTTGCTACGGAATATCCGTAGAAACCCAAGAAATTTCCAAGTGCATAGTATTCACCATGGTTATATGCGACAAGCTTTGCCTTTCTAAGGTCAATTGTGCCTTTCTCATCAAAAAGTTCTTCAGATACGATCACATTTTCGATCTCCGCCAGAAATAAATCATGCGATCCAAGTTCTATCACTTGTTTCACTCGACATTCTAGAGAAGCCGGCGACTCACCGATCAGCGGAACGCCTGTCTTGCTCCCTGCAATTTTAGTCAGCTGCAGTTCTGAGAACTTGTCGATTTCTCTCCCTGATCTCACACCGCAATAATCGGTCGCCCGGATTAAATTTTCGGATACGAGATTAACCCCAAATATGCCATCTTTTACTATTATATCATGAGAATAACGTTCTTTTCTGATCGAAACGGAAAGCATCGGAGGTTCTGAGTTGACGGTTCCCGCCCATGCAAGCGTTATAATATTGGATTTCTCCATTGTCCCGCATGTAACCATAACAACTGGTACAGGATTTAAAAAAGTAGACGGCTTGATCTGAATCTTTGATTCAATCCCATTCTTGTTCATATATTCACACTCCAACTAAATTTACGTTTATATCCTACAGCATTAATATAAACGTTTCAATTATGATTATATGAATAATTATGAACCTGTCTCTTATACACATCTCCGAGCCCA
>ENA-OYZN01000789-OYZN01000789.1-human-gut-metagenome-genome-assembly--contig:-NODE-789-length-11782-cov-4.362753_pt1 | contig 11782 bp, 10 predicted proteins | sample MGYA00243294_ERZ653483 | MGnify/ENA primary metagenome ERZ653483 (study PRJEB26926, sample SAMN06165155) | human gut metagenome | biome: ENVO:00009003; feature: ENVO:2100002; material: ENVO:00002003... | reverse complement strand
GTATACAGTCACTCCTGTAGCTGTTCCGGCAGATGCCAGTGCAAGCAGAACAAACGGCCATACTTTCTGGTTATCACCTGTTTTTGGTGCATTTGTTTTTTCTGTTGTTTTCTCCGGTGTTCTGGCATCTTTCATTTCTACTTTCTGGACTTCCATTGTATCTTTCAATGTGAATGTAACATCTTCCGCAATCTCGTAACCATCCGGCGCTGTGATCTCACGCAGAGTAAGTTCTTCATTGACCGGGAGCTTTGCAACGGAATGTGGCTTTCCATCCGTAATCCACTCCTCCAAAACAGTTCCGTCTTTGCGGATGATCTGAAGCTTTGCCCCTTCCAGTTCTTTTCCGGTTGTTAGGTCTATTTTTGAAATTTCCACTTTGGAATATTCGTCTTTCATCTCAACCTTTGTCACACTGCCATCTTCTTTGACTTCAAACGTCACATCGCTGGCAGACACATAACCATCTTCATAAGGAGCCAGTTCCTCATGTAAGGTATAACTTCCTTCCGGCAGTCCGTAAATGACATGTTCTTCCTTCGTACTGATCCACTCTTCCAAAACAGTTCCGTCTTTATCAATGACCTGCAGTTTTGCTCCTTCCAGCTCATTTCCGGTTGTTGCATCTGTTTTGGTAATACGTGTTTCTGTCGGCTGATTCTCAACTTCTTTGTTCAGTTCAATCTTTGCAAGATTCTGATTTTCGTAAGTTGCATCTACATTCCATACTTCCTCATTTGGAAGATATCCGGCTTTTCTGACTTCCTCTTTGACATAGTATTTTCCATGTGGAAGATCGCTGTCGAAAGTAAGTGTTCCCTTTGCATCCGTTGCTTTCTTTTCCAGCAGGGTATCTTTCTCTACGAGAACCTCTCCCTGATTAGAAAGAATATCTTCCGCAGCATACAGTCCAAAAATAACACCTTCCAGCTTTTCGCCTGTGACAGAATCTTTCTTTTCTACTGATACGAAAACTTTCTGTCTTTCATTTTTATAGGTAACGCCTTCATAAACGACTGCCTGTGTATCATCCTCTGCTGTCAGGGTAAATTCTTTCTGTTCTGTATTCAGGACAAAATTCTCTCCTGCTACAACCTCTTTCAGATAATACGTTCCCAGTGGCAGATTGTAGATAACTGCTGTTCCATTTTCATCTGTAGTCAGTTTGGCTACCAGGTCATCTTTCTCATAACGGACAACTGGATTTCCTTCTTCGTCCTTTGCTCCGTCCGGTGAATAGATGGTATCCTTGGCATATACTTCGAATTCAGCACCTTCTACTCCGGTTTCTTCATATTTAAAGCCTTTATAAATACCTGTTTCTTCTTTACCAGATACAGCATTTCTTACTTTAGAGACCAGTGCTTTTACTTTTGCCAGAACAGAATCTCCTGTTACTTCGGTAAGCTGTTCTCCCTTTTTCGTCAGGAGCAGGCTTCCTACCTGTTCATCGTTTTTCTGTTCTACCTCTACAATCGCTGCTCCTGTATCTGGATCAATCTGATGTGCAGTGTTTGAGGATACTGTAATTACAATACTGCTCTGTGGATTTTCTTTATATGTTCCTTTTGTAGTCTGCTCTAATGGTGAAATAATCGTTGTTCCATCATACAGGGACTCTTCGTGTCCCTGTCTTACAAATCCTTCCGGTGCTTTCACTTCTTCGATTCGATAGGTAGAGCACTTCAGTTCCTGCGGTGTGATCAGATATCCTTCCTCGTTTGTTTCGAATACTCTGATCTTTTCTTTCTTCGGATACTGAACAACCTGTTCCACATATTTCTTATTTGTCACATCGTAAATCTTATAAGAAGCACCAGCCTTTAAAACCGTATTTCCAGTCTGTGCATCCTTCTTTACAATTTTCAGCAAAAATTCAAACGGGCGGTCATCAAATACTCTCCACTGCATTGGCTCTCTGCTGTCATTTTCCACATTTACAACAAATGGATCAATGGTTTTCAAATTCTCAGGGGTAGTACTTTCCACTACAACATAACTTCCATACGGCAGTTCCGGGCTGACTGCATATCCTTTTGTATCAGTGATCAGTTCTGGTACTGGTACGGCTGTTCCATTCTCGTAAGTAACTGCAACCTGCTCTTTGCTGAAGTCATAATTTTTGAAATCGCTTGCTGTATAGCTTTCTCCATTGGCTGGCTTCAGTTTTCCATTTTTTACCTGTGTCAGGTCGCTGATCAGATATACCTTAAATCCTGCTCCTGCAACCAGGTCTGTTTCTGTCTGCTCTCCATCTTCACTGATTTTGATTAACTGGAATGCCTGTTTCTTTACCTGCTCTTTTACCGTAAGGTCTCTTGTCACTTCGGCAACATCCTGACCTTCATAAGTTACTGATACCTCGTATTTGGTAGTATCCAGTGTATATCCTTCCGGTGGAGTGATTTCTTTTACATACATTTCTCCAAGGTATAATTCTGAAAATTCCAGTGTTCCGTCATCTCCGATGACTCCCTGTGCAATCAGGCTGTCCTGTTTATACAGAACCCCTGTTGTGCCATCCGGATGCACGATGTCCTCTTTTGCATACAGACCATACACAGCACCACGAAGAACACTGTCCCCCTGCGCTTTAAATGCAAGTGTTTCTTTATCGATCTTTGCGATTTTCACCTTTCCGGTGACTCTCTCATCTGTTGCTGTTACAGTCATTGTCTTTCCGGCAGTAACAGCCACTTTATATACTTCTGTATTCAGTTTGTATCCTGTCGGAGCAGTGATCTCTTTCACGTACACTGTTTTCAGTGCAGAATCAAAATAATCGCTGACTGCTTTTCCGTCTGTTCCGGTTGCTGACATTGTCATCAGCAGATTTTCACACTTCTTATCAGTATAAATACCATAAACTGCTCCTGACAGTGGATTCTGTGTATTGACATCTTTCTTCATAAGTTCAATGCGTGTCATATTCAGCCACTGTACACTGAAACTTACCGGAGCTGCTGTTTCGCTTTCAAATACACCGATATCCTGCTTGGAATCTCCGGTTGTCAACACCAGTGTTCTCCATGTCTTTCCGACAGAACCATATAAGTTGCCGGAAGCATAACTGCCTGTCAGTAATAAATCTGCGGACAGATAGAATGTATCTCCACCATAAATCTGGATTTTTCCATTTGTAACACTTGTTCCTTTGGAAAGATTATGTGCTGTCACATTTTCTGGTACACTCAGTGTCACATAGTTTCTGTGATCTCCAGACAGTGTGATATTTGGTGTTTTCTGGATGTTTCCATCCCGTACTGCATTCAGCTTTGTGCTTGAAAGGCTCAGTTCACCTTTTGGCGGTTCTTCCTGTCCAAACAGATAATTGATATATGCGATAACCCCTGCATTTACAAGGTCATTATAATTACACCCTGTAAATCCGGCTTCTCCTGCATAAGCATAGCTGGCTGCAATGTGTGTATACACATACTTTTCATCTTCCGTTTTTCCAGCCAGATAACTTCCTGTCAGATCTCCTGCCCCGCCATAACCATAATAAAGGACTTTCTGCAGATTTTTATTGCTGTCCAGTACCTGTGCTACATAACTTCCACTCGGTGGGGATGCTTTCTGGGACTGAAGGCAGTATGCAATTTTTCCATTGACTGTAAACAGGCAAGTAAGATAATTTCCAATATAACTTGGATAATAAATAGTTCTCCCCTTTGTCAATGTAACTGTGGAACCGCTGCTTGTAGCTCTTTCAGCCGCAGACAATACCATCACATTTCCCTCTTCGATGTCCTCTTTCAGTTCTTTGATTGCCTGTGCAGATGCATCTTCTTCGGATGTTTCAATTTCTACATCTGTGTAGTTCTGCACAGGCGAATCCGAATCATCTTCAGATTCTGTATCTGACTTCTGTTTCTCTCCACCATTTTCTTCGGAATGTGCCTGTCCTTCGGTATCCGTCAGAGTCACTTTACGGGTGATGGTATAGCTGTCACTCTTATCTTTTGGAACGACCATATAAGTGGCAATATATGTTCCTGCTTTGTCTGAATGATACTCTCCACCATTCTCATCTTTGATACTTACAAGCGTAACATCTTCTTTTTCTGCATCATAATGGATTCCTTCCATACTGGTTTCCACTGCAAATGTATCATCTGAAACTGCTTTTGTGATATCATCTGCTGTAACTGATGTATCTTTCTGGCTTGTTACCGCCTGTTCAGATGCCTGTACTTCCGTCTGCTGTTCCGAGCCTGTCTGTTCGGCCGCAAACGCATTCGCACTGCTCAAGGTACTGATGCCCATCAGGACAGCCAGTCCAAAAGCAGCAATTCTGGTCTTTAATTTTCTAACCTTCATGTGCTTTTCCTTCCTATTATAAATAGATTTTTTCAGTAAAATACCGCAGAAGATGTTTCCTCTGCGGTACGTTTTATCTTGCATATCGATTTTTTTCTTTTTTTACTTCCTGTCTGGTACGTTTTACCGCTTCCATGACAGACTCCGTTGGAATCTGGTTATCCTTACATCCTTCCAGAATTCCATCCAGATAAAATTTCGATGGCTTTGCCGGAACATCTTTGTGTGGAGCGTTCATCATATATACAAACACTTCTTTCTCCACACCATCCTGATTTTTTACCCGAATCGATTCTTTCCCATAAAAACTTGGGAATCCTTCATAAAAATCCAGACTCTTCTCACACGCTTCTGTGATTTTCCATAAGACTCCTTCGACATAGCTTCCTTTTTCCGGCAGAACCGTTGCTACCCCATTGCCCGGAGCCCTTCCCCGAAATGCCAGCCGATAATTTTCAAGCCGGACGTTTTCCACAACTTCCGCAGCCGGACACCTGTACTTCATCTGCTCCAGATTCATGTTGCTGCCATAAGCGAAGTAATATCTATCTTTCATTTTTTCTCACCTCTATCTGACTCCTTCTGTCCTTTGATTTTTCTTCAGACACTCATACGTGCTTTTATCATATCTCCACGCAAGATCACCATCCAGATTTGCCAGCAGATGTTTTCGAACATTTTTATATTCGTCTCCAATTAACCCAAGTCTCAATAAAAATGTACGAAATGTAAATGCCGGGTTTTCTGATATCAGTGTCTTTTTCATCTGTGTCGATCTCTGATTGATTGCCTGTGCGGAAATGGCTAATGCCAGTGTAATATTTGCTCTCACCTTTCCTGCATGTAGTGTGCTTTCAAAACAACGCCATTCCAAAGTTCCCTTGGAAAACACAGCATGAAGATTCAGAGCATAATAACGGGTATGATCATAATGGGTATGACTTCCATCCCTGCCTCCATACCAGACATTTCTTACTCGGTCCATAGTGATTGACCTATTTGGTATTTTTCGGATTTTCTCCAATACCTCCGGTCGCACCCTCTGACAATAACTATTTGCTCTTCTCTCCTGCACTTTCAGTGCTTTGAACAGGATATCTTCCTTTGCATACATAATTGTCAATGCATTTTTCAGGCTTTGCGGTGTATGATTCGATGCATCTACATGAACATGCTGACCACAGGACTCATTTACAAAACCTCCATGCTGTCGCAGACATCGTACTACTTCCTGTAACTTTCCCATTTCATCATAGGATAATTTCGGTGATACCATTTCTGTTGAATATTCTCCACCTGCGTCTACAATTCGACCGTATACTTTCCGTTGTGTATAAATGCTCCCATCAGACATAAATTTCCACTTTTTTCCTTCCAGATCTATCACTGACCAGACTCCATAAGTAGTGCCGTCATAATATGCTTCTGTTCCAAACATTTCAGCAACAACTTCTGCAGCACGTTGTCTGGTAATCCCTGTCATTTCGATTTCTGTGCCAAAGTATTGGTCTTTTATTCCGATCATGCCTAATGGATTCCTTTCTCAGACACTTTCTGTGTGTTAAGTTCGGAGTCTGCCTTTTGTAACAATCTGCCAATTGCCTCGATAACATTGACAGTTACTCCGTTTCCAGCCTGTTTATAAAGCTGTGCGTCAGAAGTGCTGTCTATGATCTTATCAATCTGCCAGTCGTAATAACCCTGCAGTCGCAGACATTCCCTCGGAACTAACCTTCTTATTCTGCCGTGATACAAGATGCCATGACGATCGGTTGCAGTAATTGTAAACATCGGTTCTTCGGGTTCTTTCATACGTCTGCCGTTCTGACGAACATTTTCTTTGGCTGGTGTAAGGACTGCTCTTGCCCCTTCTTCCCTTAATACACCAGAACATTCTCCTTTGTATTTGTGGATTCCGCACTGTCGAGTATTAAGGCTTCTGCATTCTTCAGTTACCAGTGGTGGTGGAGACAAATCTACGAAATGAAGTGTTCCCTGTTGAATACCTGTAGTCAGAGTGTGTGCTATCTGATGTCCTACTCTTCCTCTCCTGCTGTTGAAATTCGCATAGCCTAAATCGATGCTGTCACCCTCTCTTGCAAGTTTGTAGCCAAGCTTTGTATTTTCTTTAATTGGAACACCCACATCATATAATCCTGTCTTTCCACCCATTCCTCCGGCTTGTGATGTCAGGGTGCAGCTTAATCCTCTTGGACTATAAACTCTTTTCCCCTGACTTCCTGCCCGGACTTGAACAAGAGCTGCTCCATTTGTTTCTGGTTCAGGTAATACTTTTCCGGCACATCGGAAATCAAAATATCCGACAATATACACCCGTTTTCTTGCTTGGGGGACTCCGAAATCCTTGCTGTTAAGCACTTTCCATTCGACATGGTACCCCAGTTCAGAAAGCGTACTGAGGATGGTGCAAAACGTCCGGCCTTTGTCATGCGATAACAAACCGGGAACATTTTCAAGGATAAAATACGAGGGTCTTTTAGCTTCAAGAATCCGGGCAATTTCAAAAAAGAGAGTTCCTCTTGCATCTGCAAATCCTTCTCGCTTTCCGGCGATAGAGAATGCCTGGCAAGGAAATCCTGCACAGAGTAAATCAAAATCTGGCATTCGTTCTGGTTCGATTGTTCTTGCGTCATTACAATACCACTCCCCTTCCGTATCAAACAGCAATCGGTAGTTCTTATCCGCATAAGTATCCACCTCGCAATGTCCGACACAGACAAAGTTTCCTGCCCGTCTTAAGCCTTCACGAAATCCCCCGATTCCGCTAAAGAGATCAAAAAATTGAATGGTTGCGGCTATCAACCTCCTTTTTGCTGATAAAAACAGGCGGCATGATCTCTCATACCGCCCTTCGTTATTCTGTATCAATTGGTTACCATTCTGTTGGTTCTTCTGCTTTGGATTCTTCCGGATCAGTCTCTCCTTCTGGTTCAGTTTCCTCTTCCGGTTCACTTTCCCCTTCTGGTTTGTTTTCCTCTTTCGGTTCACTTTCTCCATCCGGTTCGGCTTCCTCTTCTGGTTCACTTTCCCTTTCCGGCTCAGTTCTTTCTTCCGGTTGAGTTTCTTCTGTTCCCAATTCTCCAGTTGTCTGTTCGGATTCTTCAGGCTGCTCTTTGCTTTGCCATTCGACCTCTACCTTTTCCAGTGCTTCTTCTATAATCTGAATTAAGAAGTCTTTCTGTTTCATGTGTTTCTTTCCGATGACTACTTTTAATCTCTGGAATAATTCCTCTGATACCTGTACTGCTACTGTTCTTACTGCTCCCATGCTTATTTCTCCTTTTCCTTCCAGTCTGTTGAAATGTTCTTCAATGACCTGTTGTAAAAATTTTTGTGTGCTGCTTTCTGTGAGTTCGATCTCTTCTCTTACTTTTTCATGTGAGTCCATCGGGATCTTTCCGCAGATATTTTTCATCTCTGCCATAACCTTTCTCCTTTCACTTTTGCTACACACAACATACTCCAAAGCCGCATGGAAAGCTATTCACAATACCCACCAAAGATATCGATGCATTTCTTGCCTTACCCCTAGCAGATCCAACAATGTATGTATCGTGCAATCATAGGCCTCACCCCCTTTACAAATTTTCCATTTGAGATAGAAAATCCATCATCTGATCTGGTATTTCTTCCGATGATGGTTTCGTTTTCAATTGTTCCGTAGTGCCACATATTCCTAATTCCCGAACACTTTCTTTTATCGTCTTTTGAATGACTTCTTCCAGCCATTTCCGATCCTCTTTTTCCAGAATTGCCTGAACCAGATACTGGCTTTTCTGCCCTTCTGGAACACTTTGAAATTTCTCCCATGCCCTCTGGTGTTCTGGATTTTTCAGGTTTGGGCGGAACGAATATACCGGACGTGTCATCTCGCCCACATCTGCTCTACAATCCGTTCATACCCTGTTGCGTTGGCATGGACGTCCTCTATAAAAACGGGGCGGCAAATCGCGTCCTGTGCGGTCACGTGGCGTTTTAAAATTGCGGAGCCTCCCCCCATAAATACGGTGGGTACTGCCCGGAGATCAAACCCGGATTCTGTCACCGCAGACAGTATTCTTTCTATATATTTCCGTCCGTTTTCCTGTATGATCCGTCTGGCCTCCTCTGCCATACTGCAAGATTCCCTCCGAAGCACACGCTCAATTTGAGTTTCTGTCACAGACAGTCCGGTATTTCTACGCACTTGTTCTGCTGTCTCATCAATACATCGGATTACTCCAAGTTCCAGACTTCTGCACGTTGCTGCATTCGGAACAGCATTGTCCAGCCTCATAAGGTCAACGGTCCAGCCACCAATATCAACAAGCAGAACAGACGGTTCATTCTTCAGATACTCTGGATGCAGAGCAAGCGCAGAGTATCCCTGTGGGAACAGTTTCACATCTTTTATTGTTATCTCATATAACTCACTTTCATATAAAAATCGCACTGGCTGCTCTTTCCGCAACAGATACTCCCTGAATCCCTGTTTCTCTCTTCCAAAACTTGAAAGCGGAAGTCCAACAGCCAGAATTACCTCTGTCTTTCGTTCCGCTTTCCGATGCTTGATTTCTTCTGCAATGGCTGCCAACGTCAGCAGATAATAATTATCATTTGACGTTTTATTTTTTACCAGCGTCTGTCTTCCCGTACCGCAGACATAATACTTTCCTTGATATTGCAGAACATTCTGCATGGTATACGGCTCGTAATCATACCCAATAATTCCACTTGGGAAAGACACTTGTCTTGTTTTAATGGCATAATAGCCATGATCAATTCCTATGATTATCGCAATCACATCCTTTCATTTTTTCTGTTTAACGTAAGGTCAAAAATGTTGTCACTGCTGCAACGGATCGTTGCAAAAGTGCCATTCGTGAACACTTTTCTATGTTCCAGCGTCCCAAAACCTGCGGAAAATCTGGCTTTTTTATACCACTATCGCCAGAGGAACACTACTGTTCCTTCCCAGCCGGTTATAAAAGATCCCTCTCCCGGCGGCGGTCCAGCCTGTCCGGGGGAGGGATATATCGCAAGTTTCCTTTTTGAACAATTGCCTGTCTTTTTATTTTTATGAGATGTTTTTCCTGCTTTTGTAAAATGGGAAGATACTCCGGTTCTGTCAAAAACTTCCGTATATAATTGCCCTTTTTTCCCAGCTTGTTATCATTTTTCAGCAGTTCTATTTCTACCATGTAATGGGTATCTGGATGAAATCTCTTCTCACACAAAATGCTGTCCCCTTTTATATAATCAGATTTAGCCGATTCTCTTGCTGCCGCCAAGAGTTCATAAATACTTACTTCCACCTCTTATCACCTCCCAAAAGACCAGAAAAAAGCAGACCTCTTAATCGAAGTCTGCTCCTGTCGGATATGGTAATCCTCTTTCTTCATATTTTTTATCGATATAATTTCGAATCCATTCCCTGTATTCTTCCGTTAATGCCAGTTCCTGAAATTCTAACAACCACTTTTCCCCTTTTGCTTCGTCATCAAGCCATCGATCTTCTATGCACTCCGGCTCATCTAACATTTTCATCATCGCTTCAAATGGCTCTTTTACATCATCACCAAATTCTTTCCATAAGGCGATTCCATAGTTCTCCAGTTCAAAAAATTCTGTCAGATATGTCAATCGTTCCATATCCCCCAATGTCATTCTTTTTTCATCTGACAATAATGCTCGATCTCTTTTGCCACATAGATTTAAAAATTTTCTCTTTTCCATCTCCACATCCATTATACTTTTACCTCTTCCTGTTAAAAATAATTCCTTATTACGAAACATTATAAAATTTAAATTCTTTATAACTTTTTTTCTAAATATTATGACATTACTTTTTAGAAAAAATGGACGCTTTTGCATGAAGCTAAAACGTCCTATTGTTTTTCTTATTTTCTTAATCCTAACTTTTCAACAATGTCTCTATATCTTTGGACATCTTTTTTACCTAAATAGTTAAGTAAATTTCTTCTTGAACCAACCATTTTTAAAAGTCCTCTTCTAGAATGATTATCTTTTTTGTGAACTTTTAGGTGTTCTGTTAATTCATTAATTCTTTCTGTTAAAAGAGCTATTTGAACTTCTGGAGAACCAGTATCTTTTTCATCTCTTTTATAAGTATTAATAATTTCTTGTTTTCTTTCCTTTGTCATTTTTTGCACCTCCTGATATTTTTTGCCTTAAACTGAGTTATAGTGGTGTGTTTCTCTAAAACTAAGTATAAGGTAAGTTGCTTATTTTTTTTGCAACATGTATATTTTACCATGTTTTCCTAAAAAAAGCAAGTATTTTTTATTCTTTCCATTGCTTCTTTAGTGTTTTCTCTACTTCCAAATGCAGTTAATCTAAAATATCCTTCTCCACTTGGTCCAAATCCTACACCAGGAGTTCCTACAACTGCTACTTCATTTAATAGTTTATCAAAAAAGTCCCAAGATTTAACTCCATCTGGTAACTTTAACCATATGTATGGTGCATTAATACCTCCATAAACTGTAAATCCTGCTTCTTCAAGTCCTCTTCTAATAATTTTAGCATTTTCCTGATAATAAATAATATTTTCGTTTATTTGTCTTCTTCCTTCTTCTGTATAAATAGCTTCTGCTCCTCTTTGAGTTATATAAGATGCTCCGTTAAATTTTGTACACTGTCTTCTATTCCATAATTTATTTAAAAATACTTCTTCTCCTGATTTTGTATATCCTTTCAACTCTTTCGGAACTACTACATAACCACACCTTACTCCTGTAAATCCTGCTGTTTTGGAAAAGCTTCTAAATTCTACTGCTACTTTTTTTGCTCCTTCTATTTCGTAAATACTATGTGGTACATCAGATTCTGTTATAAATGCTTCATATGCTGCGTCAAATAAAATTATAGATTTATTTTTCTTAGCATATTCTACCCATTTTGACAATTGCTCTTTTGTAAGTACTGTTCCTGTTGGATTATTTGGCAGACATAAATATATCATATCAGGTGCTTCTTTTGGAAAACTTGGTTCAAAATTGTTTTCTTTGTTACATGGCATATATATTATATTTTCATACATTCCTGTTTTTTCATTATATTTTCCAGCTCTTCCAGACATAATATTTGTATCTAAATATACTGGATATACAGGATCTGTTATTGCAACTTTATTATCTTCCCCAAATATATCTACTATATTTCCAGTATCACATTTTGCTCCATCAGATATAAAAATTTCATCTTTTTCTATATCTATTCCTCTTTTCTTAAAATCCATTTCCACTATTTTTTCTCTTAAAAAATCATATCCTTGTTCTGGTCCATATCCCATAAAAGTTTCTTTTTTTGATAAATCATCTACTGCTTTTTTCATTGCATCTACACACTCTTTTGCAAGTGGCAAAGTTACATCACCTATACCCTGTCTCTTATACACATCTGACGCTGCCGACGACTAGCCTTGTGTAGATCTCGG
>ENA-OYZN01000787-OYZN01000787.1-human-gut-metagenome-genome-assembly--contig:-NODE-787-length-11801-cov-6.613656_pt1 | contig 11801 bp, 10 predicted proteins | sample MGYA00243294_ERZ653483 | MGnify/ENA primary metagenome ERZ653483 (study PRJEB26926, sample SAMN06165155) | human gut metagenome | biome: ENVO:00009003; feature: ENVO:2100002; material: ENVO:00002003... | reverse complement strand
TTCCGATCCGGCTGACCATGAGCATATAGACCGGCGCGCAGAGGAACATGGTGATTCCCACGGACAGCACCATGCTGACAAAGTCGTTGGCCATGCAGACCATGTTCACGACGAGCTGAATCACGATCAGCACTGCGGAAAGCAATACCGTTGTAATAACATCCTTAACCGTCCACTTTTTCTTTTCGTCCATAAATCCATTCCTCCGTTTTCTGTTAATTTATACTACTGTTAAGAATCCGAGCATCCACGCAGATATAATTTGCAATGCAAATAAAACAATCGTAAGTACCGATACCCTATTTTTTCTCTTTACAACATAGCTGAATCCCGTGAAAATCCCGCAGATGGCCGCTGCAATTCCTACACCTGCTACTATGTTCAGCTCCGTCGGAATAATTGTGTAAAGAGAAAACCAATGAAGCATTCCGGCAATCCCCACCGCACCAAGAATGAACCCACATATGGGAAGTATAATCCTTTGCCATTGAAAAGAGCTGCGTTTGCAAACGATCTTTGCGCCCAATACGATCAAAATGGCAAGCCACAGGAGTGTCAGCAGGATATAACTTCCCAATGACAGAAAGCTGCCGGCAAAGCCGTTTAGAGGTCCTGCGGGAACATAGTCATGAGCCAGTCGGAACGTCATGCTCGTCACCCTACCGTCCGATACAGAGAAAGCAAGGCTTCTTTCCTCCGGGATCGCCTCGGCACAGTAGAACTGATATTCTCCCACAGGCTCGTACAGTAAATCCTTATCGGCAAGAGGCATTTTCAGTCGGAGATTTTCTTCTCCCTCTTTTGAGATTTGGATTATTTGCATTCGCGCCTGTATCTTGCCTGCATATGACCATGCGGATCGTGCCGGAAGATAGTCGCCAAATAGCATAGAGAAGTCACGTGACCCTACTTCTTGCTTCGGCGGTCGCGCATCCTGCTCGATGACCGCCTCCATGATGGCGGAGCAGTAATCCGTTTCCATCACATTGGTCAGGATTAGGATTGCACGTTCAGCTTCCGGTTCCACCCAAAACTGCGTCTTGAAACCATAGGTTCCACCCTCATGCCCGAGTATTCCGGGATGATTCGCATACTGCCAGAAGCCATGAGAAAGTCCGGCGTTTGCCCCATAGGAACACCATGTCTCTTTAAACAACCGCTCCTTTGTTTCCGGGCTTTTGAAGAGTCGTGTCTCCTCTCCTGGCGCTTTTGCCAGCCACTCGGCAAACAGAAGCAGGTCTGCGGCTGTGCCATTCATGGCTCCTGCAGGATACATGCGGAGGTGCATCTCATCCTCCCGCCGAAATCCTTTTCCGGTATAAGAATAACCCTTCGCCTTGTGATCAAGGAGTCCATCCACATCCATCCAAAAGGGACCGACAGATGTATGCGTCATACCCAGAGGCAAAAGAATATGTTCTTTGATATAATCCTTATAGCTTTGGCCGCTGGCTTCCTCCACGATCAACGCTGCAAGTGCCGCGCCGTAATTGGAATAGGCGCTGACGGTTCCCGGCGGATAGACCTGCTTGGGCTGGTGCGCAGATAGTACTTCTTTGAAGGGAATTTCCTCACTCGCGCTGTAATAGCGCAAATCCAGCAGTTCTTCCTCAAATCCTGCTGTATGATTCATCAGGTGAAGTAAAGTAACCGACTCAGCGAATCGCAGATTTTTCAAAAAGCCGTCCGGCAGATAGGTGCGGATATCCGTTTCCAGATCGATTTTCCTATCCTCAACAAGCTGCATCACGCTGACCCACACAAAGGTCTTTGATATGGAACCCCATTCAAAAACCGTGGTCTCCGGGTCCATGGCCGTATTGTTCTCTAAATCAGCAAAGCCATACCCCTTCGCAAATACCGTATTGTCATGCTCCGAAATTACGACACACGCGCCCGGAACCGTTTTGCCAATATATTTTTCGGAAACAGCGTTTGCGCTTGCCTCATATGCGTCTGGTGCACCGGATGCATATGCAGCAGGAGCGAGGAACGCAATCATAATCAGCGCCGCAAGAAAGCATTGGAGGGTCTTGTATCTCATCAGTCTTTCCATAGGGTCATTACTCTATCGTCAGTCTGAAATCACAGCAGTCTCCGCCCTGCCCGAGCGTCTTTGTCCGTCCCCATTTGAGCTTTGGATGCATATGCCCGTAGGCCTCGTCATCCGCGCGGCAAAAGCCGGCCACAATCTCCGGGCAGCCGTATTTCACACAGGTATCCTGATAGGGGAAGGCCAGCATGTCGAAGCACATTTCCTCTTGCTCTGTTCGTATCCAATTAGCCCTAAAACCACGGTCCTCTCCAAAGGAGCTTTTTGTCATTTTGGCAAAGAACTTCGGAACCAGCTTATACAGACCCGGTATTCTCATTGCCCCTCGAATTTTTGCACCAACGCCCGCTGCCCGCTTTTCATAATATCTATTCAAAAAAGCTGCCGCTTCCTCACGGGAGATTCCGTTTCCCGTCATGGCGTCAAAGGCGGCGATGGCAGGATAGATGCGTTTCCTCGTATGCATATACATCTTTTTCGGCTCGTCGGCGTTTTCATCCACGATTTCCGCATAACGCCGCCATGCATCTTCTATGATCGCGTCTGTCTTTTCCGCGCCATAGCGTTTTTCCATTGCAGATACCGCTCCGGTCAAGTATCTTTTGTCTAACCTTCTATCCATGTGCTTTCCCGCCTTTCAGCGTCCAGCCGATTGCCTGGCTGCGCATTCCCACAAAGCGCCTGTACAAGCCGTCTTCGCGCATCAGCTCCTTATGGTTTCCGCGTTGAACGATCCTGCCGTTCTCCAGCACGATGATTTGATCTGCCGTGCGCACGGTGGACAGACGGTGGGCAATCATAAGGATCGTTTTGCCTTTTGTCAGCTCCCGGATGGCCTTTTGCAGCTCCTGCTCGTTTTCGGGATCCACGCTGGCTGTAGCTTCATCCAAAATGACGATGGGTGCGTCCTTCAGAATTGCCCTTGCAATGGAGATTCGCTGCTTTTCTCCGCCGGAGAGGCTGGAGCCGCCTTCGCCGATCTTTGTCTGATAGCCGTCGGGCAGCGTCATGATAAAGTCATGGCAGCAGGCTTTCTTTGCGACCGCTATGATTTCATCCTCGCTTGCGTCCGGTCTGCCAAACCGGATATTGTTCTCGACGGTATCCTCAAAGAGATACACATTCTGGAATACGATGGCGAAATTCTTTAGAAGGCTGCCGCTGGTATATTCCCGCACATCCCGGCCGCCGAGCGCGATCTGTCCTTCCTTCACATCCCAGAAACGGGCAATCAGACCGACCAGCGTGGTTTTTCCGGCGCCGGAGGGACCAACAATGGCGCAGGAGCTTCCCTGGGGTACGCTTAAGCTGATTTGATGTAATACCTCCTTTTCCCCGTATCCAAAGGACATATTCTTCACTTCGATATTGAAATTATCCGGCACAAGATCAGCCCCGTTTTCGTCCAGGGATGGAATGTCCATGATGTTATCCAGCCGATCCAGGGAAGCCTCCACCGCGCGGGCAATGGAGGACATACTGCCCGCCACCTCCACGGCGGCATAGATCATAAAGCTGGACACAAGAAGCAGCAGGCACTTCTCCGGCGTGATGCTTCCTCCTGCCAGAAGATAGGGCGCAAAAACCAGAATAGCCGCCCGTGCGAGCTTGAACACCGTCTGATAGAGCGCCGTCATTTTGGAAAACGCCTTTTCAAGCACGATATTTGCCTCTCTGCTTTCCTCAATTGCGGCGTCAACTGCTTTTCCGGTGCGTTCCGCCAGCCCAAACGCCTTGACTACGCCCATGCCCTGCACATATTCCAAAACGGCAGTGACCAGACCAGCCTGGGCGGCCTGACGGCGGGGCGCGTATTTCCTGCCGACCTTGCCGATAAACGAATAAACAATGAGCGCCACGGCAAGCCCGGCCAAAGAGATCAGCCCGATCCGCCACTCATAGATCATAAGCCAAACGCCAATCACGATGGCGTGGATAAACCCGCCCGCCACATTTTCCATAATGGTAACGGACAACTGCTCCAGATCGCCAAGGGTGGTCGTCACCGCCGCAGTGATATCCCCGAGCCTGTTTTCGTTGAAATAGCCCATAGGCGCCCTTTTCAGGCGTTCGCCGATCTCCATGCGCTTTTCCGACCCGAACGCGAAGCTGCCAAGAGTTCTGGCTTTGGCAGAGAGATTGACAAATACAATTCGCCCTACAATGGAAACAATCATGATGCCAAGCGAAATCCAGATTGTGCTTTCAGGCATAACATCGCCGGAAAGCTGCTTCAGGATCCCTGTGAGCACCGTTAGAATGGCCATGATTGGGATCATCTCAAAGAACGAGCTGACAAGGTATGCAAGGAAAGAGCGGATAAGACGCTTTTTCTGTAAGCCCGAGAACAATAAAAGTCTTTGAAACAACCTTACCATCACGCCACCTCCTCTGCGGTATCCTTGCCCTGCATATGGGCTTTCCACAATTCCTTGTATAGATTGCTTGTTTCAAGAAGCTCCTCATGAGTTCCTTCCGCGGCGATATTTCCTTTATCCACGACAAGGATCTTATCTGCTTTTGTAATGGTAGACAGCCGATGCGCGATGACGATCAAAGTTTTTCCTGCTACAAGCCCTGCAATGGATGCTTGAATAACAGCCTCATTTTCAGGATCGGTAAATGCCGTGGCCTCATCCAGCACCACGATCGGACTATTCTTTAGGATTGCCCTTGCAATGGCGATTCGCTGCCTTTCTCCGCCGGAGAGGTGGCTTCCTGCATCGCCCGCCAGCGTATCATAACCCTCCGGCAGAGCGGCGATGAAATCGTGACAGCTCGCTTTTTTTGCCGCTGCTTCGATCTCTGCGTCTGTGGCCTCCGGTTTTCCGATGCGAATGTTTTCCCGGATAGACAGGTGGAACAGAAAGTTATCCTGTGATACATATGAGACAAGCTCCATTATCTGAGGAAGAGGGATGTTCCGCACATCCACGCCGCCAATACGGACGCCGCCGCTCTCCGCCTCCCAGAAGGAGGCGATGAGCCGCGCAATGGTAGATTTACCGGAGCCGGAGGGACCCACAATGGCCGTCATACCGTTTTTTGCGCAGTCAAAGGAAATTCCATGCAAAACCTCCGTCTCTTTGTATCGGAAGGTAACATGATCAAAGGATACGTCGGCGTCCGCAAGGACAGCTCTCTCGGTCGGCCGCACAAGCTCCGGCTCATCTAGAAGATTCCCTACCTCTTTTACGGAGGAATCCACCATGGCCAGGCTGTCGGTGTACTGCAATGCCTGAATCAGTGGTTTTACGAGTCCAAGGGCGAGAATGATGCAGGTAATCAGCGTACCCGCTTCGACCCTTCCGTTTATAAATAACCAGCTTCCCAAAGGCAGCACGCCCACAAGCGTTGCCGTCAGGATGGAAAGCCCCATCACATAGTAGCCGTTGGTCTGCTTGAACCAGGTCACTTTGGCTGTCTCGTTTTCCGCCACGGCGTCGGCGTATTTTTTATATGAGCGTTCACCCTGATTGAACGTCTTCACCACTTCGATGCCGCCGATGTATTCCACCGTTGCGGCATCCATGTTTTTCCCTGCGGCAAGTACTCTGGCATATCTCTTCTCGTAATCCTTCATCATTCCCATATAGCAGAAGGCACCCACCGGAATCGTCACAAGAGAGATCAGCGCGAGTCTCCAATCAAGGCTAAAGAGGTAAACGAGCATTAGAACTGGGATCAGGATGTTGGCAGTGAGCTCCGGTACTATATGCGCCAGCGGAAGCTCCAGCTTTTCCACGGTGTCCACGATGATCGTTTTAAATTTCCCGGACGGCGTATCAAGGATCGTTCCCATGGGGACACGGGAGAGCTTCTCTGTTATCGCCATGCGGATATTCCGCAGAATGATAAAGGCAGACTCATGGCTTTTCATTGTAGAAAAAGTTCCGAACCACACCTGCCCGAGATAGCCCGCAAGAGCAATCAATGCCAGAAACGCCAACTTGCTGAAAGCATAGTCTTCGTGGCAGATCATAATGATCCCGCGGGACACCGCAATGTAGGGGATCATGCCGCAAAGTGCCCCCAAAACCGCAAGTACGACGGAGCCGATCAGTTTCCCTTTGCACGGCTTCGCAAAATCCATCAGAATCGTCATCGCCGAGTTTTCTTTTTCCGCCATCATTCCTCACCTCGCAAAAGTCTTACAATCTTTTCTTTCTGCCCACCGGAAAGATCCTTCACGATTTCTCCGTCCCGGATGAACAGTATTCTTGTGCAAATCCGCATCATAAACTCAATATCATGTGTGATGATCAAAAGCACCTTGCCTTGCGCCGCAAGGCTTCGTGTCAAGGCGCCGACCTCTTCCATGCTTTTCAGATCCAGTCCGCTGGTAGGTTCATCGAACACCAGCAGCTCCTTGCCGCAGATATCGCTCACCACAACCGCAAGGCGCTGCATCTGCCCGCCGGAAAGAGACAAGGGATGCCGTTCCTTATACGCCAGCAGATCCACCTTTTCTAATGTGCGGTCAATCTCGTCTTTGTTTGGAGCTTTTATGCCAAGCGCGCATTCCGCCGCCACGCTGTCGGTAAAGAGCTGGTGCCCCACATCCTGCATGACCATGTATGCCTTTTTCCGTCTCAACCGCCGGCTCATCGGTTTTCCAGACCACAAAACAGTGCCGGAGCTGTTCTTTTGCAATCCGCAGAGCATTCTGGCGAGGGTCGATTTCCCAGCGCCGTTGACGCCCGCAATGGCGATGATTTCTCCGCGGCTTGCCTGAAAAGAGATATCATTCAATACACTCCGACCGCCGAGACGGACGCTGATTTTCTGAACGGAAAGCAATCCATCGGCAGCAATTGTTTTCACACCGCCCGATTCGGATACCGACAGATCTCTGACACGCAGTCCCATTCTGCGAATATCCGTTTCAGGCAGCGCCTTGAACGCTGAAGCCTCCATGTCCGACGCAATCCGGCCATCCTGCATATAAACGACGCGATCCACAATGTCCATCAGATACCAGATGCGGTGCTCTGCGATCAGAATGGTCTTTCCTGATATTTTCGCCCGTTGGATCAAATCAGCCAATTCTCCGATGGCCTTCATGTCGAGATTGGATGATGGCTCGTCAAACACAAGGACATCGGGAGCCGAAGCATATACGCTGGAAAACGCGATCTTCTGCTTCTCTCCGCCGGACAGTTCAAAGATATTTCGGCCCCGGAGCTCGCTAAGATGCAGCTCCTCCGTAAGTTCATCTAATCGGGAGCGCAGAGCCTCTCGCGGAATGCCCCGATTTTCAAGCCCAAACACGATTTCGCTGTCCGTATCCGTATTGAAAAACTGCGTTCGAGGATTCTGAAAAACCGTCCCTACCGCATCCGATAGCGCAGCAATCTCTGTCTCCCGTGTATCCATACCGTTTACGTTCACCTGCCCCGAAAGATTGCCGTGGAAGAAATGGGGAATCAGTCCGTTTGCGAGCCGTGTAACCGTTGTTTTTCCACATCCGGACGGCCCGCAAAGCAGCACGCATTCGCCGGACCGTACAATAAGGTTCAAATCAAGGACTCCGCCGTTCCCGCTTTCAGCGTATGTAAAAGAGACGTTTTGAAACGATATCATAATCAAAACACCCCTTTCATGCCCGCGTATACCATGCCGGCAACGACCGCCGCGTAAGCAATTACCACCAGCAAATCAGCAAACGAAAACGCGATTTCCTCTATACAGCTTCTTTCACCTGTGTGCTCAATGCCTCTTGTAATCGCTGCCTGCGTAATCTCGTCCGAAATCCTGGAAGCAGAAACAAGCAGGGGAACATAGACATGCTCCATCGTCTGTATAGGATGGCTAATCAGCCCGGCCGCGGACGCTGATATCCCTCGCAGCGCCATGGCATCCTGTATGGAGGCCCACTCTTCTCTCATGGTCGGGAAATAACGGAGCGTAACAGCAAGAGCGATCGTGAGTCCTTTCGACAATCGGAGCTTTGTGATCGCCGCAAGAAATTTACTTACGCTTGTCGTTGCAATCAGAAAGCTGCCCAGCATAAAACAGGGAAGAAGCTTGCGGATATACACTGCAAACATATAGACGATTCCGCCGAAAGTCACGGGCAGCCTCGGTACGATAAAAAGCTGGATCAGCAGAAGCGTGAGAAAAAAAGCTGCGTATTTCAGCATTCTTTTCAGATTGCCGGAAGTGCTCAGAAGCACAAGCGGAATCCCCGCAAGCACACACTCCACCGCGATGCTTTTATTCATAAAAACGGAAACGCTTGTGACCGCGAGAATCAGAAGCTTCGTCCGTGGGTCGAGTCTCATTTATACGACCCCTGCTTTTTCAAAGTGTTTTTTCATAAGCTTCTTTCCGATCAGTCCGCCGATGATCGCGCAGACAAGTGTCCCGATAATCATTGCGGGGATCGCCCACCAGGTAGCCCCGATCGAATGAATCACTCCTTCAAAGGAGGCGAAGTCACCTTTATTCTTCATAAAAGCATCAAACTGTGCGGGCATGACAACCATTGGAATGTATGCCCCCATCGGCGCAAGCGCCATGACGCAGTAGGCAAGTAGGTTTTTCTTAAAGGATCTGAAATCAGCGGAAGCGCAGATAAAATCCGCGATCACGCCGAAAACCAGGAAGAATACGGACATCATCCAGAACATTCCCGTAACAAACAGCAAAATCGCCGCGATTACACCGAGAATGGAGAGAGCTCCCTTCTTCGGTATTTTTGCCACATAGAGCATGAAAACTGTCCCCGTAAAGAGCGCCACGATCATTGGCATAAACGGGAAAGTGACCGGCGTCATCTGCGCAACACCGCCAATCACAAACGCCACCACAGCATAGATGAGCGAAAAGATACCAACCGATATAAAGTCCCTTGTTTCCAGCTTCTTCGAATCTGTTTTACGCATAATAAAAGACCTCCAGTTTTATATTGTTCAGTTAGAGTACGCTAACTCGCGTGTAAAAAATTAAAGTGCTTGTGTGATTGTGCATTATTCCAGCCGGAGCAAGCCTTTCCAGCCAGAGTTGAAAAACTTTGCAAGCTCCTCAATATACCGCATAGCTTCTTCTTTGGGCATATCATGGGCAATCGTCTCACATACCGCCGTAAAATAGGCGCTGGTAATCATGTGGTGAAGCTGCTTTGTCATTTTCCCGGAGAGCTTTCCTCCTTTGCGGAGAAGTGCATAGTATTCCTCCGAGCACTCTACCTCCAGTTCCACAAGCTCCTCCAAAAAATTTGCATAGCGCGTACCTTCAGCCCGGCAGAGGATCAGCTTGAAGGCATCAAAATGGGCGTACATATATTCCACAAAGACGCGCAAATACTCAGTGGACAGCTTCAGGCTGTCCTTCGTCTTTTCCTCGGAGACAAGATCGAAATGGGCGGCCTGTGCGGCTTTGAACTGCTCCAGCAGTCCCTTTGCTGTCTCGTCCACAAGATCTTCAAAAAGCGCGGCCTTATCCGGGTAATAGCCGTAGAAGGCGCCTTTCGTGAAGCCTGCCTCCGCGACGATTTTATTCAGAGATGCGTCCTTGAAGCCCTTTTCCAGAAATTCTTTTTTCCCAACTTCGAGAATCTTCCTTTGGGTTTCCGTTCGTTCCATCTCCTGCGCCTCCTGATATACCAGCAGTACATACCGCTGGTATATTATAGCCGCACTGAAGGAATCTGTCAAGGGGGTTCGCGTGTGTTCCATTCAGCTCATTCCGCGTATCGCCCGATCATAGAACGGCGCATGGATACCCCAAATCTTCTTTTTCATACACTTCCGATCACCGCTTTAGCGACCAGTGACCCTCTCCATCAATTCCCTTGGGGAAATGTTTCTGATCTGCTCCGGCGGGATGCGCGCCGGATATCTGCCCTTTTCCAGAATATCGGTCAGGTACTGATTATCCAGGATCATATCGTCCCGAATGAGCTGCCAATTCGCTTTTTTCCTGTAAAGAATCTTGAAAATCAGAAAATTCACCACCGGCCCTATGACCGGCGTCTGCACGCCAAAGCTCTCCGTATGGCGAAAGCGGCAGCCTGTATCGGTCCGCTCTCCCTCAAATGAGATGACGGCAGTTTTTTTATCGCTCTCGAAGGCAAAGGAAAAATGATCCCTGTCCCTTTCCGCCCGAATGATCGTGCCGGTGACGTCATAATCCATGCCCATGACGATTTCATGAAAGCGCACTTTATCTCCGGCTTGAATGCCGCCGCTGAGCAGTTCACATTCCAAATGCAGCGGACTCCACTTGACGAACTCCTCCTCAAAACGGTCCACCCACCACTCCAGCTTTTCAAAAGGGGCGGCGATCTCTGTTGTTTCGGTCAATGTTACCATATGCTTTTCTCCTTCATCCGCGTCTTTTCCCTGTTTGTGTCCATATATGTCCCGTGCCGGCACGCCGTAAAGCCTATGCTGCACAGGGAGCCCGTAATCATCCACGCCACAAAGCGATAGATGTCGCGCCAATCCCCGCCCGGCAAGCGCCGAAGCCGTTTATCGGGGCTTCCCCTCCTTTTCTTTCTTCAACCTCCAGGTTTCTGCCGTCTCGCTTTTAGTTAGCGCATTCTAACTAATTGGCAGAAGAAACGGCAGACTATTTTATGAGTAGTCTGCCTTGAATCCGCCTTGGTCAGACACCGGCCTTGGCTATCCCAGCGCCACATCCAGCGTCATCATGACGCTGAAGCCGGCGGCAAAGAAAATCGTGCCGATGTTGGAGTGCTTTCCCTGTGACATTTCCGGGATCAGCTCCTCCACCACCACATAGAGCATAGCGCCCGCCGCAAAGCTCAGAAAATACGGCAGCGCCGGGATCACCAGCTGCGCCGCAAGAAGCGTCAGCACCGCGCCGACAGGCTCAACTACACCGGAAAGCACACCGCTGAGAAACGCTCGGTCCTTGCTTTCCCCCTCCGCCCGGAGCGGTAGGGAGATGATCGCCCCCTCGGGAAAATTCTGAATGGCGATGCCAAGGGACAGCACAAGTGCGCTTGCCGCAGTAATCTGCGTATTTCCCGAAAGAAAGCCTGCATACACCACGCCGACTGCCATTCCCTCCGGGATATTATGTAAGGTAACAGCCAGCACCATCATGGTGGTGCGCCCCAGCCTGCTTTTCGGACCCTCGGCCTGTTTACTTCCCACATGAAGATGGGGAATCAAACGGTCGAGCAAAAGCAAAAACAGCACGCCGACCCAGAAGCCGATAAAGGCAGGGAGGAAGGACAGCTTACCCATGCCCTCCGACTGCTCGATGGCGGGGATCAGCAGGCTCCATATCGACGCCGCCACCATCACGCCGGCGGCGAAGCCGGCAAGGGCGCGCCGCACCAAATCACTAAGTGACTTTTTCATAAAAAACACGCAGGCCGAGCCCAGTGCTGTTCCCAAGAAAGGGATCATGATTCCAAGAAAGGTTTCCATTTGTCTCACCGCCTTTGTATTGCGTTTTTATTTGTTTCTCCTGAAGCCCGCCTCATCCCGGTATTCGGGATGTTCCCTTAAGTATGGGTCTTTATCGCCGCAGATGGTATAATCGCACCGGCAGCCGTTCAGGCAGGTAGTCACCCGTATAAGTTTTGCGTGCAGCAGCTCCATGGACGCATAGTCCACATTGCACAGGGCGGGCATGATGTCCGTAAAGCCGAACTGCTTGACAAATTCCGCCGCCGGACACGATGTAAATTCATAATAAATAGGCTTGTCGGTTTCATAAGGCGCAACCGTCATCTCGTAATCGTGCCATTTGTCGCAGCCGCTTTTCGCAC
>ENA-OYZN01000779-OYZN01000779.1-human-gut-metagenome-genome-assembly--contig:-NODE-779-length-11848-cov-6.033325_pt1 | contig 11848 bp, 9 predicted proteins | sample MGYA00243294_ERZ653483 | MGnify/ENA primary metagenome ERZ653483 (study PRJEB26926, sample SAMN06165155) | human gut metagenome | biome: ENVO:00009003; feature: ENVO:2100002; material: ENVO:00002003... | reverse complement strand
GCATACGAGATAGGCTCCGGTCTCGTGGGCTCGGACATGTGTATAAGAGACAGGTGCTGGTGGAATGAATCGATTTATGGCTATTATTCCAGTACGGATCAATATGTTCTGAGAAAACAAATGGAACTGCTTGCCGATGCCGGAGTGGATGTCCTTTTCTTTGATTGTACCAATGGAAGTTATTTATGGGAGAAAAGCTGTATTGCGTTATTTGATGTAATAGCGGCGGCGAGAGCGGACGGAATTGCCGCACCGCGCGCCTGCTTTATGTTGCCGTTTGCTGCAAATGACGACAGTAAACAATCGCTGATCAAACTCTACAAAAGGTTCTACAGCAAGGAAGAATACAATGAAATCTGGTTCTACTGGGATGGAAAGCCGTTAATTATGGCACATCCGGACAATTTATCTCCGAAAAAAGAAACCGAGAAAGAAATTTTGGAATATTTTACATTCAAGAAAAACTGGCCTGGCTATTTCGACGGTGATCAGTCTTCTGAATACTGGGGTTGGCTGTCTGTGTATCCACAGGCAAAATATACAAAACCAGATGGAACGGTGGAGCAGATGACTGTAGGCGTTGCGCAGAATGCGAGTGAGCATGGACTGGTCGCTATGAACGATTACAGGGGAGGTGTTTACGGAAGGGCGTATTCATCTGATTTGAATGGAGCGTATTCTTACACATACCATTATAGGGATTCCGATATTACGGTTGATTCTGCAATGGAAAATGCGCATTATTATGGTGTGAATTTTCAGCAGCAGTGGGATTATGCCCTGAAAACGGATCCTGAATTTCTTTTTGTAACGGGCTGGAACGAATGGACCATGGGCCGCTTCGAGACGTGGCAGGGCTCTCCAAATGCATTCCCGGACCAGTACAACGATGCGTATTCACGAGATTGTGAACCGTCGAAAGGGGAACTGAAAGATTACTATTATTATCAACTCGTTTCCAATATTCGCAAATTCAAGGGGAGCGCTCAGCCGGTAAGACAGAGCGAAAAGCGGACGATTGATATTTACGGAGACCTCCGTCAGTGGGAATCCGTTTATGCCTTTAACCATTATACAAATAATACGCCGGAACGTGATGCAAAAGGCTTCGGTACGCTGCATTACCAAAGCGATACGATGCGGAACGATATTACGCGAGCAAAAGCGGCATATGATGATGACAATATTTATTTTTATGTAGAAACTGCGGATGCGCTGACGCCAGAAAGCGATCCGGCCTGGATGCGCTTGTTTATCGATACCGGCGCGGCAACTGCGGATTCTACGGACTGGGAAGAATTTGAATATGTGATTAACCGGTTGAATCCTGATGCTGCGGGCGCGTATCTCGAACGGAGCACGGGAGGGTGGAATTGGGAACCGGTTTGTACGGTTCCGTATTCTGTCCGGGAAAATGTGCTTCAAATCGCGGTTCCCAGAGAAGCGCTGGGGCTTACGGGAAAATCCGTACATTTTAATTTCAAATGGTCGGATAATATGCAACCGCTAGATGGCGTAGAAGGCGATATTATGGATTTTTATTTAAGCGGGGACGTCGCACCAGGGGGAAGATTTGCATTTCGTTTTACGACAGAAGAAGTGACGGATTCCTCTTCTGCTTTCAAAGTTTCTCTTTCTGTTGTATTGGCGGTTTGTGTGGCGGGAATCCTGACAGTTGCGGAGGGGATTCTTTTCAATATCAGAAAGAAACGGGTAAAAATATGACACTAAAGATGATTGAACGTGATTTTTCGATTTGTAAGATCCGGAATATCGCACAGGTTGATTTTACAGATGAATTTTGTTTTGTTGGTAAAACGGATCAGGAACTTTCTCTTGTCTGTACTTCAGACTGTGTGCCGAAGGATGTGTTGGAATGTGAACATGGTTGGAAGGCTTTTCGAATAGAAGGCGTTCTGGATTTTTCTTTGATTGGTATTTTATCAAAAATATCCGAGCTTCTTGCGAAAAATAAAATCGGGATTTTTGTGGTTTCAACGTATAACACGGATTATATTTTAACCAAAAAGGAACAGTATAAATTTGCTGCTGATGTTTTAAAATGCGGCGGATATTCCGTCGTATCCTATTAATTTGTGAAAAGGATCTCGAAGCGTTATATGGATGGATACACTATTATCGGGAAAACGCAAATAGAAAATATAGAGCAAAACTTGCTCTGAAAGATTTTTAAGAGCAAGACGGAAAAATCCGGATCATCACGCTCTCCTTTTATCAAAACATTGAAACATAGAAAGCAGAAGACGGAACGGTTTCTGTAATATTTCAAAATGCTAATGATTCTGAATCCTGGCATGAGGAGATGCTGCGCCTGAGACAAAACCAATACAGTAGCGGAGAAACCGTTTTCTATGCCGTAGGACTGGCACATCTTTTAGGAGAAGAAGGAATCATCCGACAGTTGCAGAATGCCGGATATTCTATGGAACGTGTAAAATAATTTGTGCCTGAGTGCTTCCGCGTACAAGCATCTTATTGAGAACGCATCCATTCTGTAAGACGTTCCAGATTGTCAATCGTTATTTTATTGATAAAATGCTCTATTTTCTCAACCTGTTCAAGTTCGTCTTTGGTATGGTTCAGAAGACAGAGAAAATCATGCAGGACTCTATGACGGTGAAGCAGATAGTTTCCTGTTTCTAGCCCTTTCTGCGTAATTGCAATATATCCATATTTTTTAAATTCAATGTAGCCAGCCTCTTTTAGGTTATTCACCATTTTTGAAGCAGAGGATGGTTTGACATGCAGATTCTCGGCCAGTTCCCTGATGCGAACGACCTCATTTTTCTGTAAAATCCGGCAGATCATTTCCAGATAGTCCTCCATTGAAGAAGTCAATTTTTCATTTTCATTCAAGCTGTATCCTTTTAAGGTATAAAAACCGCTGCCATTTTCCATCGCTGCATATCACCGCCCTCCTACTTTTAATATAATAGCATTAGGAAAGAAAGTTTCCTTATTCAAATTATATTATGAGGTGTGCTCTTTATGACGAAAATAGATTGTTTAAACGATATAAAGCCGGGACAGACGGCAAAAGTTAAAGAATTATTATCTACAGGCAGCATTCGCAGGCGGCTGCTTGACATCGGTCTGATTGAAAATACTGAGGTGGAATGTCTTGGCAGAAGCCCGGCGGGAGATCCATCTGCTTTTTTGATCCGAGGTGCGGTGATTGCGATCCGCAGTGAAGATTGCAGAAATATATTAATTATGAAATAAGAGGAGGTTCATAATGGGGCTAACAAATGATTCAGTCGGAATAAACGCGGTCGATTCAGGCCTAACAATTAAAAAGCAAACGCCCGAGGATAAAGTGATTGCAATTGCGGGCAATCCAAATGTCGGGAAAAGTACGCTGTTCAATAATTTAACAGGTCTCAACCAGCACACGGGAAATTGGCCAGGAAAGACGGTTACAAATGCACAAGGATACTGCAGTACGGAAAAACACTCTTATGTGTTGGTTGACATTCCGGGGACATATTCTCTTATGGCGCATTCAGCCGAAGAAGAGGTTGCCCGAAATTTTATATGCTTTGGAAATCCGGATGCCGTTGCAGTCGTTTGTGACGCGACATGCCTGGAACGAAATCTGAATTTGGTACTTCAGACGATCGAAATCACAGAACATGTGATTGTATGTGTGAATCTGATGGATGAAGCTGAACGCAAAAAAATTCAAATTGATTTAAATCATCTATCTGAAAAGCTGGGGGTTCCCGTAGTAGGGAGCACCGCACGAAAGAAAAAAACACTTGAGCTGTTTTTGCAAAAACTTGATGAAATGACGGCAGGAAACCATCAAGCACATCCCTTCCGTGTGACATATCCGGACGATGTGGAACAAGCAATTGCCGTACTGGAACCTGTCGTGGGTGCAAAGTTGAAAGGTGCACTTAATTCCCGGTGGGTCAGCTTGAAATTACTGGATTATGACGACTCCCTGATCAACGAATTAAACACATATCTGGGAACAGATATTTTACAGGATGATGAAATTCAAGTGGCGACCCGGGAAGCTACGGAACGGATCAGGGGGTCCCTTAAGGACACGATCGTATCCAGCCTCGTATCTACAGCGGAGAACATTTGCAGGGAGACAGTGAAATATGATAAAAATACGTATAATATCACGGACCGCAGGATCGATCGCGTGCTTACAAGTAAAACGTTCGGCTATCCGATCATGATCCTTTTGTTGGCGTTTATTTTTTGGCTGACGATAAGCGGCGCGAATTATCCCTCCCAGCTTTTATCGAAAGGTTTATTTTGGATTCAGGATCGTCTGACGGATTTCTTCCAATATATGGGCGCGCCAGATTGGCTTCACGGGGTGCTTGTGCTTGGAGTATACCGGGTACTTGCATGGGTGGTATCGGTAATGCTGCCACCGATGGCGATCTTTTTCCCTCTTTTCACACTGCTGGAAGACGCCGGATATCTTCCGCGTGTGGCATATAATCTCGATCAACCCTTTAAAAAGTGCAGTGCATGCGGTAAACAGGCGCTGACCATGTGTATGGGATTTGGCTGCAATGCGGCCGGAATTGTAGGTTGCCGGATCATTGATTCTCCACGGGAGCGTCTCATTGCGATGATCACCAATAACTTTGTTCCATGTAATGGGCGTTTCCCGCAACCATGGAAAGGGCAACAAATTTCCAACCATATTGCAAACGTACCGGTTTTATCAATACGGGACGTAGCGCGCAAATAGAAATCATGCTTTTTCTCCAGAATTTTTACAAATCGCGATCATTTCTTCCAAAATCAGGCACTGCTCTTTTTTTGTAAAAGCGCCTCCTGAGAGTTCTTCTTCGATCAGTGCAAGATAAGCTTCTATAAACTTATCTGCATTTTCTTTCCGGTTGGTTCCCATATGGAATTGAATGTCAATTTTATGATGTTTCATATTTCACAAGATCTTCTGAATCGTTTATTGCATCATATGACGCTTCCCGTTTGTCTCATTCCGTATGGCCAGGCATATAACGCAGAGAGCCGCATTATATTAATATGAACGGTAAAATGGGCAGGTTTTATATGACATTTTTTATTTACGGCAGAAAATCGGTTCTTACCGGAAAGGGAGAAAGTGTTGAGAATCAAATAGAAATGTGCAGGCAATATATTGGACGCAGGTTCTCGGAAGAAGCCGATAGACGAATCTTAATTTATGAAGACGAAGGCTTTTCGGCGAAAAATATGGATCGTCCGCAGTTTCAGATCATGCTGCGCGATCTCCGACGCATCCGACCAGAATATCTCGTCTGTTATCGTCTAGACCGGATCAGCCGCAGTGTCAGCGATTTTTCCGCGTTGATCGAAAATCTGAATAAGAACGGAATTTCTTTTATTTGTATTAAAGAAGAATTTGATACTTCCAAACCGATGGGCAAAGCAATGATGTATATTGCATCTGTATTTGCACAACTGGAACGCGAAACGATCGCGGAGCGTGTCCGGGACAATATGCTAATGCTGGCACGCGGAGGACGCTGGCTAGGCGGTACGCCGCCGACTGGGTATTTCTCTGGTAAAACACATGAGATACTGTTGGATGGGAAAATTAAAAATTATTGTATTTTACAGGAAGATCCGGCGGAAGCGGATATTGTACGTAAGATTTTTGCGGAATATCTGAAAATACCAAGCTTGACCGGCGTATGTAATTTTCTGACGTCTTGCTGCATCTTGGCGCGTTCCGGAAAACCCTATACACCTGCGGTCATTCGCCAGATTTTAAAAAATCCTGTTTATTGTACGGCTGATGAAGCCTCGTTTTCGTATTTTACGCAAAAAGGGGCAGACGTTTGCTTCGGAGAGAAAGATTTTGCGAACGGATGCGGCTTGATTGCGTATAATAAGCGCGATTATAAGAAAGAACATGTGCCGCGTCGTCCTGTTTCAGAATGGATCGTTGCAGCCGGGAAGCATCCGGGACTTCTCCCCGGGGCACAATGGGTTTCCGTACAACAAATTCTCGGGGAAGCTGGCGGAAAACCACATAACTCTTATTCGTTTCTGTCTGGAATCTTGTTTTGCGGAATTTGCGGCGCCCCGATGTATGCGAAGGCGAGAAAGGAAACTTTTGGAAATCCTGTTCCTTTTGATTACATTTGCCGGAGTAAATTAAAAGGCGGCGCAACAGCGTGTACCTGCCGGAATCTGAATGGCCCTGCGACCGATCAGATAGTGCTGGAATCACTGCTGCAAAGCAGCGGAAATATCCAAATGCTACAGAAGCATCTGGAACGACTATTGTGCAACCGAAAGAAGGCGAAAAATATGGAGAATCCTTATCGAAAAGAAATCGATCAAGCTGAAAAGGAAATTGACGCGCTGCTTCTGCTATTGCAAGGAAGAGAAAAAGAAAGCGCTTTCGTAACGCACGTGGAACACAGGGTCAACATGCTGGAAGATGAAATCTCAAAATTGAAACAGGAAAACCATGTGAATTCTACTGATGAAATTGCAGCTGAATTCCGGGAAACTGCCAACAGAAAGGCACGCGAATTTTTGAATCCTGCACGATATCTTTTAAGACTTCCGTTGCAAGAACAGAGGCGACTAGCGCGGGTATTTTACCAAAAGGCTGTCTGGGACGGGAATCATAGATTGCATCTATATTATAAATGAACGGATCAAAACAATTTGGCATACCATAAAATATAAGAGTTATGGGAGGCTGCGCCATGGCCGATATTAGTTTATGCATGATCGTTAGAAATGAAGAGGCCGTCCTTGCACGATGTCTGGATAGCATCCGGGACGAAGTAGATGAAATTATTATTGTGGATACGGGGAGCAGTGATAACACAAAAGAAATTGCCGCGCGCTATACCGATAAAATTTATGATTTCAAATGGATTGATGATTTCGCGGCGGCCCGGAATTTTTCTTTTTCGAAAGCTACGATGGAGTTTGCAATGTGGCTGGATGCAGATGATGTTTTAACGTCGACGGATAAAAAAAAGTTTATTGATTTGAAAAATTCGATTCCGAAGGACGTTGATGTCGTTATGATGAAGTATAACACGGCCTTTGACGAGTCCGGGAAACCTGTATTTTCCTATTATAGAGAAAGGTTGATTCGTAGGAATATTGATTTTTCATGGAAAGGTCGCGTCCATGAGGCGATTGTGTATTCTGGGCGTGTGATGTATTCCGATGCGGCAGTGACGCATCGCTCCGTGAAGACAGCTTACAGTGACAGAAATCTGCGTATTTACGAAAGTCAGATTGCAGCGGGAGAAGAACTTCAGCCGCGTGACCAGTTTTATTATGGGAGAGAGCTTTATTATCACAAATATTATGATAAAGCCAAACAAATTTTGCAGGATTTCCTTTCTTCCGGAATGGGGTGGGTGGAAAATAATATTGAAGCATGTAAAATTCTTTCTTATTGCTATCGCGAAACAAATGATTTGTTTTCTGCACTGAATGCGTTGACTGCGTCTTTTCAATATGATACGCCGCGGGCGGAGATTTGCTGTGAGATCGGAGGTTTGTTTCTGCACTTTCCGAACTACCGTGTAGCAGCTTTCTGGTATGAACTCGCATTGCAAATTCCGAAAGAGGATCAGAGCGGCGCGTTTATTTCGGAAGATTGCCATGGCTTTTTGCCGTGTATCCAACTCTGCGTTTGCTATGATCGCCTTGGTGATTTTAAAAAAGCGGAAGAGTATAACCGGCTTGCAGGGACCTATCGTCCGGATTCTCCGGCGTATCTTCAAAATCTGAAATATTTTGAAACTCTTATGCGGCACTCTTGACCAAGATTTGGAATATATTAAATTGAGACAGAGCACAAATTGTGCGACTGTTTTACAGATCAATATAAGGAGTGTATGCATATGAATTCCAATGCTTACGATAGAAGAAATCTTTGTCCACGCTGTGGAAAACCGGTAAGTTGCTGTTGCTGTGCAGGAGCAACTGGCCCAACTGGCCCGACCGGTCCTACGGGTGCGACTGGTCCGATGGGTTTTCCGGGTCTTCCGGGTCCTGCCGGCCCGACTGGCGCAACCGGCGCAACAGGTGCCACGGGACCTGCAGGCGGCCCGACGGGTCCGACCGGCCCAACCGGTCCTACGGGCGCAACAGGTGTCACGGGTGCGACTGGTCCGACCGGTGCAACAGGCCCTGCTGGTTCGAATGGATTAATGGGTCCGACCGGTCCAACGGGTGCACCAGGGATGAATGGTGCAATGGGTCCAACGGGTCCAACCGGTGCAACAGGTGCCACGGGTAGCGCCGGTTCGAATGGTCAGATGGGTCCGACCGGTCCTACGGGCGCAACAGGCCCGACCGGAACAGCGGGAGCCACAGGCGCAACCGGCTCTTCCGATACGATTACAATTCGAAATACCACGACTGGAGACCCGGGAACAAATGCTTCTGTTAGCGATGCAACTGGAGGCCCGAATCATGTACTTGACTTTGTCATTCCCAGAGGAGATGTAGGCGCTGCAGGAGCGACCGGTCCAACTGGTCCTACGGGTGTCACAGGAGTCACGGGCGTCACAGGAGCGACTGGTCCAACCGGTCCTACAGGTGTCACAGGAATCACGGGAGCTACAGGAGCGACTGGCCCTACAGGTGTCACAGGAGATATGGGAGCCACAGGAGCGACCGGTCCAACCGGTCCTACGGGTATCACAGGAGCCACAGGAGCTACGGGCGTAACAGGAGCAACCGGTCCGACAGGCCGCTGCTGTAAACACGATGTGCTTGCCACAGTTGATGAATCTCCGCAGGCGACTGCCGTAGACGGTGCAATTGTTTTCAACAATACACCGATTGTTTCTGGCACATCGATTACGCACACAGCAAGGTCTACGGATATCCAAATTACGCAGGCAGGCATTTATTATGTGAACTTCCACTGTACGGTCACAGTTGATAGATGTACCTCCATTCCGGCTTCCATTCGGATTCAGCTGAACCGTGACGGCAGGCCAGTCCCAGGGGCTGTGTCCAGCCATATGTTTACTGCTTCCAACGAAATGACAACAATGTCGTTTAATATTCCGTTCCAGACAGTAGGTGCTTCTACTCTTCAGGTAGTTACAGATGGAGCAGGATTTATTATAAATGATGTTGCGCTGACCGTCGTTTCTCTCAGAGAAACTGCACAGCAACCGGATTAAATGCAAAATAATATAAAAAGATAAAGAGAGTGCCCCAAATCCATTGATAAAGATGGAGAGGGGCACTCATTTTTTGCATTAAATACATGTAAAATATTGAACAGATCCGCGGTCGAATTTCGGAAATTTTTCCTTTTGCGCGGTTGCGCTTTTCCGACACTTATAGCAATTATTACAATGTTTTTTATTGGCGTTTCTGGAGGGATTCTAGACTCATTTTTATCGGCTTTTTTACTAACATTTTTAATCATCATCGGCGTATTTATGACATTTGCCGTATCAAAGCTCCTTTCAAAAACAATACTGAAAGGCGTACCGTCCTCTTTTACACTGGAATTGCCGCCCTACCGGAAGCCGCAGATTGGAAAAGTAATTGTACGTTCTGTTCTGGACAGAACGCTGTTTGTCCTTGGCAGAGCAGCGGCTGTCGCAGCGCCCGCAGGTCTTATTATATGGATTATGGCGAATGTCACGGTAAATGATATGAGCATTTTAAATCACTGTGCCGACTTCCTAGATCCTTTTGCAAAATTGCTTGGATTGGACGGTGTGATTCTGATTGCATTCATCCTTGGTATGCCGGCAAACGAAATCGTATTTCCAATCATTATCATGGCATATCTGGCACAGGGCAGTATTCTGGAACTCGGGAATCTATCAGAGCTTCGTACACTGCTTATAACAAATGGCTGGAACTGGATTACTGCGGGGAGTATGATGCTCTTTTCTTTAATGCATTGGCCTTGTTCTACAACATTAATTACAATAAAAAAAGAGACTGGAAGTATGAAATGGACGGTATTGTCATTCTTGATCCCTACATTGATCGGAACTGTCATTTGCTTCTTATTTTCTAATATTGCCCGCCTGTTCGTATGATCTAAAATATTTATGGAGGACACAGCCGCGCTGCGTTGCTGCAGTATGGCTGTGCATTTTTATTCGGCGTGAATTTCCTGTTGCCTTGTGCTTATAAAAGGAGTAAAATGAAATTGCATTTTACAAAAAGTGATTAAAAATTTTTTCGGAGGATGGAAAATGAAGAAAGCTTTATTGTTTATTCTTGTTATGACAATGTGTCTATCAATGGCGGCGTGCAAAGGAACTTCGCAAAACGGAAACGGCACGAATAACGGAGAAAATCCTGTAACGACTGCTAGACCGGGTTACGAAATGTGGTCTTCCGGGAGAACGACTGCTGCGGCTGTACAGGAGCGTAAAACGGAAAGTTACACGCCGGAAGCGGGAACGGCAGAACAATTTACAGTAGCAAATTATTTCAGTGACGATATGATCGTTCCAAAAGAGAAAGAAATCGTTGTCTGGGGTACTGCTCCGGAATCGCAGAACGGTAAAATTGTAGCGGCGGAATTTAAGGGCCTCAAGGGTTCGTCAAGAATCGAAAACGGTGCCTGGAAAATCGTACTACAGGGTACCCTTCCGGCAAGTGGGGAACTGGGGCACACCTTAACCGTATCGGGTGGAAATGATGTGAAAGAAGAATTTGAAGATGTTCTTGTCGGTGATATCTGGATTGTATCGGGACAGAGCAATTCTGATTTAACATTCTTCGGCACGGTAGCCGGAACTTCTTCGGATATCCAAACTCTTTATAAAGAGGAACTGAAAGCGGCTACGAAGGATGACAATATCCGTATTCTGCGGCAGACAAACTTTAATCTGATGAACGATAAATACAAAGATCAGATGAATGATCCACAAACAGATATTCTGAAAGGTTATAAATGGAATGTGGCGGAGAGAAAACGTGTTGTCGGTTCTTCGGCAACTGCAAGCTTTTCTATGTTGGGGTACTTTTTTGCAAAAGAATTGTATACACTCAATCCAAATGTGCCAGTAGGAATTATTATGGCAGGCTGTGGCGGAGCGCCTCTTTCGCTGCTTGCATCAAAGGAAGCAAATGATGCGTTTCCGTCTACGCTCAAGGATAAAACGTTGATGCTCGGCAATTATCTGATTCCGGAATGCGGTATTTATAACATGTTTATCGCGCCTCTTACGAACGTGGGAATCGCGGGCATGATATTCTATCAGGGAGAGACGGATACACTGGAAGCGAGTGATTATGGAGACGCACTTGGTATTTTTGTGAAAGATCTCAGAGAAAAATTCGGGACGAATTTTCTGTTCCTGAATACACAGCTGACATCATACGGATACGAAAGTGGAGGCGTTTCGCTTGCAGGTGGAATTTGGGATGCGGTGCCCAATTTGCGCTTTACCCAGGCGGAAGTCAAAATTGATCACAGCATTCCGGATTATGAAGTGATTGCAACGCTCGATCTTGGTTGGAAAGATGGCGACGGCGACGGCGCCCATCCGTATTATAAGAAGGAAATCGGTCGGCGCGCAGCGGCAATCGCGGCGGCGAAGCTATATGGAATTGGAAATGCGGATGACGTGGGATGTCCGGTCCCATCTAAAATAGAATATAAAAAAGATGCCTTGGAGATTACATACGATTATGCCGGCGGCGGCCTCAAAACACTGGACGGGAAAGCAGTAACAGGCTTCGAGGTAAAAATAAACGGCGCCTGGAAAGCGGCTGAGGTTACTGTTAACGGAAATGTTGTTGCGGTAGAAAATATCAGTCATCCGGAAGGCATACGATATGCGCCAGAACCTGTCTCTTATACACATCTGACGCTGCC
>ENA-OYZN01000775-OYZN01000775.1-human-gut-metagenome-genome-assembly--contig:-NODE-775-length-11872-cov-6.131252_pt1 | contig 11872 bp, 8 predicted proteins | sample MGYA00243294_ERZ653483 | MGnify/ENA primary metagenome ERZ653483 (study PRJEB26926, sample SAMN06165155) | human gut metagenome | biome: ENVO:00009003; feature: ENVO:2100002; material: ENVO:00002003... | reverse complement strand
CTACACAAGGCTATTCGTCGGCAGCGTCAGATGTGTATAAGAGACAGGGTAGGCATCGTGATGCTGATTTCCTTCCTGCTCCTGTACGCTTCCATCCGGATCACCTGCATCAACATCCGCAACGGCGCTAAAATGGAGTTAAATAACCTTAGCGGCACGATTTATGCAGATACCTACCGTTCCCAGCGTGAAACTAACTTTGAAGAGTACCTAAATACCCTTTACTCCAGCAGTGACTATACCGACATGCTGGAGGCTACAGTGGCAGGTGGCCTGGACTCCAAGATTCCGCTTTCAACGGAGGATTACAAGGTTTCCGACATCAGCCTGGAGTTCAATGTAGAGGATGGACGGGTTGAGTACATCTTTTACTGTGACGTGGAGTTCTATGTGCGGATGTTCGGCCACAGTTATCCGGCTATCACCCAACGGGTGGAGCTGACAGGCTACCACAACACAAAATTCTAACCCTACTGTTGAAAGCCCGGCACATTCTACCGTATAGGCTTTATATAACAGCAAAAAAGGAGTGTATGTAAAATATGAAGAAGTTTTTCCAATCCAAAGGCTTTATTGTTTCCTCGCTGGCTCTCCTCTGCGTCACTATTCTGGGTGTCTGCTGGTTCGTAAGCCGCGACCGTACCGGAGATTTTAGGCCGGATGAATCCCCACCCAGCAGCGTCACCGGCGATTGGTCAGATGGCGGCACACAGACAGATGGTGATAATGGAGCAGATGCTTATGCTCCCGGCCAGTCCACAGATGCCGAAGAAGAATATCCCAAAGTAACCTCCCAAACGGAGGATGAGGTTGTGATCGACTTCACCGATACTGAAAAGCTTGAAGAAACGCCTCCTCCGGTGCCGGAAGGTAAGACCGAAATCAAAGATCCTGGTCAGGAGCATACCGTCAATCCCGACCCGTCAGTTCCGGAGGTTACTGCCCCGCCCGCCGAGCAAGCGCCGCCCAGCAATGAGCCGGTTCCAGGCTCCAGCAACGGAAATGGAGCTGTATATGATCCGGTGTTTGGCTGGGTTGTTCCCGGCAATGTACAGCAGTCCACCGGTGACAGCGATGGAGATCTGAACAAACAGGTCGGCAATATGGGCTGATTTACTACAACTGAATATGGCACTACTTGGCCGTCACAGGATTGTGGCGGCCTTCCTATTTTCAAAAGGAATGGAGCGTGATGTATTTGAAACGACTTCTCGCCTTCCTATGCTGCTTTACCCTTGTTTTCTGTCTATTCCCCTCCTCTGCCTTTGCAACGGGCGGAAATGGAAACATAGATGGCGGCGGTGGCAGCATGGGTCATGGCACAAGCAGCAACTTCTGGAACTCAGGCAACGATGGCGTCCGCATTACTGTTGTTGACGCATCCAGCGGAACTGCCGTATCTTCTCCGCTGGACTTTTCAAACCGGACGCAGAAGACCAGTCTTCTCCATTTTGGGAAAGTCAACAAACTGCAATACCTGGGCGGCGCCGGCCTCTCCCTCCAGTCCGGCGTTGCCTATTCCTGCATTAGACCTACGCAATCTATGCCCACAATCGTCAGCAGCAAGGGGCAGAGCAACATCGAAGCCATCAAACGGTATTTCTGTTCTGAATATGCGTGCATGATGGTCGCTCAGGCAGCCGGAGTCGATTATGAGCGGATGATTGCCGGCGAGTACAAGCTGCTGATCGAGCCCATTGCCTATTTCACGCACAACGGCCAGTATTACTGTATGACAGCTACTGAAGCCGGCCTGTATGATCAGATGTCCGGCGGCAATCTGCGGAAAACCATGACCTCGCTTACCCATAAAAATCTGCCGCTGTCAATGTTCCTGGAATTCAGCGACCTTGGCATCTCCGCCTGGACAGGCAGCACCACTGGAAAGCAGAACAATTCCGACATCATCAGCACCCTTGGCGTTGGTATCGTCTGGTTTGATGAAGCTCCGCCGGAAGGAGAAATTGAGGCCCCTGATGTCGAATACCGAGTAGATACGGATGTGATCACCGCCGTCACACTGCGGACAGATCAGGATCTGACGCCGGATAATCCGGCATCGGTTACCTTCCATATTCTCGGCACCACCTACCGGGTCAATGATATAGTGATCCCAGCCGGTGACAGTCAGGTAGTCTGGGTCAAATGGCATACCCCCTCCACCCCACAAACCGTGACCATTACAGTATCTGTCAGCGGTGCCTATACCGCTCAGGATACCTTTGTCGCAAAAATCGTGGATCTGAATGAGCACATTCCACCTGACCCTGTGGCAACCGACACGAATCCCGGCTACTCTGTGCCGCCCCTACCCAGTGAAACGCAGAAGCTCACTGCCAACTGGGGCGTCTGGAGCTGCTACTGGGTGCCTGTATGGGTATGGTGCGACCACGGTGAAGATGGCGGACACTGGGTGGATGAAGGATATTGGGAATACGAATATACGGGCTACTCCGCTTCCATCAGCGGCGAGATGTCCCTAATGCCAGACGATATTGTACCCACAGCATCCGGCAAGACGATGAAAAGCGGGTACGGCGTTAAAACCGAAGTGCGGGCAACGCTGTCCACAGATGCCCCGACCAGCCACATTACTTATCCCCAAACTGCTTTTTCCGTATTTCCTGAGTTCCAGTATCAGACCTATCTGCGGCTTCTGCAGCGTTCCGGCGGCCAAAGTGCAAAATTCATCTTCAAGCCCAACGAGTTTTCCACCTATGACCGGACAGTGCATTTCACACCGCTGTGGTTCCCCGATGCCACCGACTACACCATCTATACACAGGTGTGGGATACCTGGACTCCTGACGGCATGTTATCCATCAACCTATTGGGAGCATTCTCCTCTACCTTGCCGGCAGGCAGTGTATCCATATTCTCCTTCTCTTCTGCAACCATCTGTTGGACAACTGGCTGTACCGGAGAAACCGGGGACTGTTCATTCTGAACCGGCTTTGCCGCAGGTTTCTGAATAGGCGCCGGACGAGCAGGCGTATTACGGCCCTCTACGGCGTTCTGAGGCGCTCTTTCCGGCCGGGCATGAACTTCCCCACCAGATTGCCGCAGCGCCGCTCCAGGGGCTTCTACGGGCCTCTGCGCCGCATTTGGCATCGGTTGCCGGATAGGAGCCGTCCCGGAAAGCGGAATACTGCTTCCAAACACCTTGCCCGTACTGTCAACAGCAACATCGGCAAACTGCAGACCGAAACCGGCATCCGACAGCGCAGCACTCAATGCCTCATCCTGGGCAGCCTGTACATAGTCAGTACCTTCTTCTGCACTATGCTGCGAGATGTAACTGCTGATGGGCTCTGCATCACTGCGGTCCAGATAGACTCTGGCCTCCATAATCGCAAGCTGTTCCGTGATTCGCAGGGTAGTCAGTTTCATGCGGCCCTGTGGGTGACGCAGACGGAACCACAGTTTCTGATAAGGCAATTCCAACTGCAGCATTTCCTCATTGGTCTTTCTGGATACCTTATGGCGCAGAAATTTGAGCGGGTCAAAGCCCGGCACCTTGTTCAGTTCTGCCACTGCCGGAATTGTTTTGTACATCATAGGCATCGGATTACTTTTTTCGTTCATGTTGGAAACTCCTTTCTGACATAAAAATAGGAGACGCCAAGTGCTATTTCTGCATCTGACCTCTCTTTTTTAACTTGCGTTCTTTAATTGTTCTTCCAACGCAGCCGGAATGGGGATACCGGCTTTCTTTGCGTAGGCTTTGAAATACATCTGAATACGCATACCCAGCAGCGTATTCCGCTTGCCGATCTCATTACGATGGATTGCCATAAACAATACCTGTTTCTGCCCAATCAGAACCACCCGCTTTTTGGCACGCGTGATTCCGGTGTAGAGCAGATTACGGTACATCATGATGGTGTGCGCTTTGAGCAGCGGCATAATAACGGTCTCATACTCAGAGCCCATAGCCTTGTGGATCGTAGTAGCATAAGCCAGATCCACATTGCTCAAATCATCTACGCCGTATTCCAGTGTTCTGCCAGCGCCAAAATCCATGCCGATTTTTTTACCCTGGTCAGTGTCCTTAATATACCGGATGAAGCCCAGATCTCCATTAGAGACCTTTTCTGTGTTCTTGGTCTGCATGATGCGGTCATTGACCCGGAATATCCTGGGGCCAAACTTGATTTCTTCCTCCGCAGAGCGGAATGGGTTGACCAATTCACGAATGGTTTCATTCAGCTGTTCCGACGATGCGGCGCCTTCTGAACGGAAAGGTGAAAGAATCTGCACATTCTCAATGCCACTCTCCTGTATCTCCAAACAATACCGTTCTGTAATCTTTTCAGCGGTGTCTTCCTGACTATCACCAGACACGAAAACAAAGTCCGGTCCATAAAACAGTTTGGTATTGCCCTCGTTGATAAATTTGGCGTTATAGGCAATCAGACTGTCCTTCGACTGACGGAAAATCTGATCCAGCACCGTTACCGGGACGATTTGGGTCTCGATGATCTCACGAAACACATTTCCGGCTCCTACGCTCGGAAGCTGATCTGGGTCGCCTACCAGTACGATTCTGGCATTTGCCTTCATGCGCTCAAAGAATTTCTCGGCAAGCCACATATCCACCATGGAAAACTCATCCACAATGATTAAATCGGCCGACAGTGGCTCTGACTTTCTGTTCCGGCTACCCTCATCCTCTTCACTGGTCAGTCCCAGACCACTGTGTAATGTTCGGGCATCCTCAAAGCCGGTACTCTCCGACATCCTGCGGCTTGCCCGACCGGTAGGCGCCATAAGAGCAATTTTGCCATCAGGGTGCAGCCGCCGGTAAACCTCAAGTATCGTCCGCAGCACTGTTGTTTTACCAGTACCAGGAGAACCCGTAATCACTGACAAGCCATGCCTAAATGCAGCATAGACCGCAGCCTCCTGCTGTGCAGACAGGCGCAGTCCCATTTCAACCTTGACCTGTTCCAGCACCGGCGCAATATGCTCTACTGGCATCTGGGTGACCAGACGCTGGGCGATCCGGCGCGCCGTTTCATCCTCTTGGGCAAACACTCTGGGAAGATAGATATTATCCTTCACGGAAACGATTGCTCCATTCAGGATCATTTCCTGCATCATATCCCTGACTTCCTGCTGATGCAGGCGAAGCTCCGGTACAGGTATCTTCTCATTGAGCAGTTTCAGCGCTGATTTCTCCAGTTCTTCAGAACTGATGTACAGATGGCCTCGTTTACTCTTGCCCTCATCCAGCGCACAAAAGACAGCCCCTTTGATACGCATGGGGTCATGGAGATCGCCCCCGCTCTTTTGTACGATTGCATCTACCCGCCGAAATCCAAAGCCGGAGATCTGGCAAAGCTCAAATGGGCTCTTTTCCAAAATCTCTACGCTGGTCGGGCCGAAATATTGATATATTTTCAATGCCGTCTTGGGAGTAATCTTAAACGGTGCCAGCAAGGTCATAATTCCTTGGAGCATACGGTTTTCTGCATAAGAAGCTTTGATGTCCTCCAATTTATTTTCCGTAATGCCCCGGATCTCCAACAACCGCTCCGGCTGGTGTTCCAGAATATCCAATGTGTCCACACCGAACCGCTCCACAATGTCTGCGGCAGTTTTGGGACCAATCCCTTTGATAAGCCCGGAGGCAAGGTAGCCCTCTACGCCGTTTTTTGTTCTGGGCACAATTTCACGCCACTGCTCCACCTGGAGCTGGACACCATACTTGCCTTTTGCCCATTCACCATCCAGTTCCAACTCTACCGCATCTGTCCGTGGAATCTCATACCCCACAGCTGTAAAGCGGATCAAATGGTCTTTGTACCGCCTGTTTGACCTGGCCTCAGCTGGCACACTCTGGTCTGCGGTTTTTACACTGATGATACAAAACTTATTGGCAGGATTATAAAAAATCGTCCCGTCGTAGGTACCAATACAATTCATCCTTTTTCACCTCACTAAGCGGCCTCCATAATCGAGGCTCTAACACTGAACCGTCTGGATTCGGATACTGTAACAAACTGCTCGTAAATATCCGGATGCTCCAGTTTCAACCGAAGCAGGTTATCCTTGTCGATGACGGACTTGCGAACAGGGGTATAGGTAACCGTATAGTTCACTCCCTCCTGCTCACAGACTGCAGTGCAGCTGGTACCCATTTCCGCAATCAACAGCGCCTTCAGACGCTGAATATCCTTGTCGATTTCTTTGGAGTACACCTCTGCATTTTTCTTTTCATCCAGAAGCCGCAAATACTGCATAAGTTTTGCAGTCATATCCAGGTCGAGTGCAACGGCCGGGGCATTTTTATCTGCCGGGCCAAAGTGTTTGCGTGCGCTCTCAATAATCAAGGCCCCACTTTCTGTATAGGGCGGCGGCACATGGCGCTGGACATGGTTTTCCCAGAAATACTGCTCCAAAAAGACCATCTCAGCCTCATACTCGAAATCACGCTTGACCTCCCGGATAATAACTTCCTCCTCGTTGTTACCATACAGGCAGCAAAAGAAACATCGGTCAAGATCCGTTACTGCCATATAATGACGCCCCTGAGATTCATAGTAGACTGGAACAGTCTCCTTCCCATTCATCCACCAGTTATCTCTGGCATTATAGTTTGTGGTCTTGATCTCAAGGATCGCTGTGGTGCCATCCGGCAGTTCCACAAAGTAGTCCACATCAGCCAGCATCCAAGGATACTGTGGGTGCTGGAACATCTTTTTGATTTGGTAGACCCGATATCCGGTTTTCCGCTCGAATATCTTTGCTACCAGAGGCTCCAGCAAATGCCCCATTTCCATGGCAACCCAGTTGCCCTCATCATCTTCCACTGACGCTATGTTCAGTTTGTCGTAGTACAGATCCCTGGCTGTCCGGAATGGAGAAGTGCCAAAGATTGCTGATACATCGCTGCCGCCGATTCCACGGCGCCGGTAATCCAGCCAGTCTTCTTCTGAAAGATCTGCCGTTTCTACCAGCACCAGCGGTTCATGCCGCTTTCGTTCAGCACTATTGCTGCCAGACATATCAAATCCCCCTTCGTGATCTTCGGGGCAAAATAACTGCCCTCGCCATTGGTGCAACATTTTGGGGCCGGAGCGAAGATACTGCCTGTCTCTTCATCTTCCAGTCCGTGGAGTGTGCCGGCTTGACCCGCCGACCATTCTGCTTTCTTTTCTGCTTCACATTCATGTACATGACCTGCCTTTCTCAGTTTTGATTTATCCTTAAAGCCCTTTCAGGCTTACAGGCAATAAAAAAGCGAGAATGACAGACGGCATAAAGCCTGGCGTCCATAGTTGCCTATGAACCGATGTCATTCTCGCAATGGTGGGTAAATCCCGTAAAATAAAAAAAGCCAGCAATATACCGGCCTGAAAAGGCGCAGTGATACTACTGACACAAGTACAAAATTAACAGCGTGTGCAATGCAGTCATTACTCCGCAACACAAGCCCTAAAGCCTATGTACCCTGACGGGCAACGCACAAAAATCAATTACATTGCAATTCTAACACAATATATAGTGCTTGTCAATTCAAACATTCTATATATTGATTTTGGATTTTCTTTAAATTTTCTTTCCTCTTTGCAGAAGTTCTTTCTTCCCCGCCTATTTATAGGATGTATCGGATCATTTGGTAATACCGGATGATCCCTACGCTCTTTTAGTACCTTGACAAGTTCATAACCTCTATGGGGAGTTATACAGGAATTCTGGACAGTGTGCGATGACCACAGAAGCGCGCCCATAATCGAAGTGTTGCACAGCAGCAGCCTGAAATACACGGCAGAACCGTTCTGGCGTAGGAAATGGCCCCATTAGAGTTCTTTTGTTATTTCAATACTTCCTGACCTCAAGACCGTTTTCATTGTTTTTGTTGAAAACCTTCTTCTACAAATCGTAAGGGATCATTGTAATCGAAAAAAGGAGGACGATTATGGAGAAAAGAAAACCGAATGACCTACCGCCGGAGCAGTGCTTGGCTGTTGATACCGATACCCTTTGCAAACTGTTGTGCTGTGGAAGGCACACTGCAGTACAGATTGGGGATCTTGCCAATGCACGCATTACCATGAACACCCGTGTCCTATGGAGTGTCCAGCGTATCAAAGAATATCTTTATGATATTTCCGGCTAAATAACCATGCCAGTAAGGCGCACTACACTTTTATAATCAGGAGGTACCAGTAATGGCAAAAGTGAGAAAAGACAACAAAGGACGAAATCTTCGGCCCGGAGAAACACAACGGGCAGATGGCAGCTATATGTATGTCTACAAATTAGGCACTAAAAAGAAATATCTCTACGACTCCGATCTCGCAAGTCTTCGTGTCAAAGAAAAGCAGATCAACAAAGATAAGGATGATGGCATCCGTACTCAGGAAGCCATGAAGCTTACCCTGAATGATATGTTCAAGGTCTACATGAATAACAACATCAAACTGAAGCCCTCTACCAGAGCAAATTATCTTTACCTGTGGGACTTCTATGTGAAAGAAGAGCCTTTCGCTAACATGCCTCTTCCACAAATCCACAGAAGTGATATTCTCGCGTTTTATACCAAACTGCTGAAACACGGCTTTGCTATCAACTCACTGGAGAGCATCAACACCATTGTTCACCCTACGCTTGAAATGGCCGTGGACGACGATTACATCCGCAAAAATCCCAGCAAGGGCATTTACCGCAAGCTCAAGACGGATGGCAGCGCTCCAAAGCCTAAACGGCGGATCGCACTCACTAAAACGCAACAGCAGAATTTCCTGCGTTTTATTGCCAAGTCCCCTACATACAGCCATTGGCTCCCCATCATGACTGTGCTCCTTGGAACAGGAATGCGTGTAGCAGAATGTACCGGCATTACCAAAAGCGATATTAACTTGAGCGAAAACACAATCTCCGTCAACCACAACTTAATCTACCGGGTCATTGACGGAAAAGCCGGATTTCACATTACCACTCCCAAAACTGAGAGCGGTACACGAATTATCCCTATCCTCTATCCAGAGGTGGCCGAGCAGCTTCGCCTCCAGATTGAAACCATCGACGCATTGTATCCAGACGATCAACTGGTGTTAGGAGGAGTTCACGGTTTTGTTTTCCGCAACAGAACCGGCTCATTCATGAGCGCCCACAATATCAATCGGGCGATTGAGAGAATCAGCGTAACTTACAACATGGAGGAAATGGATCAGGCTGAACTGGAAGACCGTGAACCGGATCTGCTCCCTCATTTTAGTGTTCACAACTTGCGGCACACCTTCTGTACCCGGCTCTGCGAAAGCACCAACGATGTTAAATTCATTCAGCAAGTCATGGGGCATGCCGATTTCTCTACTACAATGGACATCTACACCCATATCACACAAGAGAATATGCAGGAGAAGGCAAAAAACATTAGTGTGAACATGAAGCTGATGTAAAAAGAAAGGCGAATCTGCATTTTATAAGCAGATCCGCCTTTCATATTGCTTCATCCGGTTTCGTAGGGTCTCGCGCAAAAGTTGTAGAAAAGTTGTAGTAACGCGATTTTTTGTAGTAAATGACCTCTTTAGTACAGCTTTGCTCCTGCCGGAATACTGTCATCCAGCATCAAAAGATTTAAGCCTTCCCGTCCGTCATACTCGTACACTGCAGAAATCAGCATACCCTCGGAATCAATACCCATCATCTTTCTCGGCGGCAGGTTTGTGATTGCCACACAGGTCTTACCAACCAGCTCTTCCGGCTCGTAATACTCGTGAATACCGCTTAAAATGGTGCGTTTCCGGTCTGTTCCGTCATTCAGTGTGAATTTCAAGAGCTTCTTGGACTTCGGCACTGCCTCACAGGCTTCGATCTTAACCACTCTGAAATCAGACTTGCTGAATGTCTCAAAGTCTACATCATCTGCAAACAAAGGCTCGATTTTCACCTTGGAAAGATCAATCTGTACGCTTGGCGCGGACACAGTTGCATCCTCTGCAGAACCATTTACCGCTGCTTTTTCGGCTTTGTTTTCAGCCCGCTTTGGTTCCAGGGTCTTCATTGTGGGAAACAGGATGACGTCGCGGATGGTGTCTGCGCCGGTGAAGAGCATGACGGCGCGGTCGATGCCCATGCCCATGCCGCCCGTGGGGGGCATACCGTATTCAAGCGCGGTGAGGAAATCCTCGTCGAGCATTTCCGTCTCGTCGTCGCCGCGTTCGCGCTGCTCGACCTGCTTCATGAAGCGTTCGCGCTGGTCAATGGGGTCGTTCAGCTCGGAATAGGCGTTGCCCATCTCGCTGCGGCAGATGAAGAACTCAAAGCGCTCGGTCAGGCGCGGGTCCTCCGGGCTGCGCTTGGTCAGCGGGCTGACCTCGACCGGGTACATCGTGATAAAGGTCGGCTGCACCAGATGCTCCTCGACCTTCTGGTCGAAGCAGGCGTAAAGCGCGTTGCCCCACGTCTTTTCGGCAGCCTCCGCCAGCTCGACGCCGACTGCCTTTGCCGCAGCAACGGCCTCTGCGTCGTCGGTGATCGCACCAAAATCAACGCCGACATACTGCTTGACGGCATCTACCATCGTCAGCCGCGGCCAGCCGGGGGTCAGATCGATCGTTTCGCCCATCCAGTTCAGCTCATAGGTTCCGAGGTATTTCTGGGCGAAGGTGGTGTAAACGCCCTCGGCGATGTCCATCATGTCGTGGAAATCGGCGTAGGCCTGATAGAGCTCGACCGTGGTGAATTCGGGGTTGTGCTTGGGGTCCATGCCCTCGTTGCGGAAGATGCGGCCGACCTCATACACGCGGTCCATGCCGCCGACGATCAGGCGCTTCAGAGGAAGCTCGGTCGCGATACGCATATACATATCGATATCGAGCGTATTGTGGTGCGTGATAAAGGGTCTTGCCGCCGCGCCGCCCGCGATAGTATTGAGAACGGGCGTTTCGACCTCGATATAGCCCATATTGTCCAGATAATCCCGCAGATGCTTGATGAACTGCGAACGGATGATGAAATTCCGCTTGACCTCCGGGTTCACGATCAGATCGACATAGCGCTGGCGGTAGCGCGTCTCCTTGTCGGTCAGGCCGTGGAACTTCTCGGGCAGCGGCAGCAGGGACTTGGACAGCAGCGTGATGGTCTTCGCGCGCACGGACATTTCGCCGCGCTGCGTGCGGAAGATCTCGCCCTCGACGCCGACGATATCGCCGATGTCGTATTTCTTGAAGCGGTTATATTCGGCCTCGTCCATTTCGTCCTTGCGGGCGTAGAGCTGGATGCGGCCTGTTTTGTCCTGCAAGTCGCAGAAGGACACCTTGCCCATGCCGCGCTTGGACATCAGGCGGCCGCCCAGGGACACGGTCTGCCCCTCCAGGGCGTCGAAGTTGTCCTTGACCTCCTGGGCGTGGTGGGTCACGTCGTAGCGGGTGATCTCAAAGGGGTTCATCCCCGCGTCCTGCAGGGCCTTGAGCTTGTCCCGGCGGATCTGAAGAATTTCCCGCAGGTCCTGCTGTGTATTCTGTTCTGCCATGGTGCAGTTCTCCTCTCTTGTTATCGTTCGATGCTGTCCACCCGGTAGCGGATGACGCCCCGGGGGGCTTCCACGGTGATCTCGTCACCGGCCTTGCGGCCCATCAGGGCCTTGCCGAAAGGGGAATCCTCGGACACCTTGCGGTCCATGACGTTGGCCTCCTGGGAGCCCACGATGGTGTATTCCGGCAACTGTTTGCCGTTATCCAGATTGGTGACCACCACACGGCAGCCGATGGAAATCTTGTCGGAGTCCATCTCGGACTCGTCCACAATGACGGCGTGGAGCAGAATCTCCTCCAGCTCGGCAATGCGGGAATAGAGCTTGCCCTGCTCGTTTTTGGCCTCGTCGTATTCGCTGTTTTCACTCAGGTCGCCGAAGCCCCGG
>ENA-OYZN01000771-OYZN01000771.1-human-gut-metagenome-genome-assembly--contig:-NODE-771-length-11928-cov-4.763160_pt1 | contig 11928 bp, 10 predicted proteins | sample MGYA00243294_ERZ653483 | MGnify/ENA primary metagenome ERZ653483 (study PRJEB26926, sample SAMN06165155) | human gut metagenome | biome: ENVO:00009003; feature: ENVO:2100002; material: ENVO:00002003... | reverse complement strand
GAGATAGGCTCCGGTCTCGTGGGCTCGGAGATGTGTATAAGAGACAGGCGCGAGAACGTTTACAGCAAGATTGTCCGGCTGGGCGTTCGCTCCGCCGACGGCATGAGCATGGCGGGGCTGACGCAGGTGGCGATGGAGGGCGTGGAACAGCTGGACCTGTACTATTCTTCCTACCTTCCGCAGTTTTTCTACGCCATGGCGGCGCCCGTCATGCTGTTTTGCATCACGGTGTGGATGGATTGGCGGACCGCACTGGTGCTGCTGGCCTGTGTGCCGTTCATCCCGGCGTCCATTATGGCGGTGTCCAGGTATGCAAAAAAGATTTTCGCGAAGTATTGGGGGAAGTATACCGCCATGGGCGACGGCTTCCTGGACAGCGTGCAGGGCCTGCGCGAGCTGAAAATCTTCCGGGCAGACGCCGCCCAGCACGCCAGGATGAACGCCCGGGCGGAGGAGTTTCGCAAAATCACCATGAAGGTGCTGGTGATGCAGCTGGCGTCCACGACCCTCATGGACCTGGTGGCGTATGGGGGCGCGGGCGCCGGGATTGCCGTGACGGTCATGGGGGTGGCCTATCGCGGCCTTTCTCCCGTGGCGGGCCTGTTTCTGATGCTGGTGGCGGCGGAGTTCTTCCTGCCGCTGCGGGCGTTCGGAGCCGCCTTTCACGTTGCCATGAACGGCGCCAGCGCGGGCCGCAAAATCATTTCCCTCCTGGAGCAGCCCGACCCCGTCTGGGGCGAGGACGCCCCCGCAGACATGGAAATCAGGGCAGAGCATATCTCCTTTTCCTATGACGGCAGGCGACGCGTGCTCCAGGACGTCTCCATGATTTTTCCCGCCCAGGGCATGACGGCCATTGTGGGCGAATCCGGCTGCGGCAAGTCCACCGTCGTGTCCCTGCTGTGCGGCGACATCAGGCCCCAGGCAGGCGTGGTGACCGTCGGCGGCAAGCCTCTCCAGACCCTTTCCCGCGAAGCGTATTACAGCCGCCTGGCCGTGGTCAGCTACAATACGTACCTCTTCAACGAAACCGTCCGCGCCAATTTTGCGCTCGCAAACGGCGGCGCTACGGAAGCCGAGATGTACGACGCGCTGGAGCGGGTGAACCTGGCGTCCTTCATCCGTGAAAACGGCGGCCTGGACAAGGTCATTTCCGAAGATGCCAGCAACCTCTCCGGCGGGCAGAAGCAGCGGCTCGCGCTGGCCATCAACCTGGTGGCCAACAAGGACGTCTACATCTTCGACGAAGCCACCAGCAACATCGACATAGAAAGCGAAGCCATCATCATGCGCAACATCCGGGCGCTGGCCGCCTCCAGGTCGGTCATCGTCATCTCTCACCGCCTGGCAAACGTGGCGCCGGCCGACCGGATTTACTTCATGGAGGCCGGCGAGGTCAGGGAAAGCGGCGCCCATGCGTCCCTCATGGCGCTGGACGGCGGCTATGCCAGGCTGTACACCGCGCAGAAGCGCCTGGAAGAAGGCTATAAGGAGGCGAATGCGTCATGAAAAGCCACCCCAAGCCGCTCCGCCGCAGCGGGGCGAATATCATGGCGAATCTCATCCTGCTGCTGGGAAGCCTTTCGTATATCATGGTGCTTGCGGTCATCAACGGTTCCGCCGGCTTCGTCTCCGCCATGGGCGTAACGCTGTTCGGGGCCGTCGGCATCGCCAAGGCGTTGGGCGAGCCCGTTGCGCTCTCTTACGGCATGATTGGCGCGCTTGCCATCCTGTGCGGCGCAGTGCGCGGCGTGCTGCGCTTTTTTGAGCAGTACGGCAATCATTTCATCGCCTTCAAGCTGCTGGCGGTGCTGCGGGACAAAATCTTCGCCGCCCTGCGGGTGCTGTGCCCCGCCAAGCTGGAGAGCAAGCAGAAGGGCTCCCTCATCGCCATGATTACCTCGGACATCGAGACCCTGGAGGTGTTCTACGCCCACACGGTGTCGCCCATTTGCATTGCGGTCATCGTATCGACGGCGGTGTTCCTGTTCGTGGGGTTTGCGGCCAGCTGGTATCTGGCCTGGATTGCCCTTCTGGGCTATCTGCTCATCGGCATTGCGGCGCCGATGATTTCCTCCGGCAGGCTGAAGGCTTCCGGCGTTCGCTATCGCGCCGAATTCGCCTCCTTCAACGCCTTCTTCCTGGACAGCATCCAGGGCATCCGGGACATCGTGCTCAACAATGCCGGCAGCGCCCGCGCAAAGGAGGTGGGCCGACGCTCCGATGTGCTGCTGGAGGAAACCAGGCGCATGAAGCGCGGCATTGCCAGGGCCGGCGCGGCGACGGAGCTCACCGTGTCGCTGGTTGTCCTCGCCGTGCTGGCAGCCGGCATTGCCCTGGTCGCCCACGACAGGCTCTCCGCGGGCCGGATGATCATCGGCGTGACGGCGGTATTCGGGTCCTTTGGCCCGGTCATCGCCATCTCCGCGCTGCCCGGAAATCTGACGCAGACCTTTGCCAGCGGCGACCGGGTGCTCAGCCTGCTGCGCGAAGCGCCTGCCGTCACGCCCGTGGAAAACGGCAGAACATTCGATTTCGAACATCTTACCGTGAACGATTTGTCCTTTTCCTACGACGGGCAGGCGCAGGTTCTGCAGGACGTCTGCATGCGGGCGGACAGCGGCGAAATCGTCGGCATCGTGGGCGAATCCGGCTGCGGCAAGTCCACCCTGCTCAAGCTGCTGCTGCGGTTCTGGCAAAAAGACCGCGGCACCATCGCCTACAACGGCATAGACGTGGATGAAACAGACACGGCCAGCCTGCTGGACAACGTGACCATGGTCAGCCAGTCGACGTATCTGTTTGACGACACCATTGAAGAAAACCTTCGCATCGCCAAGCCCGATGCGACCCGGGAGGAAATGGAGGCGGCCTGCCGCATGGCTTCGGTGCATGAATGCATCCTCTCCCTGCCCGAGGGCTATCGGACCCGCGCAGGCACGCTGGGCGGGAATCTGTCCGCGGGCGAAAAACAACGCATCGGCCTGGCGCGGGCGTTTCTGCGCGGCAGCGGCCTGATTCTGCTGGACGAGCCGACCAGCAACGTGGACAGCATCAACGAAGGCATCATCCTCGCAGCCCTGAAGGAACAAAAGCGGCGCAAGAGCATCATTCTGGTCTCGCATCGCGAGTCGACCATGTCCATTGCAGAGCGTGTCTACCGTGTGGAGAAGGGCAGGCTGTATGAGCAGACGTAATGCGCAAAGCAAGCGCGAACGGGAAAAACAGATTGTCGCGCTGATGATTGGCCTTTATTGCAAAAGCAAGCACGGCGCAAAGGGGTTGTGCCCCGATTGCTCGGCGCTGCTGCAATACGCAGAGGCGAGGAGCGAGCGCTGTCCCTTCATGGAGACAAAGACCTTCTGTTCCAACTGCCGGGTACATTGCTACAAGCCGGCCATGCGGGAGAAAATCCGCCAAGTCATGCGGTTTTCCGGGCCGCGGATGCTCTTTTACCATCCGATGCTGGCCATCCGTCATGTGGTGGAAAGCAAACGGGAAAAAAGAAGGGAGAAGAAAAATGAAAAAGTGTAAAAAGGCGTTTTATGTGGTGCTGGGTTGTCTGGGCCTCGGATTGGGCGCTGTCGGCGCAGTGGTGCCCATGCTGCCGGCTTTTCCCTTTTTGATGGTGGCGGCCTTCAGCTTTGCCAAGAGCTCCCAGAAACTGCATACCTGGTTTATCAACACCGGCCTGTATAAGAAAAATCTGGAAAGCTACGTGGCCGGAAAGGGCATGACAAAGGCCGCCAAGGCGCGCGTCATGGCGACGATTACGCTGCTGATGTCGGTTGGCTTCGTGATGATGCTGCTCAAGGCGCTGTACGTGCCGTGCATCATCCTGGGCTGCATCTGGGTATTCCATATCGTTTACTTCCTTTTCGGCGTCAAAACCCTCAAGGAAGCGGCGGCCTGACCCGCGCGCAGGGCGGCAAGCCCGGCGCTTTCGCCGCCGGACACGGCGTTGCGCTGTCCGGGCCTGCGGACGGCCGGCGCTTTCCGACGCTTTTGACCATTTTTGCACAACTCCCTGTACGGATATCTTCTGACGCGCCATGGCGCAGGGCCTCTCCGCCTGCCGGCGCCGTCGCTTCCGCCGCCGCCCCCGACCCGTCGCGCACCCTTGCGGCGTCCGGAAAATCAGCCGCATACGCCTGCCTGCCCAGCGCCCGAAATGGTGTCCCGTGATACAATTTCGGGCGCTGTTTTCTGTCCTTGTGCCATCAATATAATGGACAAAACGCTCTCCCGGAACATCGGCATATCGCCTGGATGCGTACTATAATAGATGGCAAAAGGAGTGTATGCATCATGAGCAATCAATTTCCAACCCTGTTCAGCCCCTGCAAAATCGGCAACGTGGAAATCAAAAACCGCATCTGCAAGGCGCCGCAGACCACCGGCCTGAGCCACATGGACGGCACTGTGTCGGAGCGTTTGGTGCGCTGCTACGAAGACCTGGCCAAGGGCGAGGTGGGCATGATCATCGTGGAGTATGCCTATGTGGACCGGAAATTCAGCAAATCCGCGTCCAATCAGCTGGGCATCTGCGACGATGAGTTTATGGTCGGCCTGGGCTGGCTGGCGGACACCATCAAAAACAACGACTGCGTGCCCTGCATCCAGATTGAGCATTGCGGCCGCCAGCGTTTTTTGGGGCCGCCCATGAAATCCGCCTCTTCCAACCCGTGGCCGCTGATGTATGAGCGGTACGGGCAGGCCGCCATTCCGGAGGAGCTGACCATCGCCGAGATTCATCAGCTCGTGGAGGACTTTGGCAAGGCCGCGTGGCGCGCCAAAACGGCCGGGTTCCAGGTGGTGGAAATTCATGGCGCTCATGGCTACCTGATTACCAACTTCCTCTCCCCCTTTACCAACCAGCGCACCGATTGGTTCGGCGGCAGCAGGGAAAACCGCTTCCGCTTCCTCGAAATGGTCTTCAAGCGCTGCAAGGAGTACGTGGGCGAAGATTTCCCCATCATCGTGCGCCTGAGCGGGACGGACTACGAGCCCAACGGCATGACCATTGAGGACACCATTTACTATGCGAAGCGTCTGGAGGAATTGGGCTGCGCCGCCATCGACGTCAGCGGCGGCGACCACCACCAGATGGTGCATCAGGTGACGCCCATGCAGCTTTCCAGGGGCCACAACGTCTGGGCTGCCGAGGCCATCAAAAAGGAAGTCTCCATCCCCGTATTCGCCACCGGCTCCATCACCCTGCCGGATTACGCCGAGGAAATCCTCGCCAGCGGCAAGGCCGACTTTATCAGCATGGGCCGTCCCCTCCTGGCCGACCCCTATTGGGCGAAAAAGGCCATGGAAGGCCGTCCCGAGGATATCGCCCCCTGCATCCGCTGCAACGAGGGCTGCCTCGACCGGGGCAATCACCTGGGCAAGTCCATCAACTGCACGATGAACCCCACGCTCGGCTTTGAAGACGCGCTGGCTATCCGTCCCGCGCAGACGCCGAAAAAGGTGGCGGTGGTCGGCGGCGGCCCGGCCGGCCTGAAGGCGGCCGACACGCTGGCGCTTCGCGGCCACCAGGTCACCCTCTTTGAAAAAAGAAAGCTGGGCGGCTATCTCCACGAGGCCTCCTATCCGGAGTTCAAGGCGGACATCCGCGACGCGCTGCGGTATCTGACGACGCAGGTCAAAAAGCGGGGCATCGCCATTGTAGAGAATGCGGCCACCGCCGAGGACCTGAAAGACTTCGACGCCGTGGTGCTCGCCGCGGGCGCCTCCCCGGTCCGGCTTCCCGTTCCCGGCAGCGACCGCGACCATGTGATGCCGGCGGTCGATATACTCACCGCCGAGGCAAAGCAGCCCGCCGGCAGGCTGGTTGTCGTGGGCGGCGGACTCATCGGCACGGAAACGGCGGTGCTGCTCAGCCAGGTCGAAGGCAATCAGGTGACCATCGTCGAAATGCTCCCGGAGATCATGCGGGAATGCAGCGATTGCGACCGGATTGTCTACAGCGATATGATTCGCGAAAACGGCATCCGGGTGCTCACGTCCACGCAGGTTCGGGAAATCAGCGATGCGGGCGTCGTCGTGGAAAAACAGGGACGCCAGGAGACCATCCCGGCGGACTATGTCCTGGTCGCCGTGGGCATGAAGCCGAACAACGACCTGTATCAGGCGCTGAAGGCCATGGGCAAACGCGTCTATAACGTGGGCGACAGCCTGCAAACCGGCAAGATTTACGATGCGATTCATACCGGGTATAAGGCGGCGCTGAAAATCTGAGGGAACATCTTCTTGGGCTGTTTCTGGGGTCAGGCGCTTTCCCTGCGGGACAGGCGTCTGACCTTCCTGTCTTACGCAAAAAAGGAGTGATATCCGTGCGCGATACCCCCATCGACTACCTGTGGTCGTTTGTCATCGGCGGCCTGCTGTGCGCGGCGGCGCAGGGCATCTTCGAGCTGCTGCTGCTGGCCGGCGTTGACTATTCTCTGTCGATTACCCTCATGCTGGCGATTGCCGCGTTTCTCAGCGGCATTTTCACCGTGCTGGAGCAATACCAGAAGCTGGAAGGGCTCGGCGGCTTCGGCGCCATGCTCCCCTTCACCGGGTTTTCCGCGGCCATCGTGGAATTTTCCGCAGCCGCGCTGGACGAGGGAAAGTCCGCCTGGCGCGCCTGCTACCTGGGGCTCCGGTCGGGATTCATCATCTTCGGCGTGGGCCTTCCCTTCGCCCTGCTCGTCGCCCTGCTTCAAAGCATGCTATGAAAGGGGAGCCAGAATCCTATGACGTATCTACAGGCGTTTTTGCTCGGCGGCGCCCTGTGCCTGCTGACCCAGCTGCTGTTCCGGACCACCAAACGCGCCATTGTCACCGTCCTGACCCTGGCGTACTGCATCGGAATCCTGATGACCGCCATGGGATGGATGGCGCCCCTGTCCGACTTTGGCCAGTGCGGGATGTATCTGCTCCTGATTGGCGGAGGCGAGGCGGCCTATTGGGGCATGGTCTCCCTGCTGCAGGGGAATCCCTCCGACATCCTGCGCTACCCGTGATGACGTAAGTACTTTCAAACATGTCGCTGGCACGACGTTCGTCAGCAGAAGCAGTGGCTATCGCTAACATCATGATACAACAGGCCAAAATGATACTATGAAAGTGTTTCATTTTCATCTTATTCCTAGCTCCTTTGAATTGAATTAATCACGAGTTCAATTTCATCAAGAGTCAATGGACCGGAAAGGCTATAACAGATTTCTTCTTCTATCCAAACAGCTATAAGTTCATCTGTGTTGCTCGAAATATATACAGACATTCCCTTCCACTGGTACTCTTCTCCGTTGTTGTTTTGCTCAAACGTTGTAATAGCCATTTCAACATCTGAATAGCGTGATTCACTGTATTTGATTAGGTTTTCATACCCAGCATGCTCATATTGGATTCTAAAAACGGATACGTAGCGGGAAGTTGAAGCGTAATACTCTTGTAATTTCCAGCCTTCTGGGAGCCAAGTTGGTACGTTTGGAATATAGCCAAGAGTATCAACAGCTTCTTGCCATTCAGGAGTATCCCGCGCCACTAGAATAGATTTGCCATCTGCCAAAACGCTATCATACGGGCCTTCAACAACTTCTCCAGAGATAATTAGCTGTTGCTCGTCAAGAGTAGAATGGTCAGTCAGCCTTTCTTCTCTAATTAGAGCATCCGCTATTACGCTGCCGCAAAAGATAAGAATGACCAATGCTGCAACTCGCAGTGGAAATACGCTAGTTTTTGTTTTTCGAAGTGGTTGTGCCAGTTTAGCTTTTACTCTGGCAAGGCTCTCCGTTTTATTACTGATGTATTCATGATTATGAATGCGAAACAGCAAATCCTCACATGCGTTTACCAATTCCATATTGGCTGGGCGTTCATTTTGGCTCATTTCTTCTTGAATAAGAGCAATCAATCCCCCTTCCAATTTATCAGGCGTTAATGTACCGCTGTCGATGGCTTCTTGAATTTGGATCTCCATAGGAGTCGATTTGCCATCCATATTCTTTAACCTCCTTCACCCATATGTTGCGCAATTAGTGAAAAAAGCACGTCAAAATCAAAAATAAGTTTAAAATCTTAATAGTATTTGCTCTTTCTCTTATACGTCTGACTGCACTACGAACTGAATTCTCAGACAGACCGCTACTAGCCGCCGTATCCTTAAGTGATTTTTCAGCTAGAAAGTATTCTTGAAAAACTATCTTTTCTAAATCTGTTAGCATACTATAAATACGGAGGATGTCCTCAACCAACGCTTTGCGATCCATTTCTCGCTCGATAAAGCTACCAAAAAAGGCCGCATCTTCACTTCGTAGCCGCATGTGTGAAGATACAGTCTTACGTCGGTTCTTTTCTTTGCGCATCTCACTTCTTAAACGATTTCCTGCGACTTTAGACACTGTCGACAAAAGTGTCGTTTTGTGGTATAATGAAGAAAAACGCACAGGGGTGTTTCTTCATGGAGAACAGCTATCGACGGCACGATATGTCCGATGCGATGTGGGAAATTCTCAAGCCGTACACAATAGGAAACAAGGGAACGTGGGGAGGGAACGCAAAGGATACCCGTCAATTTCTGAATGGCGTGTTCTGGATTTTGAGAACGGGAGCACCATGGAGAGACCTGCCGCCGGAATATGGTAAGTGGAATACTGTCCAGCGGCGTTTCTGTCGCTGGAGAGACAAGGGCATCTGGGAAAAAATGCTGGAAGCGGTGATACAGGAGCCTGATTTCGAGTGGCTGATGATCGATGCCAGTCATATCAAAGTACATCCCCACGCGAGCGGCGCGCCTGGTGGAAATCAGGACATGGCACGCACAAAAGGGGGCTCAACACCAAAATACATTTGGCCGTGGATGCGCATGGTATGCCGATCCGATTTTTTGTCACAGCAGGTACCATTGCTGATTGTACACAGGCTTGTGCCCTGATCGACGGAGTTTCGGCCGAGTATTTGCTGGCAGATCGAGGCTATGACAGTCGCAGGGTCATCGAAAAAGCGTTGAGGGCGGGGACGAACGTAGTGATTCCTCCTCGAAAGAACCGAAAAGAGCAGCGTGATTACGACCGGTATCTCTATAAACTTCGCCATCTCGTAGAAAATGCGTTTCTCCACCTGAAACGCTGGCGCGGTATCGCGACGCGGTACGCAAAACTCACCTCTTCATTCGTCGCAGCAGTGCAAATTCGATGCATTGTTCTCTGGGTAAGTACGTTGATTTGACTATTGTCGACAGTATCTAATATTGCCTTGCTAACTTTCGATTCTTTCGAACGTATTGTGGGGGAGTTGTTATTGTGTCCGAGCGCCTGATTCAATTTCTTTCTGTAAATCTCCCTTTTTATTTTTCATTCTGGCTCATATGCGTTCTGTTCACCACTGTTTTGCAGATTCTCGGAGATTTCCGTACTCGAAATCGCCATTTTATCTGCGTCAAGTGCGGAAAAATCACTCGCTTTGAATATCCATTCTGCCAGCGCTGCGCTCTCAAACGCAGGATGATAAAATGCGGTGCATTTACCGGCATGTGTACGCAAAATCTGATATTTCGGCATTTCGGAATTTCCTTTTGGGTCTTTCCTTGGATTGTTCTTGATATAATTCTATGGGTACTCCTATGTGCCATATTCTATAAATTTTGTAATTTCAAATACAAACCGCATCCTGTTTCTCCTTCTCCCGAGGAAGCCGCGCCTTCCTCGCCCTCTCCCGCCCCTTCCCTGCCCACGCCAGAACCTCCAGCACCCAAGCCCGAACTGTCCACACCCGAACCGTCCATACCCGAACCGTCCACGCTCGAACCTCCAGCCCCCGAACCGTCCACGCCCGAGCCTTCATTTTGCAGGCACTGCGGGCAGCCCATTGATGCAGATATCCTGTTTTGTCGCTTTTGCGGCGAGCGTCAGCGGGAGTATGTCCGCCGCCGCCGTGCCTCCCGATATCCGGAGGCATAGCGTTACCATTTTCGTGGGCCCACGAAAATGGTTTGCGGCTACCGCCCCTTCCAAAATTTTTCCGACGAAAGGAGCCTCCCCCCATGCCCTATGCCATGTACCTGCGCAAATCCCGCGCCGACGCCGAGGCCGAAGCGCGCGGCGAGGGGGAAACCCTGTCCCGGCATCGTGCCATGCTCGATGCCCTCGCCGCCCGTCATGGCCGCGTCATCTCGGATGAGGACGTTTTCCAGGAGATTGTTTCCGGCGACAGCATTGCCTCCCGTCCTCAGATGCAGCGCCTCCTGGATTCCGTTCTCGCAGGCCGCTATGAGGGCGTCTACGTCACCGAGGTTGAGCGCCTCGCCCGCGGCGACACCAGCGACCAGGGCCGCGTAGCGCAGACATTCATGCTCTCCGGCACGAAAATCATCACCCTCTCAAAAATATACGACCCCTCCAATGAATTTGATGTAGAATTTTTTGAATTTTCGCTTTTCATGTCGCGTCGCGAATACAAATCCATCAACCGCCGCATTCAGGCCGGCCGCATGCAATCCATACGCGAGGGCCGCTATATCGCCTCCTGCCCCTCGTACGGATATCGCAGAATCAGAATTGCCGGCGAAAAGGGGTTCACCCTGGCCGTCGAGCCCACCGAGGCGGCCATTGTCCGCCAGATTTTTTCCTGGTACCTCCAGGGGCTCGGCATTACTCGCATCGCTGGCCTCCTGCATGATATGGGCGTCAGCCCCGGCAAATACAGCAATGGCTGGTCGCCCGCCCGCATTTATCGCATCCTCACCAACGAAGTGTACATCGGCAAAATTCGCTGGGGCCGCGTAAAAGCCGAGCGCACCCTCTCCGCCGGCATCGTTCAAAGCCGCCTCATCACGCAATCAAACTACGATTTATTCCCCGGCCGCCATCCCGCCATCGTCGACGTGGATACATTCGATGCTGTCCAGCTCTCCCGCAAACAGCGTGATATTATCCCCGTACGCAAAGGGAAAGCCCTTCAAAATCCGTTTGCCGGCCTCATCGTCTGCGGCGAATGCGGCCACATCATGCTTCGCCTTCCCGCCGCCGGCCGCCAGCCTGCCCTCTTCAAATGCCGTACACGAGGCTGCCCGACCGTGCAAACGTACGCGGCCCCCGTCGAGGCCGCCATTCTCGCCACCCTCGGTCGCTGGGTCGCCGGTTCCGCCATCGAACTCCCCGAGGATGCCCAGCGCTCCTCCGCATCCGCCGACCGGCAGATGCTCGATGCTCTCCTCTCTGAGCGTTCCTCCCTGGCTGCGCAAATTTCCCGCTTGCAAACGCTCGTGGAGCAGGGTGCTTATACCATAGAAATGTTCAAGCAGCGATTTGCGCTCCATGCTGAGCGACGCGCAGCCCTCGATGCCTCCATTGCCGAAATCGAATCCCGCATTTCTCAATGCCCCATTTATTTCTCCTCCGATGAGCTGCACTCCCGCCTCGTCCGCCTGTTCGACGCCTTCCCCACCGCCACCCCCGCGGAAAAAAACGCCCTCTTCAAAAGCGTTATTTCCCGCATCATTTATCGCAAATCCGTTCGCGGCGTCCGCGGCGTTCCGGCCGACCAATTTCATCTCGAAATCTATCCCGCCATCAAAATCCCCTGATAATTTATTGAGGGCATCATATTACGCAAGACACATCATCCGAGATTACTACACAAACAGGTTTTATATGCACGAAGCGACAACAATAGAAGGAGGGGCTTCTTCGCCGTTCCAGACCGGTTCCTTTGTTTCCAAAGCCATACCCGGCGGCGAAGCATACTCTTCGCTATACAGCCTACTCGCTGGCATCCGAAAATATAAGCGGGTTGTGGACGAAGAAGGGAAAAATTTTTGCTGAAAAATATTCCGGCGGTATCAACGGAGGCGAAAGCGGAGGCGGACGAGAGGAGAAAGGCGACAGACGACGCGGCGAGACGAGCGGCGGGGAGGCTGCGGGGAGTGCATCTCTC
>ENA-OYZN01000770-OYZN01000770.1-human-gut-metagenome-genome-assembly--contig:-NODE-770-length-11958-cov-4.698731_pt1 | contig 11958 bp, 9 predicted proteins | sample MGYA00243294_ERZ653483 | MGnify/ENA primary metagenome ERZ653483 (study PRJEB26926, sample SAMN06165155) | human gut metagenome | biome: ENVO:00009003; feature: ENVO:2100002; material: ENVO:00002003... | reverse complement strand
TTCTTCGTCTTGCCTGATTTTGTTTCCGTCCCCTTTGGCATAAAGAAACAGGTCGATGCTCGTATCAACCCATCAGATGAATTTGAGCTTCTTTTCGCTCCTTATTCAATTTTGGAAAGCCTGCATTTCAGCAATGCGGGTGGGGTTTATCGTGGGGTTAATCTCAAGACTGGTTGCGAGATTGTGGCCAAAGAGGCTCGGTCGTATGCTGGCTATTCTTCTTCCGATTGCGATGCGGTGCTACGCTTAAGGCATGAGCGGTCGATGCTCATCAGACTGCAGGGAATTGAGGGGATTCCCTCTTACTACTCGTATAAGACAGTTTGCGGACACGAATTTCTGGTCGAGGAATATTGTGCCGGGGTCACTTTGCAGTCTTGGGTTGCCAGTAATTATCCTTTTCGTCTTGGAGAGGACGATGCTCTTCGCTATTCCGAGAGAGCCTTGGTAATTGCTCGACAAATGCTGGGCCTCTTGGATGCAGTTCATGGCGCGGGCGTTGCCTTGATGGATGTTAATCCAAAAAACTTCATCGTTGATAAAAATCTTGCAGTAAGCCTTATCGATTTTGAGGCATGTAGCGATATCGATGGGGCTGATTCGGCGTGCTTGGGGATGCCTGGTTTTTCTCCGCTCTGCAAATGCGCCAATAAGGAGAGGGACGAATTCGGCTTGGCATGTGTTTTGTCCTATCTCTTTTGGCCTTCTTGGAGTAGCTCTTTCTCTCCACGCTCTCTTTATGAGCGGCTTCCTCTTATAGATAGGCATTTTCCATCTTCAGTTAAGGACATGCTGGAAGAGCAATTGTCTTGTATGGCTTCCCGTATATTTGATTCCCCGTTTGGCTTGGTGCCGGTTGGGAGTGAAAAAATCGATTCGTGCAGCTTTGCGCAGCGTTTGGCTGCAGGAATTGCAAAATCGAGAAGGCCCGATGATTCGGAGGGCCGTCTCTATCCTGGTGATGCTACACAATTCTTGCATGGGCCTTTAGGCCGATTGGACATAGAGACTGGCGCTGCGGGCGTTGCTCTCATGCTTGGTCGTTTTGGGCTTGATGTTTCCTCTGATGTTGAATGGATCACGACGAAGCTTTTGAAAAGCGAAATCTCTTTGCATTTTCATGGACTGCTTCGTGGAACAGTTGGGAATAGCAAGCGTTTTTTCGCAGCTTGGATATTGTGAAAAGGCAATAGGTCTGCTTCCTCTTTCTTTACCGTATGGTCCCTCTGATGATATTTCGATAAGAAGCGGAATTGTTGGAACGGTTCTTTCTCTCTTGCAAATCAATTCAGATTGCGGCTGTCCCCAGGTGAGAAAACTCCTTGGAGAATCTGCTGATTTTTTGCGAGATTCCGTATTGAAGAATCTCGAACCAGTAAGTGATGGCGCGGAAACCGGGAATGCCGTTGGATTGTTCGATGGCTGGTCTGGTGCGGCATTGGCTTGCCATGAGTTGGCTGCATGCTTTGTCGAGCAATCGGCTGAGTGGAATCGCTTGGCTAACGTTTGCCTCGAACACGAACTTTCGGGACTCGATGTAAAACCTGATGGCTCTTTGTCAGTTGATTATTCGGGAATTGATTTTGGGTACTTATCTGAGGGCATTGCGGGTATTGGGGTTTCACTTGCCTTATGCAATGCGGATGGATATGCAAATGAGCTTAAAGCTATTTCTTCTTCGCTCAAAGAATACGTTGCCCTGAACGGTGGCTTGTTCCATGGGCTATTAGGCAAAGCAGCGGCACTTCTCTGCATTGATGGGGAGGAAAACGCTGATGTTATTTCAGCAATGGTGAGGAACGTGATAGGGGAGTTTTGCTTTCGGGAGCAAAGCCAAGATTTCGAGGGGCCAATTTGGGCCTTGGGAAATGGTGGTTCTTGCTTATCGGTTGATTATTCAACTGGTTCCGCTGGGCTGATCGGATTTCTCCTGTCTTCGGTCGAGCATCCTTTTGGATGGTTTCCCGTTTCTCTTCATTGATATAAATATGCGCACAAATCAAGGAAGGAGGTGAAGGAAATGGGTTCTATGTTGGATCTTCAGTCGCTCGAAGCCTCTAGCGATGCAATCGATCCTAGGGCATCTGGAGCTAGCTTTATGTGCAATGGCGATAACAGCTCTGTGAGCCTTTGGTGCGGCTAAGCAAAGATAGTGCCGGGCATGCTTTCGCATGCCCGGCAATTGCAGAAAGGGCGTGATTCTTCGATGTCAGCCTTGATTGATGCAAGGGGAATAGAAAAGTCTTTCATGTACGGCAAAGGAAAAAAGCTTCGGAAGAACAGGGTGCTGAATGGGATTGACTTTTCGGTTAACGTGGGTGAGTTCGTTTCTATTGTCGGCCCAAGTGGGTCGGGAAAAACGACCCTGTTGAACTGCCTTTCGGGCCTCGAAGAGATAGATTCGGGCTCTATTGCCCTTGATGGCAACTTGATTTCATCAATGAACACTATAGAGAGAGACGAAGTCAGAAGGCGTTTGGTCAGTTTCGTATTTCAGAATTTAAATCTCATTCCATCGCTGAATGCCGTAGATAACGTCTGGATTCCCGCTCGACTTTCTGGAAAGAAAGCTACGAAAAAAGATGCGCTAGCTTTGCTTAGTGGCCTTGGTATCGCCGATAAGGCAAAGGACTATCCAGATTCATTGTCGGGAGGAGAGCGGCAGCGTATAGCAATAGCGCGATCCATGGCTACTGATTCTCCAATAGTATTTGCAGACGAGCCTACAGGATCTCTTGATGTTGATAATACGCGAGCGGTGATGGATATAATGCGTCGCGAATCGAAGCAGGGTAATCGTGCTGTTGTGATGGTAACCCATGATCTGACGGCAGCTTCTTATTCCGATCGTGTTGTGATTCTGAAAGATGGGATGGTTGCTGCGGAGCTCAACCATCCCGCCCCGCATGAAATAGCCCTTTTGCTGGAGGGGTAACCATGTGGCGTTTGTTCATTTCTGACTTAAGGAATAGATGGCTTGATTGGGTGGGTATTATTCTGGTCGCCTTCTTTTGTGGCGTTGCTAGCGGTTGGTCCGCCTTGCTCATATCTTCGTCTTATGGGCTAGAGGGGGCGGCTTCGAGGCAGCTGCTCAATGCGGGAACCGCAACACTGTTTCTGACATGGATTGCTTCCATTCCCGTATCTGCCTCTGTGGCGCGACTTGTTGCAAAGAAAAAAGAGCCATCTTACTCTGTGTGGCGGTTGCTAGGCATGCGCAGGAGATATGTAGGACTTTGCTTTTTTGTTCAGATAGCAATTGCTTCGTTTCTTGGCTTGATGTTGGGTTTCATTGCTTTCGGCTTTGCGATTCCTTGCTTTGATGTCTTTGTTTGTTTGGGGGCTTGTCTTGATTTTCCGGTTGTCGCCTTGGTCGCTTGCGTTGAGCTCCTTGCGTTTGTTCTTGGTGGGTTGAGCAGTGTGCATTCTTCCCTGAATGTTTCCCCTCTTTTAACCCTGGGCGGTCAATTGCCATATAGAAAGAAAATCGGCGCCTTCCGCATCGTTGTCTGTGCCTTGTTAGTTGTTGGCCTTTTTTCGTTGATTGCAATTTCCGTCGAATCAGACCCGCTGGCTCGAATCAATTGTCTTGTATTCCTCCCCTTTGTTGTTGCTTTGTTCTGCTCTGTCGTTTTGAGGCCGTTGCTCCCTTGGGTGGTGAAAACGTGGACGGCTGTTGCTCCTTGGAGGGGCTCTCCGGTCTGGCTGGTTGCCCAGAGCAAGGTACTTTTCTATTCCGATGAATCTGTGGCGATACAAATGCCTATTGCAATAGGCATTTCGCTGGTTGCGGGGCTCATTGCTGTTGTTGATGCTCTGGTTGTCTATCTGAGGGGTCAGGGAATCGAAGCAAGCGGGATAAGCACTGAACAGCTGCTGTCCTTTCTCGGTGCCCCTATTTTAGTTTGCGTTGCTGGAGCTGTGGCTGTTGTTGCAATGACGGCAAACGACAGGGTTCTTGAAGGAAGGACGTTCATTTCGTGTGGATCGAGTCATAGATCGATCTTCGAAATGATGATATGTGAGTCGTTCGTCCATGCGTTTAATGCGCTCATCGTTGGCATGGCGTGCGCATTATCTTCTGGGGCTATTGCTTCTGCCGTTTGTTCGGTTAGCCTCCCCTTATCTGCCTGCTTAGTTTCCTCGCTGTTGATTTTCGCGCCTTCTTTTGCGGTCGTTCTATCTCCCATGCTGATGGTGCTGCCAAGCGTAAGCGCTGGAAATGTTCTTTTAGCTCGTAAGGCCGTGGAATAGAAAAGGGAGGTTGCTTTGTCGTCTTTTTCTCCGATAGAGGGAGTCCGATTCCATGCGAACAATAATCGTTTTATTAAAGAGGTATGTCCCTTCTTTGGGGTGGGTGTTTGTCGCTTGCTTGGCTCTGGGGCTACTCGGGCAGATAATTTTGCTGGCTCAGCCCCAATATGGTGGAGCTTTGATTCAGGCTGCACAGGAAGGGGCAAATGCTTTCGGCCCCTTGATAATCCTGCTGATCCTTCTTGCTGCAAGCGCCCTATTGACTATGGGCCAGCAGGTTCTGATTGCCAAGATAGGCGAGGGACTAGCTAAGCGAATAAGAGGCCGTCTATCCCGTTCGTTCTTTGCTTTGTCGGTTTTGAGCCAGGAAGCTCGACCTTCAGGTTGGTATTCTCAGCGCATTGTAAGTGATGTTGAATTGGTTAAGAGACTCCCTGGGCAGCTTGTTTCTCTTGTTCAGTCCTTGTTCGTGTTTTTCGGATCATTTGTTGCCCTGGTTCTCATTTCCCCCATGACGTTTGTTATCGGTTTGGGGTTTGGATTGCTATCCTTGCTTTTTTCGGTCGTTGCATCGCGCCCGATGTCGGGCTACAGGAAAGAGGTTCAGGAGCTTCTTTTGCGTATTACAGTAAAAACCCAGGAATTCGCTCTCACGAATCGGGTTTTGCGATCTTATAACGCATGGAGCTCGGCGGAAAAATCTCTCGGAGTCGAAATAGAGGCTGCTGCAAAAGCTGGCTTTAAATTGTCTCTGCTTGCCGGTTTTCTTTCTCCGATATCGTCTGTCTTGATGCAGCTTGCGAATATTGGAACGATTTTGTTTGCATCCTGGCAGGTTGCTGCGGGCGCAATGGCTTTTTCCGATCTTGTAGTTTTCTTGATGTACTTCTCTTACTTTTCTTCTTCGGTAAGCCAATTTGTTGGTTTTATTTCATATGCGCGCGAAGCTGCTGTAGGCGACGAGAGAATTAGAGACTTTGAAACCCTAGTTCATCCTAGGAGTCTTCCTTCTTCTTGCCACAAAGAGGGAGGCATTTCTCCTTGTCCATCTTTTACTTTTTATCGTGTTTCATTTTGCTACCCATCGTCCTCGAATGACTCTTTGAACGATGCCTCGTTCAGCATTCCTCCTGGGAAAGTAACTGCGTTAGTTGGAGCTTCGGGTGGGGGGAAGTCAACGTGCTTGGGTTTGATGGAACGTTTTTTCTCTCCCTCAAAAGGGAAAATACTCCTTGATGGTATTGAGTTGTCCGATATCCCCCTTGAGGAATATCGGGATTCAATTGGCTTTATAGACCAGTCCGCTAGTTTGATTAGCGGTACCGTCGAGGATAATTTAAGGCTTGCAAAACTCTCAGCTTCTCGCTTTGACATGGAGAATGCCCTTGATTCTGTTGGATTAGGTGATATTCCTTTGGATAGGGACGTTGGCGAGCGGGGTCTGGCCTTGTCGGGAGGGCAAAGACAGCGTATCGCATTGGCTAGAACTATTATCCGTAATCCTAAAGTGCTCATTCTCGACGAGCCAACTTCGAGTCTTGATGGAATTTCCGAGCGCGAAGTAGATTGTCTCTTGAGAAGCCTTTTTGATGGACGGACGATCGTCTATGCGGCTCATAGGTTGTCCTCCATTTTAAGCGCCGATTGGATCGTCGTTCTTAATGAGGGAAAAATTGAGGGGCAGGGAATGCATCACGACTTATACGAGAGCTGTTTGTACTATCGTCGTTTGATTGATTCTCAATCCGAGATATAGGTTGATGCCGATATGGTTAAAAAATGCCGCCCAAAGGGACGGCATTGAAATGCGAGTGAGCCTATAAGCCGGGTTCTGTAATCGGCAACCATTTATCTCGACTTTGCGTCGCCGCAAAGCTCAAGCACGCAACCCGAATGCACGGAAGGGCGGCCGTATGGCATTCCTATTTGCGCTTGCTCCAGATGGGGTTTACCAAGCTACGTTGTTGCCAACGCACTGGTGCGCTTTTACCGCACCGTTTCAGCTTTTCTCCTGCATGCAGGGGAGTCTTCTTTTCTGTGGCACTGTCCGTCGGGTCGCCCCGCCCAGCCGTTAGCTGGCATCTTGCCCTTGGGAGCCCGGACTTTCCTCATGCATGCGCACGCGATTGCCCGGCTCACTCGAGGTGGTAGTATACATCGTTCTTCGAACGATGTATACGGCCGACGCTGCGGGCCAATCGGGCACCTTATCTTGCTTTCAAAGCAACCTGAGGCACCGGATTGGCCCTCGCTGACTGATATGGACCTGAGGGCTTCGGAAAATTCCCCTATGATGTTTCCTCGATCTCTGACTCCTGCTATTCGTTTTTCTGGTTTCATGGTTAGGGATGATTCTCGTACTCTTTCGCTCTGAAAGGATTTTCATATGAAACGCTGCTTGCTTGTTGGCGCTGCGCCTTCGGCCCATAAAGAGCTTGACTACATCCTGCAAACGCAGGGATTCGATGCGGTGTATGCGGTCGATGGCGGGTTCGCGGCGTTGCAGGAGCGCGGCATTGTGCCTGATGCGGTGTTCGGCGATTTCGATTCGCTTGGAGCGGTACCTCAGCATCCATGCGTGTTCGAGTACGACATGCACAAGGATTTCACCGATATGGATTTGGCAATTGGCCATGCCGAGCAGCAGGGTCTTGAGGAGCTGGTTATCTGCGATGCGTTTACGGGCAGGCTCGACCACTCCCTAGGCAACTTGCAGTTGCTTATCCAAGCGGCCGCTCGAGGAACATGCGTGTGGGGCATTGGCGAGGAAACAGTAATAGCCCCGCTGGTGGCACCAGGGCCGTTCTGCTCTCTTTCATTTGCGGAAGGTGCGCAAGGCACGTGTTCGGTGCTTTCCCATAGCGATGTGTGCAAAGGCGTTACCGAAGTGGGCTTGGAGTGGGAGCTCGGCGGCGCAACCTGCACGAACCGGGCGCTGTGGGGTATATCCAACGAGCTTATTGGCGGGCCTGCCAGCATCAGCTTGGAAGAAGGCTCGCTGTGGGTTATCTTCCCCCTTTTGGAATTCCCGCGCGCGGCGTATACCTATATACGAGTACAATAACGTAACCACATAACAGGGGAGCTAACCGCCCGCGATGTGCGGCTGTTCGGCTGAGAGGGGGCAAGGCCCCGACCCATAGAACCTGTATGGATAATGCCAACGAAGGGAGCCGTGATGGCGCAAGAACGTCTCATCACTCAAATCGATTATGCCCGTGCGGGCAAAATCACGCCTCAAATGGAAGCAGTTGCCGCCAAGGAGCATAAAACGCCCGAAGAGATTCGTGCGGGTGTTGCGAAGGGCTGCATTGCCATTCCCGCCAACATACACCATGCCGCTTTGAGCCCCGAGGGCGTAGGCGAAGGCATGCGTACCAAGGTAAACGTTAATCTGGGTATTTCTGGCGACCTGATGAACGCCGAAATGGAACTCGAGAAGGTGCGTACTGCTATCGAGCTGGGCGCGGAAGGCATCATGGACCTTTCCAATCACGGCAAAACGCACGATTTCCGTAAGCATCTTATCGACATGAGCCCCGCCATGATCGGTACGGTGCCCATGTACGATGCCATCGGCTACTTGGAAAAACCTCTTATTGGTATTACGGCTCAGGACTTCTTGGACGTTGTTCGCGCTCACGCTGAAGACGGTGTGGACTTCGTAACCATCCATGCTGGCATGAACCGTCGTACCATCGAAAACTTCAAAGAAACCGGTCGCTTGATGAACATCGTAAGCCGCGGCGGTTCGCTGATTTTCGCCTGGATGGAGGCTACGGGCAACGAAAATCCTTTCTACGAGTATTACGACGAAGTGCTGGAAATCTTGCATGAGCACGATGTGACCATCAGCATCGGCGATGCTATGCGCCCCGGCTGCAACTACGACGCTACTGATGCTGGGCAGATTTCTGAGCTTATCGAGATCGGCAAGCTTACCAAGCGTGCATGGGATGCAGGCGTTCAGGTTATGGTTGAGGGTCCTGGCCATATGGCATTGGACGAGATCCCCGCCAATATGAAGATTCAGAAGCGCTTGTGCCACAACGCCCCGTTCTACGTTCTTGGCCCGCTGGTTACCGATATCGCTCCTGGCTATGACCACATTACGTCTGCTATCGGTGGCGCGGTTGCCGCATCGTGTGGCGCCGACTTCCTGTGCTATGTAACGCCCGCCGAGCATCTGCGCTTGCCCGATGCCGATGATGTGCGTGAGGGTCTTGTTGCAACTAAAATTGCAGCTCATGCTGCCGATATCGCTAAGGGTATTCCCCATGCGCGTGATGTCGACAACCGCATGAGCGACGCTCGTCGCCGTATGGACTGGGAGGAAATGTTCAGTCTTGCCATCGATCCGGTGAAGCCCCGCAAGTACTTTGAGAGCGCGCCTCCCTCGACGGAGGGCACCTGCACCATGTGCGGCAAGATGTGTGCGGTTCGCACGGTTAATACCATCATGGACGGTCTTACCATCGACCTCGGCGAGGAAATGTCCGACAAATAGCAAGTATGAAGCGGCTGTCTCTTTGGGCAGCCGCTTTTACCTGTGATGCGAGCGGCGGGTGTTCGGGCGTTGAGGTGGCTCAGGCTTCCCTCGATACCCGAGCCGTTAGCTTGCCTTGAGCAAGGAGAGAATATGAAAACAGCGCTAACCATTGCTGGTTCTGATTCAAGCGGCGGAGCTGGCATTCAGGCAGATATCAAAACCATGAGTGCTTTGGGGGTCTATGCGGAATCGGTTGTCACAGCGCTAACCGCGCAGAACACCATGGGTGTGCAAGGAGTGGTTGCGACGGATCCCGATTTTGTATTACTGCAGATGGAAAGCGTGTTTTCTGATATTTGCCCCAATGCAGTTAAGATCGGCATGCTCCCTACGGCGGAAGTGGTGCATGCGGTGGGGCAGGGCTTGCAGCGTTTCGATGCTCAGAATGTCGTGCTCGATCCGGTCATGGTTGCCACAAGTGGGGCTGCGCTTTCGGAGGCGCCTGCAGTGCAAGCGCTTTTCGATTTGCTTGTACGGGCTTCCGTGGTAACGCCAAACATCCCCGAAGCCGAAGTGCTTTCAGGCATGCGCATCGAAACTAAAGAGGATATGCTGGCTGCGGCGAAGGCTATTCAGCTGAAAGGAGCACAGGCCGTTCTGGTGAAAGGCGGCCATTTGGCTGAAGAAGCCGACGATGTACTGCTGGAAGCAAACGGTGCGGTGACGTGGCTTTCCGCTCAGCGCGTGGAAACGAAGAACACGCATGGTACTGGCTGCACACTTTCTTCTGCTATCGCTTCGTATTTGGCGAAGGGCGAAACTTTGAAGCATGCCGTGGCTTTTGCGAAGCGCTACCTCACTGAAGCAATCCAATCAAATCCTGGGTTAGGGAAAGGCAACGGTCCCGTGAACCATCTATTCGCGCTGCGCTAACAAGGCGGTTTAGGATTGCATGAATCGCCTTGCCAACGCCAGAAGTGCTTCGCGCTCAGGTGCCACCTCTTCGTTGGCTACGGCGCTGAACAACTCGCTGAGCACAAGCCCAACATGTGGTCCTTGAGGTACGCCGAGAGAGATAAGGTCGGTGCCATTTACTGGTAGGTCGGCAGGAGAAAGCACTTCGCCTTGCTTGAGCATCTCATTGAATAGGCTTTCGGCCGCGTTGATCTTCTGGATCCATTTTGTTGCACGGGTCGATTTTCCCCTCGCATCGCCCCGCATCAAGTCGCAAATTGCGTGGAACAGGTCCTCGTTGTGTTCTACCAGGGCATACAGCTTGCGCACACTTTTTGTTGTGGGCTCGGGTCTGTCGCCATGGTAGCGGATAACCAAGTCGAGATCATGCTGCATCTTCTTGCTGAAATGCAGCGTTTTTGCGCTTTCGCGCATGTGCTGAACGCTTGCTATGGGGTGATTGGGCATATGGCCCAAGTTGTCTGCTCCAATGAGGAACGTATCGGGCTTGCCTGCATCGTGAAACAGCGCCGCCCAACGCACCAAGGGGTAGGCGGGGGTGTTTTCGACTACCGCAGCGGTGTGTTCCCATACATCGTAGATGTGCCAAGGGTTGTGTTGGTCGAAGCCGTCCATGGCTTCAATACAGGGAACAATATAGGCAAGTTCGCGGGGAAACCGAAGCAGGGTTTGGCGCACATGGCTTCCGCAGAGGAGCTTTTCAAGCTCTTGCCTTAGGCGCTCTCCCGCAACATCGGTAAGGGTTGGTGCGTATCTGCGTATGGCGGCTTCAGTATCAGGGTCAATCCAGAACCCGAGCTGCGATGCGAAGCGCATAGCGCGAAGAACGCGTAGGGCATCTTCTTGCAGGCGGGTACTGGGGTCGTTGACGCAGCGGATTATCTTGTTGGCCAAGTCGTTCTGCCCGTCAAAAGGATCTACAAGGCCACGAACCGGGTGGAACGCCATTGCGTTGATAGTGAAATCGCGTCGCGCCAAGTCTTGCTCGATGGTGTCAACGAACAGCACGCTATCGGGGTGGCGGTGATCGGTATAGGCGCCTTCGGTGCGGAAGGTGGTAACTTCGATGGGTTCGTTTTGATAAACCACGGTTACCGTACCGTGCTTCGTTCCTGTTTCGTGCACCGCCATGCCGCTTGCCAGACACGCTTCGCGCGTTTGCTCCCAGTGAGCGTTGGTGGCGATGTCGGCATCGTGGGGTGTGACGCCGCGAAGGGCATCGCGCACGAAGCCACCGACAACCCATGCCTCAAAACCGCGCTTCTCCAAAGCGTCGATGACGGCGCATACCGATGTGGGAAGCTGGGCAAGCATTCCGTGGGCTTCGATATGTGGCGCATCATTAAGAGACATGACCTCAGGCTTTCGTTACGAGTATGTTTCAGTATACGGCTTCGGTAGCGATTCGTGCGTCCATACTGGAGATATGTCTTGAGGCAATAGCCTGTGCGGCGTGGTGGTTTGTTGCGATTGCTTTCGCATGTCTTTCGAATTCGGTAGCGTAAAATCAAACGGTGAAAGATACGAACACGGTGCGCCGAGCACCTAAAAGGGGTTGCCATGATTGATGAAGTGCATATTCGCGATGTGGCGTTGATCCACGAGGCAACGTTTGCGCCAAGCCCCGCCTTTACTGTGGTAACAGGCGAAACGGGCACGGGTAAAACCGCTTTACTGAATGCGCTGAAGATTCTGGTCGGCGAGCGCGCTGGTGCGTCGTTTGTGCGCGAGGGCTGCGAAGAGCTCCAGGTAGAGGGCCGTTTCTTTGGCGAAGGATGCGGGGAGGATGGTGTGGTGGCTGCGCGCCGCATCGGTGTGCAAGGACGCAGCCGCGTTTCCATTGACGGTTCGCTTGCTTCAGTGAAGGAGCTTGCCGGCGGCTTGGGCCAGACGGTTGATCTTTGCGGGCAGCACGAGCATCAGCGCTTGCTTTCACCTACCTATCAGCGTGCTTTGCTCGACGAATGGGGCAAAGAAGAAATCAGTGCGCCGTTGGGGGCGTATCGAGCATGCCTTTCTGCGGCAAACGATGCGTCTGCCGAGCTTGTTCGCCTGCAAGAGTTGGAATCAGCCGATGCTGTCGAGCTCGACAGGGCACGCTTCGCTTTGGAGCAGATCGGCAAAGCAGATCCCCGGGAAGGTGAGTACGAAGAGCTTATCGAGCGAATGCCTCGCCTGGAAAACGCCGAAATGCTGGTCCATGAAGCCATGTCTGCCCAGCGCAATCTAACAGCTGTCTC
>ENA-OYZN01000769-OYZN01000769.1-human-gut-metagenome-genome-assembly--contig:-NODE-769-length-11971-cov-3.677073_pt1 | contig 11971 bp, 9 predicted proteins | sample MGYA00243294_ERZ653483 | MGnify/ENA primary metagenome ERZ653483 (study PRJEB26926, sample SAMN06165155) | human gut metagenome | biome: ENVO:00009003; feature: ENVO:2100002; material: ENVO:00002003... | reverse complement strand
GACAGGAGAGCCGGCTCTTGACCAGAAAAACTACCTGATTCGCGAGGCGGCGGATTATATCCGGCAGAATTTGAGCCGCGGCGACATCTCGCTCGATGAGATCGCCGACCACCTGATGATCAGTAAGTCTTATCTCTGCCGCCTGTTCCAAAAAAAGCTCGGAGTTTCCGTGCAGCACTATATCTACAGAATCCGGATTGAACAGGCGAAGGAGTACCTGAACGACTTCCGGCTGAAAATCTACGAGGTGGCAGAGCTTACCGGCTTCAACAGCTCCACCCATTTTAATATCGTCTTTAAAAAGATTATGCGGTGCACTCCGGCAGAGTACAGGAACGGCCTGAAGCAGTGAGGGAAAGGTCAATATGAATAAATAAAGTTCAAGATCCTCCGCGGGTTTAAGCTTTGTGTACTAAAATTGTTCAATATCCTGATGTTTTCTTCAACAGCGTTTATGGAAAATAGTGAACAGATTCTCTATGATATAAGTAACCTAATTCGGGAAAACAGACAAAATGGAGGAATGCAGAAATGAAAAAATGGAAGGTTGCCTTAATTGGCTGCGGATCGATCGCGGACAACACCTACCTACCCCGGATGAAGGATATCCCCGAGGCCGAGCTGGTGGCGGTCTGCGACATCATCCCGGAGCGCGCCAAGGGCTACGCGGAAAAATTCAACGTGCCGGCCTGGTACACCAGTATTGACGAGCTGCTGGAAAAGTGCAGCTTTGAAATCCTGATGAACACCACTTCCATCCCGGCCCACCACGAGATCAACATGAAGGCCCTGCGGGCGGGCAAGCACCTTTACTCACAGAAGCCCGTCGGCCTGACGGTGGAGGAGGTGACCGAGCAGATCGAGGCTGCCAAGGCAGCCGGTGTGAAATACACTGCTTCACCGATCCACATGCTGCGTGACGACATCCGCTTTGCCAAAAAGCTGATTGCCGACGGCTGCATCGGGGAGATTATGAAGGTGCACACCAACGTTTGCCACGGCGGCCCGGAATATTTCCAGTACCGCACGGCGGACCCCACCTGGTTCCACCGGCCCGGCAGCGGCGCCCTGTACGACATGGGCGTCCACGGCCTTACCATGACCACGGGCATCCTTGGTCCCGCGAAGGCTGTGGGCTGCATGGCCAAAATCTCCGAGCCTGTCCGCACGGTAAGAACCGGTACCTTTGACGGCATGCAGATCCAGGCTGACCAGCTGTACGATAACTACATCATTACGCTCGATTACGGCGAGAGAACCATGGCGGTGGTGGAGTCTGGTTTCTGCCAGAAGGACAGCCGCGCACCTCAGATGGAGATTTTCGGTACAAAGGGAACGATCACTTTCGTCAACAACGGTAACATGAACCCGCTCGATTCGCTGGAAGTTTACCTTGATGCGCCGGAGCGCGGTATTCGCGGCTGGCTGAAGCCTATGGAGTGGGATGTTCCGGCTTCTGAGATGAACTTTTTCCAATGCAAGGTGGTTCAGGATCTGATCCATGCCATTGAGGAGGACCGTCCCGTCGGTTTGCCCCCGGAGCACGCCAGACACGTGGTGGACATCATGTGCACTATTCCGGAAGCGATCAAGACAAAGAGCATTGTCCCGCTGCACACCACTTTCTGAGCAGAGGGGAACTGATCACAGATGAGGTGAATGTTATGAAGAAATATCGCATTGGTCTGGTGGGCTTCGCTCACATGCACGTTTTGGGTCAGATCGAGCCGTTTCTGTCCATGCCGGAGCGCGTGGAATGGATCGGTGCCTCGGATATCAAGCCGATGGTAGAGTCTGAATATTTTGAAAGCTCCAGCCGCTCCATGAACCTGAAGCTCTGTCAGGAGCAGTGTGGGTTCACCCGCGTGTTTGAGGATTACCGTGATCTTCTCGATCTCAAACCCGACCTTGTCCTTGTGAACTGCGAGAACGCGTTTCACGGAATCATTATCCCCGAGATCCTCATGCGCGGGATCCACGTGGTGGTGGAAAAGCCGTTGGCCTATTCCACTGAACACGCCATGGCTATTGCCCGCGCTTCCCGGATCGGTAAGGCGGACTGCATGATCAATTGGCCGACCACATGGCAGGCCAGCGTCCGCCTGGGCCAGAAGCTTGTCAGCGAAGGCGTTGTGGGAAAGGTGTACCGTTTCCAGTTCCGCAACCCTGACTCCCTGGGTCCGTTCTCTTACGGCCAGGTCATGACGGATCGGCAGCTGGGCAAGGAATGGTGGCATCAGGAAGCGGCGGGAGGCGGCAGCTTGCTGGACTACTGCTGCTACGGCACCATCCTTTCCAACTGGTACCTGGGCGAAAAGCCTCAGGGCGTGTATGGCTTGAAGGCGAACTTTAACCACCGGTTTGGCGACGCGGAGGACTACGCCTCCCTGATGGTTCGGTACCCCGAGGCGGTTTCCATTCTGGAGGGAACCTGGAACACCATAAGCAGCGGCTATCCCTCCGGGCCCATTGTCTGGGGCGAAAAGGGCGCCCTGATTGTGGAAAACGGCGACCATGGCATCCACGCCAACGTTTGTGTTTACCTCGATCGTTATTCCACAACGCCCAGCAAGGTGTATTGCTCCGACGACTACCCGCTGCCTGAGGGAAGATCCAACCTGGCTCAGGAGGTCTTCCATCACCTGGAGACCGGAGAACCGGTACACTACACCATGGACCTGGCCAACAACCTTTGGTCCGCCGCTATGCTGGACGCCGGCATCCGCTCCAGCCGGTCGCTGAGAATGGAAGAAGTAAAAACCGCTTGTTGGACGATTGGGTAATATAAGAGGAGGATGCTACATGAAACTTGCAAACGTTTCCTGGGGTTGGACGCCGATCCCGGAGGATATGCCGCATGGGGACTCTCTGATCCGAATCGCGGATCAGATCCGTGAACTCGGCTTCGAGGGCGTGGACTATCTGGGAACCCCGGAAGCACTGGATGAATTCTTCACGGAGGAAGCCTGCCGGGCGCTGGGGGATCACTCCCGCTCCATCGGCCTTGAACCCAACGTGTTCGTCTTCCAGGACGCTTCGTGGAACGACGCCTGCAGCGAAAAAAGGGAGGACAGCGTCAGGCACTTCGAGAAGGCCGCACAGGCCGCAAAGTGGATCGGATGCCGGATTGTCTCCACGCTGGTGCCGATGCCCTGCGGCGCAACCCCCTGGAAGTTCAACCCCGCCGCACCGGCGATCAAGCAGGGATACCATATGCCCGCCGACTACTGCTACCAGAAGGACTGGGATACCCTGATGGACAGTTACCGCAAGTGTCTGGCCATTGCAAAGCGGTACGGGCTGCGTATGTCCGTGGAGTGCTTCCCCTATTCCATGATCTCCACACCGCACGCCATGCTGCAGCTGCTCAAGGACGTCGATGACCCGGATTTCGGCATTCAGCTGGACACGAACCACCTGATCATGCAGCACATCGATCCGGAATGGACGATCTACATGCTGGGAGGCAAACGTATTTTCAATGTTCACTGCAAAGACAGCGATGCCGTCTCCAGAAACAACATCCCCGCCGGCTGCGGCATCACCGACTATCCCGCTGTGATTCAGGCGCTGAAGAATGTCGGGTATGACGGGAACCTTTCTGTCGAGCTGGAGTTCACAGACAACCCCCGCCGCTACAACAAGCAGGCGATGGATCATCTCAAGCTTTGCCTTGCGGGTGAATACTGAGCTGCCGTCTGGAGGCACACAGGGGGTATCCCCCTCGATCCGGGCGCGGCGCCGGATAAAAATCATGTTTTTTTAGAAGAGGAGTAGGAGTAATGAAGCAGTATAAGGTTGCCATCATCGGCAACGGTATGATTTGCAACGCGGCACATATTCCCGCCTACAAAGCCATGGGTGACAAGGTGAAGATTGTCGCAGTGGCAGATATCCGCGAGGAAGCCGCCAAAGAAACCGCCGAGCGTCACGGGATCCCCAAGTACTATGTGGATCCGTATAAAATGCTGGAGGAGGAGAAACCCGACATCATCTCCGTGTGCACACCGAACGCATACCACAAGGAGTATACCCTTGCCGGTTTCCGTGCGGGCTGCCATGTAGTCTGCGAAAAGCCTGTGGCTGTAACCTGCGCGGATGCGGAGGAGATGTTCAACGCGGCGGAGAAGGCGGGGAAACATCTGTTTGTCATCCAGTCTCTGCGTTTCACGGGTAACTTCAAAGCGGCTGCCGGACTGGCAAAAAGCGGTTGCCTGGGAGACATTTACTACGCGGATCTGAACCTGGTCCGGCGCCGCGGCGTTCCGAGATGGGGCATGTTCCACATGGCGAAAGAAAATGTGGGCGGCGCCTTCTGCGACCTGGGCGTTCATATGTGCGACTACCTGATGTCAATTTCCGGTAACCCGAAGATGGTTTCCGTCAGTGGAAGTGCTGTGACCAGGATCGTCAACAAGGAGAAGAATATTGAGTTCTCCAATGCGGAGAGCGGAGCTCCCACCGGTCTGTTCACTCCCAGAAAGTTCGACATGAAAGAGTTTGATGTTGAGGAATTTGCCAACGGCTACATTCGTCTGGAAAATGGCATGACAGTCACTTTCAAGATCTCCTGGGCGCTGAATCTGCCCAACAGCAACACTGTCAGCATCTGCGGAGACAAGGGCGGTCTGACCATTGGGGACGATGGACTCAAGCTGCTCACGACGCAGGGCAATTACCAGGCCGACGTTTTGCCGAGAGTTTTCCCCGACCCATATACGGAACTCTCAGATTTCACCGGCCACATCCACGAGATGAACTACATCCTGAAGGTCCTCAACGGGGAAATGACCATGGAGGAATACCCCATCCAGAAGGACGAGGTTATGAATGTGGTTGCGATCATCGAAGCGTTTTACAAATCTGCACAGCTGGGCAGGGAAGTCACTGCTCAGGAACTGGACCGGTAAGCGGAAGCTGCAAGGGATATTTGCACAGAGCACGGCGTGACGGAAGAACTTGCCGTTTCGCCCTGGGACGAAACGCAACAGGGGGACTCTGCCCGGGCGGGAAAGCCCCCTGTTCTGGTGTGCGAGACGACAACGGAAGGGGAGGAATCCATGAAAGGAATCATAACGGAGATCGAGAGGTTTGCGCTGAAAGACGGACCGGGGATCCGCACCACAGTGTTTTTCAAGGGGTGCAACATGGCGTGCAAATGGTGCCATAACCCGGAAACGCTGTCGGTTCGGCCACAGCTGATGATTTATCCGGACAAATGCATTGGCTGCGGCGCCTGTGTGGAGGCCTGCAGGGCGGGAGCCAGAACCCTCGGCAAAAACGGTGCCCTGCAGTACGATCGCACCGCCTGCAAGCACTGCGGAGCCTGCGCCGCGAACTGCTTCTCCGGTGCTCTCGTCATGTCCGGAAAGGAGATGACCGTTGAGGAAGTGATGGAGGAGATCCTGCAGGACAGGGCTTACTACCGGAATTCCGGCGGCGGCGTAACACTCTCCGGCGGCGAGGTTTCCACGCAGCCAGAATTTGCCCTGGAATTGCTGCAGGCCCTGAAAAAGGAGGGAATTTCCACGGCGATCGAGACGAACCTGCATGCGCCATGGAGCGTCTACGAAAGAATGCTGCCCTTCCTCGATCTGGTGATGTTCGACATCAAGATTTTCGATGAGGAAGCGCACAGACGCTGGACCGGCGTGAGCAATCGTCAAATCCTGGAGAACGCAAAGAAGGTGGCGGCTTCCGGCAAGCCTTATCTGGTGCGTACCCCGGTGATCCCCGGAGTGAACGACACGGAGGAGGAGATCGGCAGCATTGCCAACTACGTGGGAACCCTGGGAGGCGCTCAATATTATGAGCTTCTGCTGTTCAATCCCCTGGGAGAGAGCAAGTATGACGCCCTGCAGATGGACAATACATTTGCCGGGACCCGCCCCACTGGAGAGGAAGGCGCAGCACGCCTGAAATGGGTGGCCGCTCAAACGCCCGGACTTTCCGTGAGGGTAGGCTGACGAAGAAAGGGAGAGGTTGTATGGTCAACAGAATCAATATATTCCAGCCGGATGCTCCCATGAGCTACGATGACAGGATCAAAATTTTAAAGGAAAGAAAGCTTGAGGAAACCAGGGTGAAGTCCACCATGAAGGTGTATCAGGACGGGGATGACTATGGAAGCATCCCGGCTCCGGAGACGTACCAGTTCCATTGCATTCCGAACCATGAGAACGGTTCCTGGTACGGGTATGACGGGTGGAGCAAGAATTTTTACAAGCTGATGACTGAGCACCCGGTCTACATTGATCCGGTGGACGCGTTCACCTGCCGCTGGATGTTCAGTATGATCTGGTTTGACGAGAAATCCCCGAACAAGGGGCTGAACTGGAACCCGAATTTTCCCTACGATGATCTCAAGCCGGAACAGGAACTGTATGGCATTATCTCCGGGATCGGCTCGGACGCGCACTTCGGCGGCGACTACCGGATCGGGTTGAGCCTTGGCTGGGGCGGGATCTTGGAAAAGCTGGCTTTCTACCGCAAAAAGCACCCCGAACACGCAGAGTTTTACGACGCGGAGGAACTTGTGGTGCACGGTGTGCAGAACTGGATCTCGCACGCGATTGAGGAGAGCGAGCGTCTGGCCCGTGTGGAGCGCCATCCGGTCCTGCGGGAAAACCTGCTTCAAATGGCGCAGGTAAATCGCAACATCCTCAACGGTGCGCCCAAAACCATGCGGGAAGCCTGTCAGTGGGTTTGCTGGTTCAACATGGCCAGCCGCACCTACAACCGCGACGGAGCGGGTTTCCAGCTCGATGAAGTGCTCAAACAGTACTACGATGCCGACATGAAAGAGGGGAGGATCACCAGGGACGAGGCGATCTTCTACATCGCTTGTCTGTTGCTCAACGATCCGCACTATTACCAGATCGGAGGGACAAACGAAAACGGCGATCCCCTGCTCAGCGAGTTCAGCTATATGGTGCTCGAGGGAGCGGATAAGCTGGATTCGGCTTGCAACATCACGGTAAGAGTGGACGAAAACATCGACAGAAAGTTCCTGAACAAAGCGGTGGACTACCTGTTCAAGAACAAGAACGGCTGGCCGCGCTTTTCCGGTGACGAGGCCCTGAACAGAGGCTTCATGCGTTTGGGCTATCCCGAATCGCTTGCCCGGCAGAGGATCGCGGTGGGCTGCCACTGGATGAGCTTGCCCGGCATGGAGTACTGCTTGAATGACTGCGTCAAAATCAACAGCGCTAAGGTGTTCGAGGTTGCCATGGATGAGATGATGAGCCATAAGGGCCCATACTCCACACAACTGCTGTGGGATCTGTACCAGAGACATATGGCCCGGGCTGTAGAGGTAACTGCCGAGGGTATCGCGTTCCACCTGCGGTACCAACAGTACAACGAGCCGGAGCTGATGTTGAACCTGATCAGTCATGGTCCTATCGAAAAAGGTCTGGATATGACGTGCGGTGGCGCCATGTACTACAACCTCTGCATGGACGGCTCGGCTATTGCCACGGTGGCGGACTCTTTTGGCGCACTGCAGCAGCGGGTGGAGGAGGAGAAGCGGATCGACTGGGAGACGCTTTACCATCATCTGAAAACAGATTTCCAGGATAAGGGCGGTGAGCTTGTACGCCAGATGCTCTCCCGCAGTGCCCGCTACGGCGGCGGAAACACCATCAGCGACCAGTGGGCGGTGAAAATTTCGGAGTCATACTCCAACCAGGTGCGCTCCGTCAGCCAGAAGTATCCGGGCTACCAGTTTATCCCCGGCTGGTTCAGCTGGTCGAATACGATTGTGCTCGGCAAGCAGGTAGGTGCCACCCCCAACGGCCGCCACGCCTTCGAGCCGATCAACCATGGGGCCAACCCGCACCCCGGCTTCCGCAAGGACGGCGCCCTCACCGCAATGAGCAATTCCATCTGCGCGGTGCAGCCGGGCTATGGGAATACCGCGCCGGTACAGCTGGAGCTTGACCCTGGTATGGGGCGCGGTGAGGAGGCTGTGCAAAAGATCGCCGACTATATCATGACGCTGTTCGAGCAGGGGGCCACCCTGCTGAACATCAATATTGTGAACGGTCAGCAGATTCTCGAAGCCGACAAGGACCCCAGCAAGTACCCCAACCTGGTGGTACGCGTCACGGGCTTTACGGCGTACTTCTGCTCTCTGACTCCGGAGTTCAGAAAACTGGTGGTGGATCGTATTCTCATACAGGGATGAACAAATGATTTGGCTTGGCTTCTGTTTTTTCTACGTCACGGTTTTATTGCGAAAATAAATCCTAAATGGCAGGCTGAGCAGGAAGCATAAAGAAATATCAGAAATCATTTGGTCAGATACGTAAACTTTCTGCAGGGAGGCATCGTGCAAGCGGTGCCTCCCTGTTTTGATATGCTTTAGCGAAACGAGAGCCCCCGACTAGGCCGGGGAGAGTAAAAGAAATTATATAATGAAAAGACCTTCTGGTAGAATAAAGTTGCGGTCGGTCAACTGCAACAATAAAAAACCAGGAGGTCTTTTCTAAGCCTTCGGTTCTGCCAGGGGACATGACCAATTCAGGAAGCATGTTTCCCAAATGGAACGGTGCCAGCCTTTTTACCAGATAAGGTGTAAAAATGAATTAACACTTCAACATCCCGTGAAATATGACACACATACACATATAGAAAGTAAATTCAATAGTTTGAGTAAAGCCTGCGGTCCCAAGGAAGGAGACTGAAATGAGAAAAGAAAGTGCAATCATTCGCAAGTGCTCTGCTCAGAGAACGGGAGAGCCGTTTCATTACGCCTCAATCCAGCATATTCTTTCCAACGTCATGAATGCAGGAATTCTTCGCAGCGGAGAAACGAAGTCAGAGGTGTTTCCTGAGCTGCAGATTGTTTCTTTGGAACAATTTAATCGTGTGGCAAAGACTCGTGAGCAGCGTTCCGTAAATTATGCGATAAAGTGCGGCGGAACCACCGAGACAGTGCAGCTGGAGGATGGCACGGAAGCTACCGTCGTTCGTCCGCCCCGCGCCTATCCTCGAAAGATCGTAGGAAAAGCCCTCTTGTCAGGCAATGTGTATTGCGGTCACTGCGGTGGCCGCATTTTTGCAGCTACCGCTAGAAAAACGCATCGTCCAACAGAGAGCAATGAACGTATCGCAATCTATAAATGCTACAACCGCTCACAGCATAAGGGGCAGTGTGACGGGCCATCCACCTATCGTGCCGAGAAGGTGGATAAGGTAATCGAACAGCTTCTGCGGGGAATTTTTGAACGAGCCAAAAAGGTTGATGAGAAAACCATTTTAAAAATGCTGGTCGACGCTTCGGCGGAACAGTGTCAGCAGGAGCTGAAAGCCGCAAAGCTGGAATATACCAAGACGATGAAGGAATTGTCCAGATGGGGAGATTTGATGCTGGATTCTCTGGATGGTACCTGTGTTTTTACGCCGGAGCAGGTGAAGGCCAGATTGGACGCTGTGCAAGCAAAAGCGGACGAGATAGCCCACCAGGTTCAGCAGCTTGAAGAGAAGAGCCGTCAGATGAAACCTGCGGCAGCCGATCTTCTGAGGGAGCATCAACAGATTCTGACGTGGGCTGAGTTGTTCGACTCCGCTGCGATAGGGGAAAAGAAGGTCATTGCGTCCTACCTGATCAAGGCCGTCACTTTATCCCGCGGCTATGGGATTCAGGTTGACTTTAACATCTCCGAGGCGCAATTCTTGAATGGGCTGGAGATGGGGTGAGGGGTCGCGATGATAACGCGGTTTCTTTCCATGATGCAAAAGCATGGGATCACTTTAGTTTTTCAGACATCCAATGGGAACCACACAAACGCCGTCATGCCGGCGATACGCGTAATCCCCGATTCCCGTCAGAACCATAAGGAAAGAAGGGGACTTCATTTTTTCCGTGTCGATTTTCTTCTGCATCGCTTTCAGGCTTTTTGCCCCTTCTTCGATAAGCTTATCGCCGCCGAGTTTCATTTCAATCAAGCCGTATTTCCCGTTTCTCAAGTGAATGACAGCATCACATTCCTGCCCGTCCTTGTCGCGGTAGTGATACACCTCCCCGTTCAGAGCATCCGCAAATACACGTAGATCCCTCACGCAAAGAGTTTCAAACAGAAATCCAAAGGTTTTGAGATCGTTCAAAAGATCGGTTGGACCAACCCCAAGAGCCGCTGCTGCAATCGATGGATCTATATAATATCGTGTGTCGGACGAGCGAATCGCAGTCTTTGACCGAAGGTTCGGGTTCCATGCCGGCATATCTTCTACAACGAAGATTTTACGAAGAGCGTCGAGATAGGAGGCTACCGTTTCCTCACTGATAGGGGATTCGTCATTTGCGGCAATATCCTGTGCGATGACGGTGTTCGGTACCTGCCCACCTTGGTTTCTTGCATAGGAGCGCATAAGGCGCTTGACTCTTTCAGGATTTTTCTGAACATGGTCTGCCCGGTTTATATCGGAGTGTACCACAGCATCATAGTAATCGCGTGCCTGATCCAGCGCGATTTCATCGCGCATATCGATAGCCTGTGGCCAGCCGCCTCTGCATATGAGGAATGCCAGACGATCCAAGCTGAGGTTCGCAGTTCCGTCGACCTCTTCCGTATTCTCAAACAGCACCTTTAAGCTGATATCCCCTGTAGAGTCTCCAGACTCATATAGACTCATGGGCCGCATGGTTAGCCAGGTGAAGCGGCCTGTGCCGGAGTGTGTTATTTCTTTGGTGTCGGCAGGAACAGCAGAGCCTGTAAGAATGAACTGTCCAAGTTCACCGCGGTGGTCTACCTCAAAACGAACAGTGTCCCACAGCTTGGGAGCCAGCTGCCATTCGTCGATCAGTCTTGGCACGGCGCCTTTCAAGAGCCTTTTCGGGTTCAGTTCAGACATGGTGAGGTTCTGTTCTTTCTTTTCGGGATCATCCATATACAAAATGCTGGCTGCGATCTGTTCGGCGGTTGTGGTTTTGCCGCACCATTTGGGGCCTTCGATGAGAACCGCGCCTTTGCCTTCCAGCTTACGCTTCAATATGTCATCAGCAACTCGTTTTCTGTAGACCTTCATTTCGACTCCCTCGATTCCGCTTTTTCTTTAGTATACACCGTATTGTCAGATATTCCAAGAGTTTTCCGATGATTGGCGGAAAATTAATTCGACGATTGGCGGAATATTTTTCCGATGGTTGGCGAAGAGAAGGGTTGATCGATAGCTCCTGTTTGTTCAAAATCGGAGCAGAAGTGCGCGCCGTCCGATGGAAAATATCGAACAATACGCATCCTGTGCCGGTTTTGAACAATACGCATCCATTCCCTTCCAAATGCTCAGTGGATGCGTTATGTCGCGTTCGGGAGAGCGCTGCGTTCGCAACGCAGAGGTCAAGGGTTCGAATCCCTCCGGGTCCACCAAATCAGCACGATGGTTTTGATACGAAACCATCGTGCTTTTTCTATAATGGTTGCAATTATCACAGTAATTTGATATAATTTATTTGATAAACTTGAATAAGGAGGACAAGGGATGTACATAATAGGTTTATTTAGAAGAACTGCACTATGGGCTATGTTATTGACCATTCTCGGTTCTATATCCATGAGGAGTCCAGATATGCTTTATATGCTGGTTATTTTAGGTGGGGCATATTTACTTTTTGTTTTGATACATTTACTCGCTTGCAAAATAAGCAAGAGCAGTCGTTCAGCTGGAGAATCTTATGTATCAGCACTGGGATATGATTTGGCTGCACCATTCTCGGAGATAGGAACATTCATAGCAGTCATAACCAAAAAGTGGATTATCCATGATGATTCTAAATTTCATAACTTTATCGATGGTTTTCAAGTTGTTATTGGAGGTATTTGGGCCATTATTGTTTGGGGAATAGCGATATTCTTTATAATCAATATGTTATAAATAGGAGGTTAAAAAATGAAAAGGGAAGAACTAAAAAAACAGATTCTGTCTCTTATACACATCTGACGCTGCCGACGAATAGCCTTGTGTAGAT
>ENA-OYZN01000760-OYZN01000760.1-human-gut-metagenome-genome-assembly--contig:-NODE-760-length-12198-cov-3.437536_pt1 | contig 12198 bp, 9 predicted proteins | sample MGYA00243294_ERZ653483 | MGnify/ENA primary metagenome ERZ653483 (study PRJEB26926, sample SAMN06165155) | human gut metagenome | biome: ENVO:00009003; feature: ENVO:2100002; material: ENVO:00002003... | reverse complement strand
AGATAGGCTCCGGTCTCGTGGGCTCGGAGATGTGTATAAGAGACAGGTGCTATAATACCGATGGAATCATAATTTGCGCCCGGATTCGGGTGCGAAAGAAAGGAAAGCAAACGCATATGAACAGAAAAAGAATGCTATCGGCGCTGCTGGCGCTCCTGCTCCTTCTGCCCGCGCTGTCTGCGGCGGCGACGGCGGTCGAGGCGGAGGTCTACGTCAACGTGGCGGTCGGGAGTCCGTATACGGCGAGCACGCCGTACACCGACAGAAAGAATCCGAATCCGTACCAGCTTATCGACGGCAAGGAGCTGACCGACGGCGTCAAGGGCTCGTCGCTCTACGGCACCGAGTGGCATGGCTTCTACAACGGCGCCACCGAGGACGGGTATTATTACATCACCGTGACGCTTAAGGAAACGGCGAAGGACATCGAACGTCTCTCGATTCAGTGCTGCTCTGAGCCGTCTTCCAGCATCAACCTGCCCGCCTCGGTGGAATATTTCATCGGCGCGGACGAGGACAGCCTGGTGTCGGTGGGCGAAGCCGTGAAAACGGGCAGCGGCACCTACGTCGATTATGTGCTCGATCTGGACGCGCCGTCCGAGGTGACGGTGGCGCGCGCCAAGATCAAGCCGTCGAGCGGTATGTTCGTTTTCGTGTCGGAATTCGAGATTATGACCACGGAGACGGTCGAGCTGACCCCGACCGAGCGCGACGGGCTCCACTTCCTCTATAATTCCACCGCGACGGTGGACGGGGAATACCTTCGCGGCGTCAAGCATGGCACGACGGCTGCGGGGCTGGCCGCCTATATCAATCTGAACGACAGCATCGTCGTCCGTCACGCCGACGGGACGGTTTGCGATGCGGACGACAGGCTCGTCACCGGCGACCGTCTGGAGGCGTACTTCTACGACACGCTGCTGGAAAGCCTGACGATCGTCATCGAGGGCGACTACGACGGGGACGGCAGGGTGAGCGCCACCGATTATCTGATGGCCAAGCGCGCCGTACTCGAGAAAGCCGAGCTGACCGACGTGCAGAAGCTCTCGCTCTGCCTGAGCAACGGCGAGAAGCTGACGGCGTCCGACTATCTGCGCATCAAGCGCGACGTGCTCAAGCTCGGCGCGATTGTAGACCAATACCGTGACCCGATCGGAGAATATGATATGGAATTCAAACGCAACAGCGACGCGCTGTACACGCTTTCCTGCACCTACGAGGGCAAGCCCCTCACCCTGACCTTCGACAAGAAGTCCTGGGGCACCTGGAACATCGGCACCTGGCGCTATAACGGCGAGGCGCTCGCCGGCGGCGGCACCGACTGGGAGTATGTGAATATGGTCGGCGACGTCGGCGGCTCGCTCGACTGGTCGGGCGGCAACCACGGCAAGGAGACGCTGGTCGACATCCGCTTCTATGACGGCGCGACGGGCGAAGAACTGCTGCTTTCCAACGGGCAGTCGGCCGAAATCCGCAACCTGACCATCGTCGAGCGTACCGAGCTGTATACGAGCGACGCGAAGAACCCCTACGCCAACGTGACGCGCACCTACCGCGTGGCGGGCAACACCATCACCTTTGAGGCCGACTGCGAATTCATCCGCGACGTGTATATGGGCCGTTCCTACACCTGTATGTTCCCCGTTTCCAAGCAGTACGGACAGTTTGCGGAATTCTATAAGCTGGACGGCAGCGTCGAGAAGGCGCAGACCACGCTCGAGGGCGTCAAGCCCGATTACTCCGGCCCCTACATCGGGCGGACGGATGCGATGCGCGTGGTCATGTACGGGCCGAAAAACCCGAGCTACAAATTCGACGTGCGCGTGTATTCGCTGGCGGATGCAAGCGACTTCTTCTCCAACGGCGACAAGACCTTCGTCTGGGATATGAACTCGACGCACAACAAGCTCTATTTCTCCAAGTTCGACACCGGTGCGCCCACGCTGATGCAGGCCGGGCAGCGCACCAGCAACAAGTCCACCTGGACCTTCACCGTCGAGGAGTGACGGCACTTCCCGCATAGGCGGCTTTTCGGGCGCGCGGGAAAGCGGGACGCCGCGGCATATGCCGGCTGCGGACGTTTCGATGCGCGCCTGCCTGTCCGCGCGCTATGGTGCGGAAACAAAAATAGATGCCTGTTCGGCATACCGTGCGGACGCGCCGTTTTATGCGGCGCGTCCGCTTTTTTCGTCCGCTGCGGGAAACGGCGCGGCGGCTTGTCCGACTTTTTTTCGCTTTTCGCATCATTCTACTTGTAAATCGCGCTTTAATATGCTACAATCGGCCTAAAGGCATTCCGACCGGAAAATCCGGCGGATTGATCAGAAAGAGAGGAAAACGACAATGGCACTTTTGGCAGCAAAGCCCCCGATGGGCTGGAACGCGTGGAACTATTTCGGACCGGGGAAGATCAACGAGACCGTCGTGCGGGAAACGGCCGACGCGATGGTGGAGCAGGGCTTCCGCGACGCGGGGTATGTGTATGTGTCCGTGGACGACTGCTGGATGGCGGTCGAGCGCGACGCGAACGGCGATTTACAGGCCGACCCCGTGAAATTCCCGTCCGGGATGAAGGCGCTCGGCGACTACATCCACGAGCGCGGGCTGAAATTCGGGCTGTACGCCGGCGCGGGCGTGCTGACCTATGCCGGCCGCGCGGGCAGCTACGGCTACGAGCGGCAGGACGCGCGCAAATTCGCCGAGTGGGGCGTGGATCTGCTGAAATATGATTTCGGCTACGTCGCGCCGGGCACCAACGCGCCCGAGCTGTTCCGCCGGATGGGGCAGGCGCTGCGCGAGAGCGGCCGGGAGATTCTTTTCTCGGGCTGCCTCGGACGCACGAGCGTGACCGAATGGATGCGCAGCACCGGCGCGGGCATGTGGCGGCTTTCGGGCGACATCACCGACCAGTGGAGCTCGATTGTCAGCGTGGCGAAGAACGCGATGACGGTGGCGCCCTTTTCCGGCCCCGGCGGCTGGAACGACCCGGACATGATGGTCATCGGCCTTGACGGCGAGGGCTGGGCCTCGGGCGTGGGCTGGATGAAGGAGGAGGACGTCTGCAAGGGCTGCACCGACAACGAGTACAGCGCGCACTTCTCGCTCTGGTGTATGCTGGCGGCGCCCCTGCTGATGGGGCACGACGTCCGCAAAACCCGTCCCGAGCTGGCGACGATTCTGCAGAATGCCGAATTGATCGCCATCAATCAGGACGAGCTGGGCATTCAGGGCTATACGCTGCCGCCGATGAGCAACGGCGACACCATCCTCGCCAAGCCGCTCAAGAACGGCGACATCGCCTTCTGCCTGCTCAACGAGGGCGATTCCCCCAAGAAAATGATTCTTTCGTGGCAGTACTGCGGCTGGGAGATGACCGACCGCGTGCGCCTGCGCGACGTGGTCAACCATACGGATATGGGCGAGTATGTGCACGGGATGTACGCGCTCGTCGAGCCGCATTCGGCGCGCGTGTTCCGCGCGACGCGCCTGTGAAGCGGGGAAGGAGCAGGATTCGGATTTTATGCTGACCATTGTCAAGCCGCGCCGCGCGCACCGCGCTTATGCCGTTGCCGCGCGCGAATTTGCGCGGCTGTACCGGGCGCTGACCGGCCGGACGGCCGCTTTTGCCGACGACGACGGCGTTCCCGAAGCGGGAGACCTCGTCGTCATCGGCTCGGACAGCGTCAACCGTTTCGCGGCCGAGCGTGTGCTGGACGGACGGACAGACCTTGCGCCGCTGGTCTACGGCGGCGACGGCTATACGATAAAAAGCGGCGCCGAGGACGGCCGACGGGTGCTTTACCTTGCGTCCGGCCGCGGAAGATCGGCCATCTACGCCGTCTACCGCTACTTCGAGTATTATTGCGGCTGCTCGTATTTCTGGGACGGCGACACGCTCCCGCCGCGCGCGGACATCGTCTGGGAGAATGTCGCGCTGTCCGAAACGCCGCGCTTCGACTACCGCGGCACGCGCTACTTTGCGCACCGCTCGCTGCACCGCTTTCAGGCCGAGATGTGGGGGCCGGAGGATTGGGAGCGCGAGATCGACTGGCTGCTGAAAAAGCGGATGAACCTGTTCATGCTCCGACTGGGGCTGGACGATGTGTTCCAGAAGGCGTTTCCCGACTGCGTCGCCTACCCGTCCGCGGTGGAGAAACTCCCCGAGGCGGGGAAGGGGTTCGACGACCGCACGCTCTTCTGGCCGCTGGAATACCGCGGCGTGCTGCGCAAGCGGCTGCTGGCCTACGCGTTCGAGCGCGATCTGATGCATCCCGAGGACTGCGGCACGATGACGCACTGGTATTCCCGCACGCCGCTGGATTTCCTGCGCGCCAAAACCCCTAAGCTGCTCTCGCAGAACAGCGGGATTTACAGCGAGCAGACCGGGCTGGTCTGGGACATCGCCGACGACGCGAATCTGGACAACTATTTCGCGCTCACCGCCGCGCATATCCGCGAATACGGGCAGGCCGGGCTGTTCCACACCATCGGGCTGGCCGAACGCACCTATTCCGACGACCGCGAGGCCAACCTGCGGCTGAAAAAGTACGTTTACCGCCGCATCTGCCGCTACATCCAGGAGAATTACCCTGGCAGCCGGCTGCTGCTGGCTTCGTGGGATTTGTATTTCACCTACACGAACGACGAGGTCCGCCGCCTGCTGGCCGAGCTGGACAGGGAGCAGGTCATCCTGTTCGATTACACCTCTGATTCGCAGACCGAAAATTCGGTTCTCAACTGGGACGTGATGGGGCGCTTCCCGTGGATTTTCGGCATCTTTCAGGCGTATGAGCCGAACTCGGAGATCCGCAACGACTACGCCTTCATCGAGCGCGTGATGGAGAAGGCCAAGCGCGACCCGCTCTGCGTCGGATTCGTACTCTGGCCCGAGCTGTCGCACGCCGACACGTTCATGCTCGAATACGCCGCCGCCAACGCGTGGGCGGGCGAGGTGATCGACGCGCGCCGCTTCGCGGAGGACTTCTGCCGCCGCCGCTACGGCGCGCAGAGCGAGGCGATGCTGCCCGTGCGGTTGGCGATGCTGGACGTCTCCGCCGCCTCTGTCTGGAGCGCGGACGACGGCGCCAGGCTCAAGACCGACCTGTTTTTCAACATCTTCGACCACTTCGCGTTCACCGAGGGCGAGTCCGCCGGCCGCTACGACGGCCTAATCGAGCTGCTGGAAAAGACGCTGGCCTGCGCGCCCGGGCTGGAACGCGCGCTGGAAAAAATCGACCTGACCGACGAACGTGTCCGGCGCGACGTCTGGGACATCCGGCGCACGCTGCTCGGCCGCCGCATTTCGCTGACGATTCTGCAAATCCGGCGCGCGTATCTGGCGGGGGAGGCGTTCGATGCGCTCTGCGAGTCCTGTCTGGAGCAGACCGAGGCGCTGCAAGGGCTGCTGGCGGCGCACAGCGACTATTCGCTGCGCGCGTCGCTGGAAAGGCTGAAAACGGTCGCGCCGGTCAACCCGCTGTTCGAGCGCACGCTCAAGGAAAACGCGAACAATATGTACTGCCGCTCGTACATTGCCGAGCTGGCGGCGGACGTCTACCTGCCTGAACAGCGTTTGCTGTTCGAGGCGCTGCGGACGCATTCCGGCACGTTGGACTTCCGCGCGCTCTGCAAGGCGGACGCGGCGGAAATCTCCGAGCGCTTCTTTGCCAAGCCGCTGAATTCGTAACGGCAGCCCCGCTGCGGGGGGATGCAAAAACGGTACCGTATCAGCGCGCTGCTTTAAGAAAATTTTGCAAACAGGGAGGGACGGCGTATCGCCGTCCCTCAAAAATTTTTCTGCCGCTTTCCGCGCGCAGCGATGTGAAACGGAGAGGGACGGCTCTGCGCCGTCCCTTCGCTTTCCTTATTTCACCGCATTTCACCGCTTGCTTACGGTGCTTTTTTCCGCCTGTTGTGTGCGACGCTTTGCGCGCCGGATGCGCCGCGCGCGGCGGAATGCGCGGCAGCGCAGCGCGATTCTGTTCGGGAGCGAACGGCCGCGCACGCGCCGGAGGCTGAACGAGCAGCACAGGGCGTACAGGAATACGGCCGGCAGCCATCCCCAATTTCGGCCGAGAAAGGAGCCAAGCCGGCGCAGGGCTTCACCCTGAAAGCCGAATTTGCGCAGATAGCCGGCCAACAGCATCAGCAGGAGGGTGAGGGGGATTTCCGCCGCGGCGAACGGGTCGAGATACCACCGCAGCATCGAAAAGCGCATCAGAATAAAGATGACGCACGGCAGCACGGCGTAAAAATAGCCGTATATGAAAAGAATCGCGGCGACTAAGTACTCTAAGTTCTCTAAGGGAAAAATAAGGGCGTCGAGCAGCACATAGCCGCCCAGCCACAGAACGATGGCGGCGGGGACCGAAAGATAGTACAGGATGTGCTTGGCGATTCGCATGCGGCGCCTCTCCTTTACCGCTTCATTGCCGCCGGGGCGTATTTCCGTTTTGTGCGGCCTGTAACCGTACTTCGGCCGCACGGGGAAATTTTTTCGCGCAGAAAAGGCAGATTTTCAAATGCATCCCCGCAACATAGAACAACGCGGGATAACGGATAACAATAAAAAAACGCTGTTAATAACACTAAACCGAAACAAGAACAAAGGAAGCTCTTAAAAAGCTCTCATGGCACTGCGTTCTGCGCGACGGAAAGCGCTCAGAAGGGAAGCTCGAGGGTGTCGCGGTTGTTGATGGCGTCCAGCGCGAGCTGCGCGTTGGCAAGCTCGTCGGAGACGCGCGCATAATCGGCCTCCACCTCGGACAAGTCGTAATTGAGGTAGGTATAGTCGATGATGTTGGAAATCCGGCCAAGCTCCGCCACGCGGTATTTCGGCAGCTTGGACTTCATTTCGGCGAGCTTGCTTTTGCGTTTGGTCAACTGCGGGATGTAGACGAGCATTTCGTCGATGGTGATGCCGAACTCGGGGATGACATGGGTGGCGTTGAAGAGGTTGAGGGCGTGCTTGAGCTTTCGAATTTTTTCCTCCAGCTCCCTTTGCGCCGCCTGCGCGTCGGCATAGCTGTACGCTGGCCGCACCGCGTCGACGTTTTCGCCGACCGCCGCGTTGAATTCACGGCTGAGCGCTTCCCTTTCCAGCATAGCGGCATATTCGTCGTTCAGTCTGCGCAGCAGCTTTGCGGCCTGCGCCGAGGTGTAGGTCATAGAGCGTCATCCTTTCGTAATGCTTGTTCCCGTCAGGGTCATGTCACGTCGCCGCCTGCTCCGCGCGGCGGATATGGGCGCGGACGGCGTCTTCGTGCGCTTGGAGAAAGGCGTAGCTTTCCCGCATAAAGGCGTCGATGGGCTGCGCACGGTACATTTCGTATAAGGTATCGAGCAGCGGGCGGCCGTCGAGCGTCATATCGTAGAAATACGGGTAGACGCAGCCTCCGTTTTCGCGCTCGAAATACGGGTTGATCGAGCGCAGGCGCTCGTCGCGCATAATCGGCTCGACGACCATCTCGCTCAGCAGCCAGGGCAGCGCGGGCGCCTCACAGGCGTCGGGCGGGTCGTCGAACAGACCGTTCCAGACGTAAAAGTAGAAAAAGTGGATGATTTCATGGAGGGCTGCGCCGACGGCGCCCTGCGGGCTGTTGAGATAAAACAGGTCGAAGCGGTGTTCGCGCAGGTAGCGCGGTTCGATGGGGTTAAGGGAAAGGCAGACCTGCAGATCGTTGAACAGCCCCGCGGCGTCGAGCGAAAATGCGTCGGAGAGCGCGGCGGTGACCTGCGGCTTGCAGCGCTGCCAGTGGGCGGCGTAGGCGCGCGTTTTCTCGTGGATCGTCTGCTCCTGCGCGTCGTAGACGCTGCGCAGCTCCCGCGCGATGGCCTCCAGCCGCGCGGGGCGGGGAAGCGTTCGGGCGGGTTCGAGCTGCGGATAGAAGCGATAGAGCGGCGCGGACCAGAAGGGGGAGGCGTCCTCGTCCTGAAACGCGAGGATTTGCTCGAGCATGTAGTCGAACCCGGGGTTTTGAAAATGCAGCTCCATGAAACGCGGGCAGCCTCCTTGTCTATTCGGATTTCGGCGCGCGGTCGTAGCGCCACATCGCAACGCCGAGCGACAACATGGCGAACGCCTCGGTCACCACGCCGGAAACCGAGCCGGAGTGGATGTTGTAGACCATCCACAGCGGCGAGCAGGGGAACATCAGGCGGCGGAACCGGCGGGGCTGCTTCTGCTCGTAGGCGAGCGTGGACAGCAGCATCGCCGCCGTCGGCAGCAGCGAAAACGCGCTCTCCCATGTGAGGACGGCGGCCGCCGTGAACACGGCGCAGAGCAGCGGGCACAGCCAGCGGACGTGCAGCCCCTTTTGCTCGGTATACGCGTAAAGCAGGGCGCGGCCGATGCCGAGCAGGTTCATCATGCAGCCCGACCACGCCGACAGCAGGAAAAAGTGCAGCGTGAACATCGTGATGCCTATAATCTGAAACAGCAGGATGCGGTTTTTCGTGTTCTGCTGGTAGGAGATGAACAGCCCCGCCGTGCCGCAGAAGCCGACGATCTGTGCGGCAAGCTCCATAACCGCCTTAGCGGGCCAGATAGGCCTTTTGGCGGTCGGTGAGCGTGTCGATCTCCTTGCCCATGAAAGCCAGTTCCATCGACGCCACGCGGCGGTCGACCTCGGCGGGAACGGGTACGAGCTTTTCCGTCACTTCCTTTGCATGCTGAGCGAGATAGCGCGCGCTCAAGGCCTGAATGGCGAAGCTCATGTCCATAATCTCTGCGGGATGTCCGTCGCCGGCGGCAAGGTTGACCAGCCGTCCCTCGGCCAGCAGATAGAGCCAGTTGCCGTTGGGCATTTTGTAGCCGCAGATATTTTTGCGCATCTCCTTCTTTTCCACCGCGACGCGCTCGAGCGCCTCCACATCCACCTCCACGTTGAAGTGGCCCGCGTTGGACAGCAGCGCGCCGTCCTTCATCACGGCGAAATCGCGCTCGGTGATGACCTCCGAGCAGCCGGTGACGGTGACGAAGAAGTCGCCCAGCCGGGAAGCGTCGTTCATCTTCATCACCTCGAAGCCGTCCATCACCGCCTCGATGGCCTTGACGGGGTCGACCTCGGTGACGATGACCTTCGCGCCCAGCCCCTTTGCGCGCATCGCCACGCCTTTGCCGCACCAGCCGTAGCCGGCGACGACGACGGTCTTGCCCGCCACGATGAGATTGGTTGTGCGGTTGATGCCGTCCCAGACCGACTGCCCGGTGCCGTAGCGGTTGTCGAACAGGTGCTTGCAGTCCGCGTCATTCACCATCATCATGGTGAAGGGCAGGATGCCGTCGCGCGCGAGCTTCTTCAGGCGGATTATGCCGGTGGTCGTCTCCTCGCAGCCGCCTATGACACCGGGCAGGAGATCGGCAAACTTCGTTCGCATGAGCTCCACAAGCTCGCCGCCGTCGTCGATGATGATGTTGCAGTCGTGCGCGAGCACGGCGCGGATGTTGGCTTCGTACTCGGCTTCGGTGCAGCCGTAAGCGGCGAACACCTCCAGCCCGCCCTGCACGAGCGCGGCGGCCACGTCGTCCTGCGTGGAGAGGGGGTTGGAGCCGGTGATGTACATTTCCGCGCCGCCGGCGGCCAGCACGCGGCAGAGGTAGGCCGTTTTCGCCTCCAGATGCACCGACAGCGCGATGCGCAGGCCGGCGAACGGCTTCTCCACGGCGAATTCGCCCTCCAGCGTGCGCAGCAGCGGGCAGTTGCGCTTGACCCAGTCTATTTTCAGCTCGCCCGACGGCGCGAGGGCGATGTCTTTGATTTTGCTCATTCTTTCTGCTTCCTTTCCCGAAACGGTATCTTTTTGCCATTATAGCATATCCTTGCCGCGCTGTAAAGCGATTGGCACAGATTTTCTTGACATTTTGCGCGGAATTTGGTATACTGCTGACATATCGTATGAAAGATAAGGTGTGGGTTGCCAATGTACTGGAACGAAACGATCGAAACGATGGATACCGAGCGCCTGCGGGCGCTTCAAGACGAACGGCTGCGCGAGCAGGTGCGTTATACATACGACCGCGTGCCGTTTTATAAAAAGATGTTCGACGACGCCGGCGCGCAGCCCGGCGACATCCGTACGGCAAAGGATCTGGAAAAGCTGCCGTTTACTTCCAAGACCGACCTGCGCGACAATTACCCCTACGGGCTGTTCGCCGTCCCGATGGACGAGGTCGTGCGCATCCACGCCTCCTCGGGCACGACGGGAAAAGCGACCGTCGTCGGCTATACGGCGAGCGATCTGGCGCTGTGGGACGAGTGCGTGGCGCGCGCGCTGACCTGCGCGGGCGGCACGCGGGAGGACATCGTGCAGGTCTGCTACGGCTACGGCCTGTTCACCGGCGGACTGGGCCTGCACGGCGGGGCCGAGCGCATCGGCGCGACGGTCATCCCCGCGTCGACCGGCAACACCGCGCGGCAGATTACGATGCTGCAGGATTACGGGTCGACGATGCTCTGCTGCACGCCGTCGTATGCGCTCTACATCGGCGAGACGCTGGAAAAGAACCATATCCCGCTTTCGACCATCCACCTCAAGGCCGGCCTGTTCGGCGCCGAGCCGTGGACGCTGGGGATGAAGGAGGAGATCGAAAAGCGGCTGGGCATCAAGGCTTATGACATCTACGGCCTGTCGGAGATCAGCGGACCGGGCGTGTCCTTCGGCTGCGACGGCTCGGACGGGCTGCACGTCAACGACGACCACTTCCTCATCGAGATCGTCGACCCGGTCACCGGCAAGTGGCTGCCCGACGGCGAAAAGGGCGAGGTCGTGTTCACCACGCTGACCAAGCGCGCGCTGCCGCTGCTGCGCTACAACACGCACGACATCTCCAGCATCACGCACGAGCGCTGCGCCTGCGGCCGCACGCTGACCCGTATGGCGCGCATCACCGGCCGCAGCGACGATATGCTCATCATCCGCGGGGTGAACGTGTTCCCGTCGCAGATCGAAAGCGTGCTGCTCTCGGTCGGGCAGGTGGAGCCGTATTATATGATCCTCGTCGACCGCGTCAACAACCTCGACGTGATGGAAATCAAGGTCGAGCTGTCGGCGGACGCGTTCTCCGACCGCGTGCGCGGCATTGAGGAGCTGGAAGCGAAGATCCGCGCGTCGATCGAATCGACGCTGGGCATCTCGGCCAAGGTCACGTTCGTCGAGCCGTCGTCGCTGCCGCGCAGCGAGGGCAAGGCCAAGCGCGTGATCGACAACCGCACGCTGCGCTGACAGGCGCAGGCTGAAAACGGAAAGGGGCATTTGAGGTATGATTATCAAACAGGTATCCGTTTTTCTGGAAAACCGTCAGGGCCGGCTCGCCTTCGTCACGGGGCTGCTGGCGGAAAAGCACATCAACCTCCGCGCGCTCTCGATTGCCGACACGACCAGCTTCGGTATTCTGCGGCTGATCGCCGACAAGCCGGAGGAGGTCAAGGCTGTGCTGGCCGAAAACAACGTCACCGCCACGCTGACCGACGTGCTCGCCGTCCCGCTCGGGGACCGGCCGGGCGAGCTGGCGCGCATTCTCGCTAAGCTGACCGAGAACGGCGTTGACGTGGAATACCTCTACGCGTATCTGACGCAGGAGGAAAACGGCGCAGTCGTCGTGATGCGCGTCGACGACACCGAACGGGCCGCCGCGCTGCTCGCATAAACAAAGATGGAAAAAGCGTATGGAGCTTATTTTGCTCCATACGCTTTTTGTTTTGTATCTTGGAGGATGCTCGGCGCGGCACAGCCTGCCGCCGCAGCGGGCGCGCGCACGGCCGGAAGGATTTCCGACGGGCGCGCCGGAGGTGCGCGCAGAGACCGAAGCGGGGCCGATTCGGTTTTCGCCCAGAATTCAGCAAAAATACAGAGAAAGGCCGTGAAAACGCGGCGGAACGCCGAGAATCGTTAGGAGACTACAAGGCCTGACAATATACGTCCATATACAAACCGCTTATGTGTCTGACAAACCGCCGCACGACTGCCGACTCCAAAAGCGGAACGCCCGGGACTCGGAGGAACCTCCGAGTCCCGGGCGCTTAATATACTTCCCGTATCCTGTTGATTGTTGTATAGCATACCGCCATGCTTTGATTTTTCCTAAATATCAACCGCTGTCCCAAAGGGAGATAATTCTGTCTGCCGACGGTGCCCACGGCGCGTGGGCGCAATACTGTACTTCCCGTATGCCTGTCTCTTATACACATCTGACGCTGC
>ENA-OYZN01000759-OYZN01000759.1-human-gut-metagenome-genome-assembly--contig:-NODE-759-length-12204-cov-5.516092_pt1 | contig 12204 bp, 14 predicted proteins | sample MGYA00243294_ERZ653483 | MGnify/ENA primary metagenome ERZ653483 (study PRJEB26926, sample SAMN06165155) | human gut metagenome | biome: ENVO:00009003; feature: ENVO:2100002; material: ENVO:00002003... | reverse complement strand
GCTATTCGTCGGCAGCGTCAGATGTGTATAAGAGACAGGGTCCACCGTGGCCAGCACGAGCACCACGTCCTTGCCGTCGGCGTTGACGTGCAGGTGGATGGAGGAGCCCATCATCTCGGACACGTCCACCTTGGCCTTGATGTGGCTCTCGCTGGCGTCCTCGGCGCAGAGCATGATGTGCTCGGGGCGCACGCCGAGCGTGATGTCCTGCGGCGCGGCGTTCTTGTCGCGCAGCAGCTGCTGCTTATCCGACGCAAGGCCGAAGTCCACGCCCTGCACGGTCACATAGTAGTCGCCGTTTTCGGCCTTTTGCAGCCGCGCGTCGAAGAAGTTCATCTGCGGCGTGCCGATAAAGCCCGCCACGAACAGGTTCGACGGCGTGTCGAACACCTGCTGCGGCGTGCCGATCTGCTGGATGAAGCCGTCCTTCATGACCACGATGCGGTCGCCCAGCGTCATGGCCTCGGTCTGATCGTGCGTGACGTAGATGAACGTGGTGTCGATGCGCTGGCGCAGCTTGATGATCTCCGCGCGCATCTGGTTCCTCAGCTTGGCGTCGAGGTTGGAGAGCGGCTCGTCCATCAGGAACACCTGCGGCTCGCGCACGATGGCGCGGCCGATGGCCACGCGCTGGCGCTGGCCGCCGGAGAGCGCCTTGGGCTTGCGCTGGAGGTATTCGGTGATGTCGAGGATCTCGGCCGCTTCGCGCACCTTCCTGTCGATATCCTTCTTGGGGGTCTTGCGCAGCTTGAGCGCGAAGGCCATGTTCTCATACACGGTCATGTGGGGATACAGCGCATAGTTCTGGAAGACCATCGCGATGTCGCGGTCCTTGGGCGCGACGTCGTTGACCAGCCGGTCGCCGATGTACAGCTCGCCCTCGGTGATCTCCTCGAGGCCGGCGATCATGCGCAGCGTGGTGGATTTGCCGCAGCCGGAGGGGCCGACCAGCACGATGAATTCCTTGTCGGCAATCTCCAGGTTGAAGTCCTGCACGGCCACGACGCCCTTGTCGGTGCGCAGCAGGTTCGGCTTGTTTTCTTCTGCGGGATGGTCGTCCTTTTTCTTCTTCTTGGCTTTCTTCTCGTCGTTGCCGGAGTAGGGGTAGATCTTCTTGATGCCCTTGAGTGTGACGCTTGCCATGTGCTTCGGGCTCTGATGGGCACGAACTTCATCAACTGCCCACCTCGCTTCCGCCCGCATACGTGGCGGAGGCATTACGACAGGTCTCCACACTGCCGCACCGCGAGCCCCGCGGTTTCCACTGTACCTCCTTTATTGAGCGTGACCGGGCTAAGAGAAGTGGAGTAGACCCGGCCCGCTTTGCTACACGTTTATTATGACAAAAAACAGCGCGCTTGACAAGGGGGAAGATTCCGACGGCGATGGGGGAAGATTCCGGCCTTGCGCATGAAGGGCGTTTTGCGGTACAATGCTACCGTCATGTGACGAAATACGGCGATGGGCGCGCGCCCTGCGCGCCGCGCGTTTTGGGGGACTGACCATGCACCTGGCGGCGATTGCACATACCCGGCGGACGAGGCGGACGGGGGCGCTCCTGCTTGCGCTGCTGCTCCTTGCCGCCGTGCTGACGGCCGCGCTGGTCGTGTTCATGATCGTATATGTGCTCTATAAGGGCCTGCCGTATGTCACATGGCACCTGATCTCGACGAAGCCGAGCTATATCACCGGCGCCATCGGCATTCTGCCGGATATCTGCAACACCGTGCAGATCCTGCTCGCTTCCCTGCTCATTGTCCTGCCCCTCGGCGTGGGCGCGGCGGTCTATCTGACGGAGTACGCGCAGAACAAAAAGCTCGTCGCGGCCATTGAATATGCCGCCGAGACGCTTTCCGGCATTCCGTCCATCATTTACGGTCTGGTCGGCATGCTGTTCTTCTGTGAATTTCTCGGTATGCAGACGAGCCTCCTGGCCGGTGCCCTGACGCTCGTGATCATGAACCTGCCGACCGTCCTGCGCACGACGCAGGAGAGTCTGCGGACGGTTCCGCAGAGCTACCGCGAGGGTGCGTTCGGCCTTGGCGCGGGCAAATGGCGCGTGGTGCGCACGGTCGTGCTGCCGGGGTGCATCGACGGCATTGTGACCGGCTGCATTCTCTCTGCGGGCCGTATTCTGGGTGAATCCGCCGCGCTTTTGTTCACGGCAGGCTTTGCCCACACGCTGAACAAATTCGTCATCGGGCTTGCCAGCCCCGGCGCGACGCTGACGGTCGCGCTGTACGCCTACGCGAAGGAGGAGGGCGAATTTGACGTTGCCTTCGCCATCGCGGCCATTCTTATGATCTTAACGCTTCTGATCAATCTTGCCGCCGGGATCGTCGGAAAACAGATCCAGAAACGGAGCCAGCAATGAAATCTGTCAACCCCTGCGGTTTGATGCGGGCCACGCTCATTAACGACCTGTCTTGCTTCGGCAAGTGCTCCCTGAGCGTAGCAATTCCAATTCTGTCCAGCTACGGTGTGGAAACGGTGCCGCTGCCGACGGCGATTTTGTCAACGCACACGGGCGGCTTTACCGGCTTCGTCGTGCAGGATATGACGGAGAATATGCGGCTGTTCGCCGCGCACTGGAAAAAGCTCGGCGTGAAATTTGACGCCATTATCACCGGCTACTGCTGCACAGTCGAGCAGATCAGGCTGACAGCGGAATTCATCCGCAGCTTTTCCGATACGGACACGCTCGTGATCATCGACCCAGTGCTGGGCGACCATGAAGCGCTTTACAGCGGTTTAACCGACGCGCACGTCGACGCCATGCGCGAGTTGTGCAGTCTGGCCGATTTAATTACGCCGAACCGCACAGAGGCCGCACTGCTGGCCGGGTTGTCCTTCTCCAGCGCAGACGAAACGCTTTTATATGCGCAGCAGGTCAAGGACGCGGTCATTACCAGCGTCGGCTCCGGCAACCGCATCGGCTATCTGGCGCGGCTGGACGGACGCGTGATGCTTGTGCAGAAGGAAAGCGTCGATATGACCGTGCATGGCGCAGGCGATGTGTTTACCAGCGCGCTGAGCGGTGAGCTTCTGAGCGGACAGGCGCCGCAGACGGCGCTGCTGCGCGCGGCGGACTTCTGCGACAGCTGTATCCATGAAACGGTCAAGCGGCAGCCCGGCCACTGGTACGGGCTGGCCTTCGAGCCGGTATTGAAAGGAACTCGTGTATGAACGATATTATCACAGTCAAAGACTTACAGCTCTGGTACGGGCAGACGAAGGCACTCAAGGGCGTGTCGATGAACATCCCGGAAAAGAGCATTACGGCCCTCATCGGCCCCTCCGGCTGCGGCAAATCAACGTTTCTCAAGACGCTCGACCGCATGAACGATCTGGTTCCGGGTGTGCGCATTGAGGGTGAGGTCAAATATAACGGGCAGGATATCTTCGCGCCGTCCGTGGACATAAATGAGCTGCGGCGCGAGATCGGCATGGTCTTCCAGAAGCCGAATCCCTTTCCCATGAGCATCTACGACAACATTGCCTACGGCCCCCGGACGCACGGCGTGCGCAAAAAGGATGAGCTGGACGAGATCGTCGAGCAGTCGCTGCGCGGCGCGGCGATCTGGGACGAGGTCAAGGACCGGCTGAAAAAGAGCGCGCTGGGCCTCTCCGGCGGACAGCAGCAGCGGCTTTGCATCGCGCGGGCGCTGGCCGTGCAGCCGCAGGTTCTGCTGATGGACGAGCCGACAAGCGCGCTCGACCCCATTTCGACCTCCAAGATCGAAGAACTTGCCACGAATCTGAAAGAGCAGTACACCATCATCATCGTCACGCACAACATGCAGCAGGCACTGCGCATTTCGGACAAAACGGCGTTTTTCCTGCTGGGTGAGCTGATCGAATACGACGACACGCAGACGCTGTTCTACCAGCCGAAGGAGAAGCGCACCGAGGATTACATCACCGGGAGGTTCGGATAATGAGAAGCAAATTTGACCAGCAGCTTGCCCTGCTGAATGAAGAGCTGACGCAGATGGGCGAAACGTGCGCGAAGGCCATCTGCCTTGCCGCGCAGGCGCTTGAAGCGCAGGATGCGGCGACCGCCGCGCCGGTCGCGGAGCTGGAGGAACAGACGAACGAGCAGGAACGCTCGATTGAAGCGCTGTGTCTGAAGCTGCTTTTGCAGCAGCAGCCGGTCGCGCGCGATCTGCGGCAGATCTCGGCAGCGCTCAAGATGATCACGGATATGGAGCGCATCGGCGATCAGGCGGCGGATATTGCCGAGATCATCCCGTTTTTCCTCAGCCACAACACGTTTGACTGCACGCTCGTCTGCCGCATGGCGCAGCAGGCCAGCTCCATGGTCACGCAGAGCGGGGACGCGTTCGTCCGCCGCGATGTGGATTTGGCCCGCTCGATCGCAAAGCAGGACGATCTGGTCGACGAGGATTTTTCCAACGTCAAGCAGGCACTGATCGCCGCCATCGCCCGCGAACCCGGTCAGGGCGAGGTCGCGCTGGATCTGCTGATGATCGCAAAGTATTTCGAGCGCATCGGCGACCACGCGGTCAACCTGTCCGAATGGGTCGAATTCTCCGTCACCGGCATGCACAAGCACGACGGCGTGGAATACGAATGATCCCCTCTCTCAAAAAGCCGCAGGCCCCTTTTCCGGGCTTGCGGCTTTTTGCTGCGTGTATTATAATCAATAAAAAGGAGAGCTGTCTATGGAATATCTGATCACCCGGCTCACGGACAGGCCGGAATTGAAAGCGCAGGCCGCCGCATGGTTTCACGCAAAATGGGGCGTGCCGGAGCAGGCATATCTGGACAGCATGGATGATGCGCTGCGCAGGGCAGCCCCTGTCCCGCAGTGGTATCTGGCGATGGAGGGGCCGCGCATCATCGGCGGCATGGGCGTAATCGAGAACGATTTTCATGACCGTAAGGACCTGACGCCGAATGTCTGCGCCGTCTATACCGAATCGGACTTCCGCCGCCGCGGCATCGCGGGCGCACTTCTGCAATTCGTCTGCCGGGATATGCACGAAAAAGGCATCGACACGCTCTATCTGCTGACCGATCACACCGGCTTCTACGAGCGCTGCGGCTGGGAATTCTTCTGCATGGCCCAGGGCGACGGAGAAGAGTCCCCGTCGCGGATGTATGTGCACCGGTATCATAATGAATAATCGAAAAACGCTGCGTTTGCCCGCATTTGACTATGCCGCACCCGGCACTTATTTCATCACGCTCTGTACTTATCAGCGCCATCAGACTTTATGCAGAATTGGTAGGGGCGGGGCTCTGCTCCGCCCATTTGGGCGTATCTGCAAAGCACAAATTCAGGAATTCGAGCATCGCTTCAATATTCAGGTTGATAAGTATGTAATCATGCCAAATCATCTGCATATGCTTCTTTCTCTGGCTGATACAAATCCATACTGCCCAAGGGCGGAGCAAAGCCCCGCCCCTACCACGATTTCCGAAATAATTTGTGCGTTCAAGTCCATTCGTGCAAAACAAATCAACGCAATTGAGAATACCCCGGGACGGAAGCGCTGGCAGCGGTCATTTTATGATCACGTTGTCCGAACCGAAAAAGAGTATTTGCAGATATGGACTTACATTGACAACAACCCATTAAAATGGGAATTAGATCGTTTCTACGAAAGTGAATGAGGCCGCTTATGAAAAAAGTCAGAATCACGGTCATGAAGATGGGGTGTTATCCCGATCTGATGGCGGAATATGAGAACCCGATGGAGCATCCTTGCGATATGGTGCTCGGGCAGGTGTTTGTGGCGGACGGGTGGAACCGGCCGGAGGGGCTTTGTCTGAGCGCGTGGGAGAGTATGTCGCCGTTTGTGTTGGCGCTGGCCAGCGGCGGGGAGAATCTCTATGCCGGGTGGATGAAAAATCCGCGCTCGGCCATGATCTCCTGCAACGACGGCTTCCGGCCCGTGAGCTTTCTGTTGGAGGCAATAGACGCTTGACACGTTTACTATACTGAAAGCAGAATATGAAACAGGAGGTTTTTCTCATGGGTAAAACACTTGTCGCTTATTTTTCCGCGTCCGGCGTAACGAAAAAGCTGGCGCAGACGCTGGCGGACGCCATCGGGGCCGATCTGTTTGCAATCGAACCGAAGGTTCCCTACACGCGTGCCGATCTCAACTGGATGGACAAGCAGTCCCGCAGCACCATTGAGATGCAGAACCCCGCGTCCCGTCCTGAAATCGCAGGCAGCTGCAAAAACATCGCGGACTATGACACCGTCTTCGTCGGCTTCCCCATCTGGTGGTATGTCGCGCCGACCATCGTCAACACGTTTCTGGAGAGCTGCGATCTGACGGGCAAGACTGTCGTTCCGTTTGCCACCTCCGGCGGCAGCGGCATGGGCGGCACAAACAAGGCGCTCGCACCGAGCTGCACGGGCGCACGTCTGCTCGAAGGCAAGGTCTTCCGAAGCAACACGAGCACGGATACCCTGCGCGAGTGGGTCAAGACGCTGAAATAAGCCGCATATATAAAACCAGCCCCCGCTGCGGCGGAGACTGGTTTTTGCAATATGTCGAAGAACCGCTGTAGGGGCCGACGACTCTGTCGGCCCTGAAAATATTACGAATTTGCAGCAGATTTCCGCAAAATTGGCCTGTTCTGCGGGCGGACAGAGGCGTCCGCCCCTACAAACAAGTGCGAAAGCGGCAGCGAGGTTTTTATTAAAACTCAGGTATTGCGGAACCGTGCCAAAAAGTCCTTTGTCTGCTGGTGCTGCGGGTCGCCAAAGATCGCTTCGGGGGAACCCTGTTCCAGGATCACACCCTCGTGCATGAACACGACGCGCTCGCTCACATCGCGGGCGAAGGCCATCTCATGCGTCACGACGAGCATGGTCATGCCCTCGTGCGCAAGGTCCTGCATGACGGAGAGCACCTCGCCGACCATTTCCGGGTCAAGGGCGCTTGTCGGCTCGTCGAACAGAAGCACCTCGGGGTCCATCGCAAGTGCGCGCGCAATGGCGACACGCTGCTTCTGGCCGCCGGAGAGCTGGCGCGGCTTGGCGTTGACATAGGGCGCCATGCCGACCTTTTCGAGATACCGCATGGCCTGCTGCTCCGCCTCGGCCTTACTGCGGCCAAGCACCTTCATCTGGCCGACCATGCAGTTTTTCAGAACCGTCATATTATTGAACAGATTAAATGACTGGAACACCATGCCGACGTGGGAGCGGTATTTCGCGGCGTTGACGCTTTTACCGGTGACATTTTCGCCGTGGTAGAGAATGTCGCCGCTCGTTGGCGTTTCGAGCAGATTCACGCAGCGCAGCAGCGTCGATTTGCCGGAGCCGGACGCGCCGATGATGGAGATCACGTCGCCTTTTTTGACATCAAAGTCGATATCGCGCAGGACTTCGTGCGTGCCAAAGGACTTGCTCAGGTGCCGGATCTCAAGAATATTGTCTGCCATATCAGCGATCCCCCCTGCTGCGTCCGAATTTAAGTTCCTGCTCCGTGCGCTCGCGGAACTCCTTGCTCTGCTCGTCATAGTTGCTGCCGCGCTTCGGGTGCGAATAGGTCCCGGCGGTCATGGTCAGCGGGTCCTCCTGCACAAGCTCATAACTGTCGGAGCCGTCCATCAGCTTTTCGACCAAGCGCAGAATGCCGGAGGCGATCAGCGTCATAGCCAGATACCCCGCCATTTCAATGACGGCGGACGGGAAATATTTATTGTTGATGCCGACGATATAGCGGTGCGAGGCGAAGAACTCCGTAAAGCCGATGATGAACATGACGGAGGTATCCTTCACGTTGATGATATAGTTGTTGCCGATCTGGGGCAGGATATTGCGGATCGCCTGCGGGAGAATGACGCTGGTCATGGTCTGGAAGTGCGTCATGCCGATGGCCTTCGCGCCCTCGGTCTGGCCGGGGTCGATGGAGATAATGCCGCCGCGGACGGACTCGGCCATGTACGCGCCGGTATTGATCGAAACGATCAGGATGGACGCGGCCCAGATGTTATCGAAGCGCAGGGCATTATCCGTGAAATACGGCAGGGCGTAGAAAATGAACACGGCCTGCAGCATCATCGGCGTGCCGCGGAAAACCTCGACGTAGATGCGGATGATGACGCGGAGGATTTTCAGAAGGATACGCTTGGGCAGCGGATCGTTTTTGGCGCATGGGATGGTATTGAGAATGCCGCAGAGCAGGCCGATGATACAGCCGATCGCGGTCGCGGCCAGCGCAAGGCCGAGCGTGTTGAGCATACCGTTCAGGTACATCGTGTGGTATTTGTCCCACAAAATCCCGATGTCCTGCATGAGCTTGGCGAGCTTATCCACGGGGTAGTCTCCTTTCACTTTTGATTTGCCCGCGCCGGAGGCGCGGGCAAACAGTTAAACCTCCGGCTGGATGCGGATGGCTTCGTCCATGAGCTGGTTGAAGTCGTCCTCCGTCATCTGAGAGAGGACCTTGTCGATTGCATCCTTCAGGACCGTGTTGCCCTTGCGGACGGAGATGCCGATGTTGACGTTTTCAGCGCGCTCAGCCTCGGAGGCAAACTGGAAATCGCCGGGCGTGCCGGAGAAGTTCAGAATGACGAGGTTATCGTCCTGCGCGGCAGCGCCCATGGCGGTGGGCATATCGGTGCAGATGAAGTCGACCGCGCCGGTCTGCAGCTGCATGATCATGGCCGGAGCCGTCTCAGCGGGAGCCAGAAGCTCGGCGTTTTCGATCTGCGGCAGGCAGGAATCGTACCAGATCGTGCCGGACTGCGCGGTGCACTTGCCGCCCGCGAGGTCGGCAATGGAGGCCGCACTGGCATAGGGGCTGTCCTTTGTGGTGACGCAGACGATGGTGGCGTAGTAGTACGGGCCTGCCATGTCGACCTCCTGCATACGGTCGGCGGTCATGGACTGACCGGCAATGTTCGCATCCATCGTGCCGGACTGCACAGCCGGGCAGAGGGAATCCCATGCGGAGGAGACGATCTCAAGCTGCCAGCCGTTGGCCTCGCAGATCTTCTGGGCGATCATAACGTCATAGCCGTTGGCGTAAGCGCCGGGAACGTTGGAAATGGGGACAGCGCCGTTGGAATCGTCCATCTGCGTCCAGTTATAGGGCGCGTAGGCGCATTCCATGCCGACGGTGAGAACGCCGTCTTCCACGCCGGTCACGGCTTCGGTATTCGTGTCTGCGGCGGCTTCAGCCGCTGCGGGGGTGGAGGCGGCGCAGGCCGCCATGCTCAGCAGCATCATGGCTGCCAGGACGAGGGCAAGGATTCTTTTCATTGTTTTCATTCACCTTTCGTTTTATTTTCCCAGACAGGCCTTACGGAAGCAACAAAAAAGTGGGTCGCTTCTGTAAAGCGATCCACGGAATGAACAGAAAACGGTATCCCGCCCCTGCCGTATCCATCGATAGCGCTTCACAAAGCTTTTCTTTGTGACAGTCCGACAGATCTTATCTGCCGAGCCAACACCGCATTTGCAGGCAACGCCTGCGGCATTTCGGCGGTCTCCCCTTTTCCGAACGGCCACTGCCTGTGCTTGCCGCCCGGTACTCTTGAAGCCCGCGCCTCTATCTGGAATGATTGTCTGGATTATAGCGTATCCGCACGCATTTGTAAAGCTGATTTTTCGTTAGAAAGCAAAAAATATTTTCTTATTTTTTGTATATTCTGCACGATACGACGCGCTGGCCGGTGAAAAATCAAATTTATGAAATTGATTTGCTTTTACAGGGATTCTTTGCTATACTATAGAAAACACATCATCAGGAGGTTCGAAGATCATTATGGCTGACGAAAAAACGATCCTGACCTATAAGGGGCGCCCCCTTATGCGCAAGGACAATCTTGTCTACTACGGCTCGATGGCCGATTCTCACATTGTCATGCTCCAGATCCTTGAGACGAAAAAGGTCGGTGAGGCCGACGTGGCCAGCAAGGTCTCCGTCGAGCTTCAGCTGACCGACCCGAATGTCCGCGCCCGCGACCGCATCGTCAAGAAAAGCGAGAAGGACGGGTTCTTTACCGCGCTCGACCTCGGCTCCGTGTGGCTGGCCCGCGCGCTGAAGGACGCAAAAAAATAATTATTGATCCGTGTTTAAACGAAAGGAAGCCGTGCATACTATCTGTGCGACTTCTTTTTCATTTTCCATTCCTCATTGGCTCGTTTTCATGCGGGCCGGCCGTCGAAGCTTTGCTTCGGCGGTTATTTTTTACGCTTTGCGCACATACTACCGGAAAAAGCGGAAGGGAGCTGATCGCGATGCGCAAGGGCGCACAGACGCTTGTGTTTGGATCGAAGCCGGTCATTTTGTCCCGCGCGGCCATCGGTGGCAAAAAAGAAGGCGAGGGGCCGCTGGCGGCATATTTTGATTTTCTCGGAAAGGACGCGAAGCTGGGGCAGAAGACGTTTGAAAAGGCCGAGAGTAAATTACAGGAGCTGGCGCTGGACACGGCGAAGCGGAGGCTCGGCGTAAGCTATGAGGACATTGACGTGCTGTTCGCGGGGGATCTGCTGAACCAGTGCATTTCCTCGTCGTTCGCGGCGCGCGGCACGTCGATCCCGTTTCTGGGGCTTTACGGCGCGTGCTCGACCATGGCCGAATCGCTGCTTCTGGCGGCGGCGTTCGTCGATGCGGGCTTTGCGGACACGGCGGCAGCGCTTACCTCGTCGCATTTTGCCTCGGCGGAGCGGCAGTACCGCTTCCCGCTCGGCTACGGCGGCCAGCGCACGCCGACGGCCCAATGGACCGTGACTGGCTCCGGCTGCTGCATCGTGGGAAAAAGCGGCCACGGGCCGCGCATTGAGGCCGCGACCATCGGAAAAATTCAGGATTACGGCATCAAGGACGCCAACAATATGGGCGCGGCCATGGCGCCCGCAGCCATCAGCACGCTGCAGGCGCATTTCCGCGATCTGCGGCGGGTGCCGTCGGACTATGACCTGATCGTGACGGGCGATCTCGGTATGCTCGGCAGGACAATTGTGCTCGACCAGTTCCGGCGCATCGGCGTGGACCTCTCCCCGGTCTACAACGACTGCGGACTTCTCATTTTTGACACGAAATCGCAGGATGTGCACGCGGGCGGCTCCGGCTGCGGGTGCGGAGCGAGCGTTTTGTGCGGATATCTGCTGGACAGGCTCGAAAAACGGGAGCTGCGGCGGCTTCTGTTCTGCGCGACGGGCGCGCTGCTCTCCCCCACGTCCAGCTGGCAGGGCGAATCGATCCCCGGCGTGTGCCACGCAGTCGCCATCACGGCGGAAGGAGTATAGCGTATGGACTATCTGAAGGCATTTCTGGTCGGAGGCGCGATCTGTATGCTCGGCCAGCTTCTGATCGACAAAACGAGGCTCACGCCCGCACGGATCCTGGTGTGCTATGTGGTGCTGGGCGTGATTCTGGGCGGTGCGGGCGTCTATGACAAGCTCGTGGACTTTGCGGGCGCAGGCGCGACCGTCCCACTGACGGGCTTCGGCAATACGCTTGCAAAGGGTGTGCGCGAGGCCGTGAAGGAGCAGGGCATCCTCGGCGCGCTGACAGGCGGGCTCAAGGCTTCGGCGGCAGGCATTGCGGCAGCGGTATTTTTCGGCTTTCTCGCCGCGCTGCTCTGCAAGCCGAAGGATAAATCCTGAAAAAGCGGACAAGCTATCCCTGCGGCTGCGCCGCAATTCATACTTTCAGGAGGCTCATCATGAGCAAGCAGAACAAAACGAACAAGACCGAATCGCAGAACACCTCGAACCAGACGCAAAATCAGGACTCGAAGAACTGCAAGTAACCAGAACGGGAGAACGCCGGTGCATGGCGTTCTCCCGTTTTTTATGTCCGTGCGTCCACAGGGATGTACGGCGCCTGGATGAGCATGGCGCGGTAGGCCGGGCGCATGATGCGGTTGCCGGTGGCAAGCTCTTCAAGGCGGTGCGCGCACCAGCCCGCGATGCGGGCCGTGGCGAACAGCGGCGTGTACAGATCCTCCGGGATATCCAGCATACTGTAGATCAGGCCGGAATAGAGGTCGACGTTCGCGCACATGGGGATCGACTGGTGCTTGCGCGCCATGATCTTCTCGATGCCGCGCGCTTCCACGCGCTCCATCAGCTCCAGATCATGGAGCCGCCCCTTGGCTCCGGCCAGCGACGCGGCGTATTTTTTGATGACGACGGCACGCGGGTCTGACATGGTATCTGTCTCTTATACACATCTCCGAGCCCACGAGACCGGAGCCTATCTC
>ENA-OYZN01000743-OYZN01000743.1-human-gut-metagenome-genome-assembly--contig:-NODE-743-length-12461-cov-9.359100_pt1 | contig 12461 bp, 13 predicted proteins | sample MGYA00243294_ERZ653483 | MGnify/ENA primary metagenome ERZ653483 (study PRJEB26926, sample SAMN06165155) | human gut metagenome | biome: ENVO:00009003; feature: ENVO:2100002; material: ENVO:00002003... | reverse complement strand
CCGCATGGTCTAAGCCATACGGAGGATTAACTGTTTTACGGACACCCGTCTATGCGGCAGTGCTCCCTTTGTTTTTTCAGTGTTCAACAGCAAAAACGGCTGACACAGCTTCTGTTGTTTTTGAATTCATCTCAACCCGACGCGCCTGTAAACAAGATCCAACGTTTTTTCTGCGGCTTCGGAAGCGCGGCGTGCACCGTCCTTTGTTATGCGCTCAAGCTCTGCCTTGTCCGCCAGTATGCGCCTGTACTCTGTCTGCACGGGTTCAATCTCGGCAATAACCGCATCCGCAACGGCGGTTTTAAGCGTGCCGTAACCGCAGCCTTCAAATTCCGCAACGGTCTGTTCTATTGTTTTTCCTGTCATCGCACTGTAAATGGAAAGCAGGTTGTTCATGCCGGGGCGTCCTTGTTCATATGCAATTCGCCCTTCGCTGTCCGTAACTGCGCGCTTAAACTTCTTTGTTATCACCGCCGGTTCATCGAGAATCGAAATATACGAATTCGGGTTAGTGTCCGATTTGCTCATTTTCTTTTCCGGATCGGTAAGGCTCATTACTCTGCCGCCCACTTTCGGAATGTACGGCTCGGGAAGTTTGAATGTTTCGCCGTAGGCATTATTGAAGCGTGCGGCAATATCGCGTGTTATTTCAACATGCTGTTTTTGATCGTTTCCGACGGGAACCAGATCCGCCTGATAAAGCAGAATATCCCCCGCCATCAGCACCGGGTAGGTATACAAACCGGCATTGATATTGTCAGAATGTTTTGCACTCTTGTCCTTGAACTGAGTCATCCTGTTCAGCTCGCCCATATATGTGTTGCAGGCAAGCACCCAATTCATCTCAGCATGTTGATGCACATCACTCTGGATGAAAACGGGCGAAGTTGTCGGATCAACACCGCATGCAATAAGCAATGCAGCCATTCCGAAAGAACGCTCAAGCAGGAGCTTGGGATCCTGCCTGACGGTCAAAGCGTGCATATTGGCAACGCAATAATAGCAGAATTTGTCATCACTCTGAAGAAGCTTCCAATTGCGCAGCGCCCCGACGTAATTGCCCAAAGTTGGTATGCCGCTCGGTTGAATGCCGCTCAGGATAATCTTTTTTTCCATGATTCCAATCCTCCTTGTTTTTATTTCTATAATTATACATAAACGGACGGTTATTGCAACCGCCCGTTTAAAATATATCATTCAGGCAAATCTAACTGCTCACATCGTTTACAGATGAAGCATATCTTATTTCTGCCCAAAAATCAGGCCGCTATTCGCAAATGGTCAGATGCCCATTTCTTCTTTGACCTCTTTGAAGCATTTTACTGCGAAATCGAGGTCTTCTTTTGTGTGACCTGCGGAAACCTGCGTGCGGATTCTTGCTTTGCCCATGGGAACAACGGGATAGCAGAAGCCGACAACGTAAACGCCCTTTTCAAGCATGCGCCTTGCGAATTCCTGTGCTACCTTTGCATCATAGAGCATGACGGGAACGATGGGATGGGTGCTTTCGGGAACATCGAAGCCGAGCTTGCCGAGCTGCTCACGGAAATAACGTGTGTTCTCGTGAACCTTGTCGCGGAGTGCAGTGGATTCGTTCAGCATATCGAATACCTTGATGGATGCTGCGCAAATTGCGGGTGAAAGCGTGTTGGAGAACAGGTACGGACGGGACTTCTGACGAAGCATGTCAATAACCTCCTGACGAGCTGCCGTGTAACCGCCGCTTGCGCCGCCGAGTGCTTTGCCGAGGGTGCCGGTGATGATGTCAACACGACCCATAACACCGCAATGTTCGTGAGTGCCCTTGCCGTGTTCGCCCATGAAGCCGACAGCATGGCTGTCATCAACCATTACAAGTGCGCCGTATTCATCCGCAAGATCGCAGATTGCGGGCAGGTTGGCAATGAAACCGTCCATGGAGAAAACGCCGTCGGTTGCAATAACTTTGATTCTGCAATCTTTTGCTGCTTCAAGCTGAGCCTTAAGGTCTTCCATGTTGTTGTTCTTATAGCGGAATCTCTTTGCTTTGCAAAGGCGAACGCCGTCGATGATGCTTGCATGGTTCAGCTCATCGGAAATGATCGCGTCTTCCGCACCGAGAAGAGTCTCAAACAGACCGCCGTTTGCATCGAAGCAGGAGGTGTACAAAATGCAGTCATCCATGCCGAGAAAATCTGCGATTTTGCGTTCGAGCTGCTTGTGGATCAGCTGAGTGCCGCAAATGAAACGTACGGAGGAGAGACCGAAGCCCCACTCATCATAGCTTGCCTTTGCTGCTGCGATAACCTCGGGATTGTTGGAAAGGCCGAGGTAGTTGTTTGCGCACATGTTGAGAACGCCCTTTGCAACGGTAGTGTCGATGCGAGCCTTCTGAGGGGTTGTGATTATGCGTTCATCCTTGTAGGTGCCCGCTTCTTTGATGGAATCAAGTTCGCTGCGAAAGATTTCGTATGCTTTTTTCATTTTTTTACCTCCGAAAAATCAGTTAAAACATAAATATTGTCCGAATCGGCAATGCGGCGGTTACTTTGTCCAATCGAGAACAACCTTGCCGCTGCTGCCGCTGTTCATTGCTTCAAAACCCTTTTCAAAGTCACGATAGTTGAACCTGTGAGTTACCATCGGGGTGAGGTCAAGACCTGCCTGAACCATTGCGCCCATCTTGTACCAAGTTTCGAACATTTTCCTGCCGTAAATGCCCTGAATATTGAGACCCTTGAAGATTATCTCGTTCCAGTCAACAACAGTGCCGGGGCCGGCGATGCCGAGAAGAGCAACCTTGCCGCCGTTGCGCATGGAGTGGATGAGCTGGTTGAGTGCTCCGCCGTTGCCGCTCATTTCAAGTGCAACATCGAAACCTTCGACGATGCCGAGCTCCTTCATGACATCCTCGAGCTTTTCCTTTGCAACATTAACGGGACGATTTGCGCCCATTTTGCGTGCAAGCTCAAGGCGGTATTCGTTTACATCGGTGATAACAACGTTGCGGGCGCCGTTGTGTTTGCAGATGCCGGCGGCCATCATGCCGATGGGACCTGCACCCGTAATCAGAACATCTTCACCGACGACGTCGAACATCAGTGCGGTGTGCGTTGCGTTGCCGTATGCGTCAAAGAACGAGATAAGATCATCGGGAATATCGTTTTTATCCATGGGAATAACGTTGGTTGCGGGAATGCAGAGATATTCTGCAAAAGCACCGTCACGATCAACGCCGACACCCTTGGTGTGTGCGCACCACTGTCCGTTGCCGCTGCGGCAGTTGCGGCAGTGACCGCAAACGATATGGCCTTCGCCGGAAACACGCTGGCCGACATAGAGTTCTTTTACGCCTTCGCCGAGCTGTGCAATTTCACCGACATATTCATGACCTATTGTCATTGCGGGATGGATATGCTGCTGTGCCCAGGGGTCCCAGTTATATATATGAACATCCGTGCCGCAAATTGCGGTTTTGCGAATTTTGATGAGAACCTCGCCCATTTTGGGTTCGGGCACGGGAACCTGCATCAGTTTCAGACCTTTTCCTGCTTCTGTCTTTACAAGAGCATCCATCATTTTTGTCATTGTTTTTTCCTCCGAAATAGGATTAAAATTATTTGCCGAGCAGCTTTTCTGCGGCTGCGAGCTTTACGCATACACAAAGCACCTGCATCGCCTGTTCAAGTTCGTTAAGCGGCGGGAAACTCGGAGCAATCCTGAGGTTGCTGTTCGCAGGGTCATTTTTATAAGGATAGGTTGCGCCCGCATCGGTCATAACAACGCCTGCATTTCTGCAAAGTTCATGCACGCGCTTTGCACAGCCTTGCTGAACAAAAAGACTCACGAAATAGCCGCCCGTGGGCTTGTGCCAAGACGCAATGCCGAGCGGAGCAAGTTCTTCCTCGAGGCATTTGTTGACGATATCGAATTTGGGTTTCAAAATCGCGGCATGTTTTTTCATGTGTGCAAGCACACCGGCTGCATTTTTGAAATAAAGCACATGGCGAAGCTGATTCAGCTTGTCGAAGCTTATGACCTGTGCCGCCAAAAGCTTTTTCATATAAGCCATGTTTGTTTCGCTGCAGGCAAAACACGCAACCCCCGCACCCGGGAAAGTGATTTTTGACGTTGAGGCAAATTCAAAAACTCTGTCAGGATTGCCCGCTTTTTCACAAATCTCAAGCATGTTCGCGAATGGAACAAAATCGCCCTCAAATTCGTGTACACAATACGCATTGTCCCAAACAAGGGTGAAATCGGGAGCCGCAGTTTTCATCGAAGCAAGGCGTGCAATCGTTTCATCGGAATAGGTGATTCCGTCCGGGTTTGAATACTTCGGAACGCACCACATGCCCTTTACAGCCTCGTCATTGACAAGTTTTTCAACAAGATCCATATCCGGACCGCTTTCAAGCATCGGAACGGTTATAAGCTCCATGCCGAATGTTTCTGAAATTTTGAAATGGCGATCATAGCCGGGCGACGGGCAGAGGAATTTGACTTTTTCAAGCTTGCACCACGGCTTTTCCGAATGCAGCAGGCCGTGGGTATATGCCTTTGAAATAAGGTCGTACATCAATGTGAGGCTTGCATTTCCGCAGGCAAAGACCTGTTCGAAACGCACACCGAGCAATTCGGCGAAAAGTCGGCGGCATGCGGGCAGACCCATAAGCTCGCCGTAATTACGAGCTTCAACTCCGTCGGGCCTGGTGTCCGCAGGATCGATATACATGTTTAACAAGTCATCGGAAAGTGCAAGCTGCTCAAGCCCGGGCTTACCTCTTGACATGTTGAGGTTCAATCCCTGTGCCAAACAATTCTGATACTCGGCAAGCACTTCGGAATAGAACTCCTGAAGCTGCTGCTCGGTCATTTCATTCAGTTTCATAATCTCCCCCAAAAGGCGAATAAAAAGTTGATTTCAGAAGCCCGCAGCATCGTTCGGATTTCGGCAGCGTACATAAAACTGTCCGCCGCACAAAAAGAGATACCCCGTTTCTGAATTTCGGCAATGCTTATTGTGCCGGGCGAATCGGCGGAAAATGAACGCCGCCAAACATCGCCATAATATGAATTATAGACCTATCCGCAAGCTAAGTCAACCTATATATTGAGTTTCCCGACAAAATTTTTCCCGAGTGCCTTGTTTTTCGCCGTCTTATTATACGGAAGTGAATCTGCGGAGAGTGTTTCCGTTTTCGGTATTGCTTTCACAGACAAAAATGATATAATTGATTTCGGAAAAGCTGATCCGAAGGCGCCGACGAAAAATTTTTTTTGCAGGATGCGTTAAGCTTAAGCCTTTATCAGCAAAACGGAAAGAAAAGGATCGGAACGGAAGAAATGAACGAAATAAAAAATACGAAATCAGATTTCGAACAAAAAATCGATAATCTCAAGCAGATGCTCCAAAGCAGCAGGCGCGTTGTTTTTCTCGGCGGAGCCGGTGTTTCAACAGAAAGCGGCATTTCGGATTTTCGCAGTGAAAACGGAATTTTTAAAGCCATTCAGCAATTCGGTTACCCTCCCGAAGAGCTGCTTTCGCATACATTTTTCGTACGCAAGCCCGATGTTTTCTTCAGATATTATAAAACGCTTCTTCTGACAACTGACGCAAAGCCGAATGCCGCGCATGTTGCACTTGCGAAACTTGAGGCGCAGGGCAAACTAACAGCCGTTGTAACTCAAAATATCGACGGGCTGCACCAGCTTGCAGGCAGCAAAAACGTTTATGAGCTTCACGGTTCAATTCATCGCAATCACTGTATGCGCTGCAACAGGTTTTTTGATGCCGAATATGTAAAAAACCACAGCGGCATTCCGTACTGCCCCTGCGGCGGCATGATAAAACCCGATGTTGTGCTTTATGAAGAATCTCTCGATTCCGATGTTCTTACGGGCGCAGTCGCGCATATATCCCGCGCCGATATGCTTATTGTCGGCGGCACATCGCTCCAAGTCTACCCCGCCGCCGGACTTATTAATTATTACTCCGGCAATAAACTCGTTTTGATTAACAAAACAAGCACTCCGTATGATAACTACGCAAACCTTGTTATCAATGACTCGATAGGCAAAGTTCTTTCCGCAGCCGTTGAATGAGACGATAAATCCCGCGGCAATTCACGGACAGTGAAAAGACCCGCCGCCGCGGTTTTGCGGCGGTGGGTCGTTTGTTCAGTTTGCCGTAAGGAACATCAATGCATTATCAGTTTGGAAAGGCAACAGTGACGGGTGTATCGCTGTATCCTGCCGTTCTGCCTTTTCCAAAGACTCCGTAGTAGTTCTTGCCAAATGCGTAAAGCTGACCGCTCGTGTCAATACAGAAATGTGTTCCCTCATAGTCCGTTACCGTGCTTGTCGCCACAAAGCAAACATCGGTTGATATTTTTTTGAGGTTTATGTATTTTCCGTCTTCACTCCACTCAACGCGGCCGTTGTACAAATCATTCTTCGTGTCGATCAACATAAGGTAATCGTCTGCTCCGTATGTCCACACAAGATAGCCCGAAAGAGCTTCGAATCCTTCTGCAAGTTTCGTTTCCTTAGTATTCCCTTTCGATCTATAGAAAATGTTCCATAACGATCCATCACTTTTTATCGCATAGTACATATTCTCATTGTAGTTCCATGCATCGACAACATCATCCGTTATATAGTAGTCATCATATTCGACTGAACATGACCAAAGCGAGCCATCGGTCATTATTGCGAGACTTCCGTTCAGAATCCTGCTTACTCCTGTCGCCGCCTCTGCAAATCCATTGCCGATTTCAAGCATTCTTCCGTCGGTCGTAAGTGCATAGTATGCATTTGTATCCGCAATTCCGTCTGCAACCTTCGCCGGCGACAGGCGGTCGATCGCGGTGCCGTCGCCGAGCTGCCCTCTGTCATTTGCACCCCATGCCCAAAGTGTTCCGTCCTGCTTCACGGCAAAAGCAAAGTTCTCCCCCGCCTCTGCCTTTGAAACATCGTCCATAATCTTGATGTATTCAGCAGAACCTTGGGTCGTGCCGTTGCCGAGCTGCCCCCTGTCATTGATGCCGCAAGCCCAAAGGCTGTGATCGGATTTCACAACGAGAGCAAAACTTCCTCCCCCGCCGACAGTTACGGAAAGCGCATTATTCATTCCGGTTACGGCGACGGGCTTTTCTGTTTCAAACACCGTCACCCCGCTGCCCAGCTGCCCGTATCCGTTGCTGCCCCACGCAACAACCTTTCCTTCCGTTGTTACGGCAAGCGCATGAGTTCTGCCCGCAGACACGGAAACAATGCCTTCCCGCACAACCGAGAAGTTCTTCAGGTTCGAGTCAACCGATTTCAAAAGCTGTCCCGCTTTGTTAACAACGTAAAGAGGCTCATCTTCATATTCCAATAAATCCGGCGAATACGCAGCCGCAGAAATAACATCATTCATTATTCTTGTTGTCTGTGTGTCATCACCGAATTGACCCGATTCTATCAGCCACAGCGAGCCATCCTTTTTCAGCGCAAGGCATGACGCGTTGTATCCTTCTACACCGTGAATCTCTTGAACGCCGTCCATAACTTTTTTTGCAGACCTCGTGGCCGCATTCATAACTTCAACCGTTCCGTCAGGGTTGAGAATAAACAGTACTCCGCTATGACCTGAACCGACTTCAACCGCAGCAACGTCAGTCTTAATCACTCTGCTCGACGGACCTTCTTCGCTATAAGCTCCTCCCCAAACGATAAGTGCTCCGCTTGTGGTTACCGCAGCAGAGAGACCTCCTCCGGCGGAAGCTTGTTTAATATTGCCAATCATAAAAGTAGGCTCACCGATATTAGTGCTTTCTTCATAGTTTGACGGAGAAGTTCCGGTTATCTGTCCGAAAGAGTTGCAGCCCCAGCCATACAGCGAGCCATCCTTTGCAACCGCAAGCGTATGCGTCCATACTTCCGGAGTTGATTCATCAAAGTAAGCTTCACCGCTTGTGCTTACGGAAACGATGTCGCTTAAAATCTTTTTCGGAGCCGCATTTCCTGCAAGCCTTGTTCCGCATTTTGCTCCCCATTCCCAAAGTGAGCCGTCCTCCATTATCGCGTACGAAACGGAATTGCCCGCAGCGACCTGCACGTTCGTATCAACCGTTATCTCCGGACTCACCGTTCCGTACATTGTATAGAACACAAGTTCGGGCCTGCCATTTTCGGAATCTACCGACAAAAATATCTTGTACACTTCCGAATTTGAGGCTTCCTCTCCCGAATTTCGAATTTCAAGCAGGAACAATTCACCGCCGCTGAGATCGACCTCGGTCGGTTTGTTGATGGTTTCCTGCAGTACGGGTTCAAGTTCCTGCTGTGAGCCGTTGGCTGTGTTCCTGTTTACTATCTTGCTGAGTTTCACCGTGCATTCGCAGTTCGTCAAATCCAATCCGCGAATGTCGAGAGTGCATTTCGGCTGCACGTTAACAAGGCTGCCGTCACGCACCTCGCCGTTTCCGACATTCTCAGGTTCCGGTGTGGTCGGAACTTGCGTAATCGGCACCGATGTAGGTGTTGAGCTCGGTTCTGTTCCCGAACCGACTGAACAACCGGAAATAAAGAAGATAACAGCAAAAAACAGAGCCATTGCAGCTTTAAAACAACTTGAACGTGAAGACTTCTTTTGCATAAAACAAAACTCCTTTGCTTTTAAATCGGAAACCATGTAAATGCGTTTCTGTTGAAGATATGTTGACTTGCAACTTGTACATTTACATTATACTCATTATTTGAACGAAATCAATAGGGCAATTAATATATTTGAGCGTTTTTTTGCTCCGGCGTCAATGCGCATGACTGCATCGTCGAACTCATTGACAACAGCGGCAGCACTGTTGTAAAATATACTCAGCAGTCCAAAGTGACAGCAGCCGAATCGCCGAAGCATTGAAACCGATTGGTTCTGCTTGAACTGCGATTTGGCGGAAACCCCACGGCTTGAATGGCACGGTTCCGGAGAATATGCGCACTATCATGCTGCAGAAAACAAGTTTGCGGGAAAGTATAAACATTTTCATGTGTGGTTTGGAGAGTTAGCATATGAAAGTTCTTTTTAACTCGATTATCAGGACGATGTATTCGGGCTGTTACTACAAAAAAGGCAGCAGAGTTATTTATCTGTACGATATAAAGCAGACCGGTGACAGTCAAACGGTTATCTTTTTCGAATGCGAACATATTTCTCGCCCAAAAGAAATAACTGTCCTGTACAATGAGTTTCGTCCTGTCGGCGAGCCCAAATCCGTCAACCTCATTGATTTTGAGCTTGAGTTTAGATATGCGAACAATCTCAATCAGAGATGCCTCGGCTGCATTTATTGCAAAGCAACCGATATGTTCACAGATGTAAACAAACGAGCCGACTCCTGCGATGTTCGTTACGCAAAATCCTTGCTTTGCGAGCTGAGGCTTGCATTTGTTACATTATCCGCAGTAAGTTTGCTTACATGCAACTGCGAATACAGGAGGGCTGAACCGCCTGAGTTGATAACATGCAATGCGGGCATAATTGACTTTAAAAAATCAGTCTTGAAGATTGTTGAGGAATGCAGCAAACCTATCGGCAGTTCCGATCTCTTGGCAATGTCACCGGAGCTTTTTGACATATTATTAAAAATGCTGCACTCGGATGATGTGATTTTCTTCGGAAGCGGAGATTCTGCCGGTATTTATCGCCCTGTGATGCATGAAAGTGTTTGGGATTACCTTGCATTTCCCGGAGAAGATGCTGACGTCATATGCATACGCGCAAAAAATGCGTCAAAAGAATTGTATGCATATATGATGTCCGAAACATCTGAAACTCCGCGATATGCTTTACTTTTTCCGTCAATCAGCACTGCATATTACGGAGACGATTTAACCATTGGCGGTTCATGTGCTTACAGCTATGGTTATGCTGTTTATGCACCCCAAAACATTGCTGAGCAAATTCTTGCGAAAACGCAGGAGTGCAAGCCCATACAGCTCAATAACGATTTGAAGCTTTAAGCGCTGAGCGAATGAAACTGCTTGAAACCCCGTAACCGTCTATAACTTTGAGGTCGAAGACTATCACACATACTATGTCTCTGCAAATGCAGACTCGGATGAGTTTGTGTTGGTGCATAACAGGTGCGGGCATAAGCCTTTAAGGCAAAACGATTATAAAGCTGTTATTAATCCCGGTATGTTCCGGTGTCAATGAGTGGTTGCACCCGGCATACAAATTTTTGAACTGTGTCGCTGTCGACGTTCAAATTTTGATATAGTCATTGCAGAAAATTGTTGACAGCGGTATAATTAAGCTGTATCCTTTAAAATGAGAGGTGAAATGATGGAGGATAAAGATGTTCGTAATCCCTTTGTGGCTCGGATCATGCTCGAAAACGAGAAGTCCAAAGCAAAGCTTTATTATAAAGAGAATCCCGGTTCTTTGATTCCGCTTTTTGAAAAAGAGTTGAAAGATCTGGGGTTCGAATTCGAAACATCCAGTCAAACATTTGGATTTGTGCCCAAATATAAAAATGTTATAGTTCCAATTGCGCTCAAATATTATCAGCTTGCAGAAGAAATGAATATGCCGAATGAGCAGAATCACTTTATTGGTTTCTTTCGTATCAAAGGACTTGATGAAATCGTTCCTTTGCTGCTCAGCGACTTTTATTCGGATAAAACAACAAATTTAACTCGTTGGCTTATATCGGACTGTATTTACCAAATAAAGTCCAAACAGTTTATAGAGGAATATTTGAACATTGCTTCAAATAGGGCTTTCGGAATAAATAGGCAAATGATTATTCTGCTTCTTGGCAAACTGAAAGACGAAAGCGCTGTCCCAACGTTAATAGCTCTGCTTGATGATGAGGAAGTTCGATTGCAGGCTATTTGTGCGTTAAGCGAATTTAAACGGAAGGACTTTCGCTGTTATTTTGAACGATTTCAAAGTTCGACGAATGCCGGTTGGCGTAAATATTCAAAAAAAGCAATACAAAAACTTGACAGTTAACCGTTTTATATTAGACTGAATCGACCACGCAGCTGTGGTTTTGGTGCTCTCGGAGGTGCTATGAGCGGTGGTGACACAATCAACACAAGGCTACTGGATAAAGGTCTTGATGCAAGAAAGCTGCTGAAGAAAAGTGCTGCTAAGAAATTGACAAAATGCGCTCAAAATGCAGCAGTGGCTGCTGATAAACGTGCAAAGGTATACCTGCTTAAGAAATTCGGAAGCGGAGCAGCGGAATCAATAGGGATGAGTTTTTTAAGCTGGTTTACGAATAAGCGAATTGAATTTATCGTAAAAAACATGGGTTTGCCCTCGCTGCCCGGAGGTGAACAATGAAAATTAAACGTTTCCTGAAAAAATTGCTTAATAACATATTTTCATTGCTTATTTGGGAAATTCCGATTGTTTTGTTGTTTCTGATGATCTATCCCAAATCTCCGGACAAAGCAATTGAAATGCAAGTGCCTGGATATGCCATAATCCTATACGACCCGCCATACGTTTATACGACCAACCATGGAAAAAAATTCTTAATCAACGGCGAAGAGTATACAGTCACTACTAATTACAAGGGAAATATCTACAAATTATTCAGTATGCTTCAGAAGGAAGATACCGTAAAAATTAAATATTTCTGGATAGGCGGCGGCAAATGTATCGTTGACATACGCAGCGACAGCACGGTATACTCTAATTACGACAAACGGTACTCAACTGGGAAAATTGTTGCGTTCGTTTTTTGCGGATTAGCTCAGCTGGCATTTGGTATTATACAATCCTGGACATTGCAGGACATATACTTAGACTTTCTCGACTTAAGGGACGCTGATTAGACCTATCATCTTGCATATGCATTGAAAAGAGCATTTTCTGCACTTATATGTAACCGGCCAAGCTGACACACACGCTCGCCGGTTACACTTGGAGCACGGAATATTCCTACGATGCAGACGGCAGACAGTCGCTTGTAAAGCTGAACAACGGCAAAACGATCGAATATGCCTACGGCACATCTACGGGGCGTCCCGACAAGATCACGCTGCATCTCGACACGGATTATGTTGTGGACTGGACGTACAAGTCCGGAGCAAACGGTTCCGCAACATCACTGCTCTCAACATACGCAAACGGCAGTGATGCAAAGTACAACTATGATTATGACGCCAACGGCAACATAACCAGGATATGGCGCGGAAACACGTCATTCACCAATGCTTCGGAGAAGTATTCATATGTTTATGATTCGGCGAATCAGCTCGTAAGGGAGAACCTTTATTACGGCAGCGGCAACAGCAGCAACGCTACCATTACATATGAATACGACATTTGGGGCAATCTGCTCAACAAAAAGATCTATGCTTACACTGTCGGAACGCTCGGCACGGCTCGGGAGACCGTTCCCTATGCCTACACAAACTCGGCATGGAAGGATCAGCTCACTTCGTACGATGGCGAAAGCATAACATATGACGCTTCCGGCAAC
>ENA-OYZN01000737-OYZN01000737.1-human-gut-metagenome-genome-assembly--contig:-NODE-737-length-12551-cov-5.156290_pt1 | contig 12551 bp, 4 predicted proteins | sample MGYA00243294_ERZ653483 | MGnify/ENA primary metagenome ERZ653483 (study PRJEB26926, sample SAMN06165155) | human gut metagenome | biome: ENVO:00009003; feature: ENVO:2100002; material: ENVO:00002003... | reverse complement strand
CGAGATAGGCTCCGGTCTCGTGGGCTCGGAGATGTGTATAAGAGACAGTCCTCAACCAGTCCGTGCTCGAGGCCAATGTCTATATTCCGCTGGCCACCATCGACGCTACGACCCTGCGCCTTTACGACGCCGGCGGTACGGACCGCACCCGCGGCGCTACGGACGTGGTCTATCTCGAGAGCAACAATTTTGTGCTCTACAAGATCTGCTCCCCCCGTACCCTGGGCAACTGGACGCTGGAATTCAGCCTGAAGGAGGATGCGGCCTCCGTTTCATCCATCTCCTTCAGCCTGCTGTACAACTATGACATCACGTTCAAAACCCGTGTCGGCAACACCTCCGCCAACCTTCAGGAGCCGGGGGCCGGCCTCACGGTGGGCAAGAACGAGCATCTTTTCATCTCCAGCAGCTTCTATGAGCTGGACGACGCCACGCAGACGGAAGTGCCCTCCCGGGATATGAACCTCTATGCCGTACGCGATGGGGACGAATGGGAAACCATACGCGCCACCTGCGAGCTGCGCGATGCCCATGGCAATCTCTACTATACCGGCCAGATGATATCGGATGAGGTCCGGCAGTTTACGCTGGACATCAATCTTCCTTCCGCGTGCCAAACCGGGGAGGGATTCAACAGCCTGCGCGCGGGCGCTTATCAGCTGACCGTCAAGGTTGAGGGAGCAGGCCTGCGCCGCGAAAACAACATCGCGCTGGATATTGTCAACAATGCGCCCGTCCAGGTGCTTTCCGGCTCGGAACGCATTCTGGTCAATGACCCGTCGGACCCCGCCACCACCAGCGTGCAGCAGGGCGTCCCCCTCAACCTGGCCAGCTTCGTTTCCGATCCCGACAACGACAAGCTGGTTTGCCAGTTCAGCCCGCAGAACAACGCGGACGCCATCCTGAAGGTATATGCCGTCGAACAGGAGGACGGAACCGTCGAAGCCTTCTATGACACGGTGATGGACACCACCGCCGGCAAGATCAAAAGCGGCACAGCCGAATATATCCTGACCGTGACGGACTCGCCGGATGGAACGACCCTGACCATTCCCTTCACCTTTGACGTGGTCTCCGTGGCCGACAGTACCATGAGCGCGTTCCAGTGCGCAACCACCGTTTCCGGCGTGGATACGGATGGAACGGCCGACAAAAACAGCGACATCGTATTTGAAATGAGCCTGAAAAATACCGACGGCACGCCCGATCATACCGGCGCCATTCAGGGCTATTCAGGCCATATTTACATCAATGATGCCGTTGGCGCAGGCCGCGTAGCCGATATTGAAATGCTGCCGGACAAGACCGGAGCCAAGCTGGTGGGGGTGTATCACACCGGCAATGCCGGAGCCTCCCTCAGCGCCGTGTGTACCTATAAATACGGCGAATATGCCGTGCCTCAGCAGGACGCTACGTTTGATATCGTCATTCCCAATTCCGCGCCCGTCCCCGACGAAGAGGTGCTCAAAGCGCTCACCACAACCTACACTTGCGATCCCCTTCCTGCATTCCTGAGCTTTTTGGAAACGCCCACGCCCCAGGAGGAACGCACGCTGGACCTGACCCAGCTGTTTGTGGATGCGGATCACGAAGCAGGGCTGATCTATGCTGATCCGGTGCTCAAGGATGAAGCGGGGAACACCGCTTCTTCGCTCGCGGTGAACCGCTCGGACAACCTCGTGGTCATTACGGCCAGCACTCCCGGATCTGCCGTGCTTACGCTGTCGGCGACGGATGGCGACGGGGAAACGGCCACCATTCACCTGTCCATACGCTCCATCAGTTTGATCCAAAAATGGCTGATGATTCTTGTGATCGCCATCATTGCGGTGGTGCTGCTGTTCATCCTCTATATGGTTACGCGCCCGCGCTTCTTCCGCGGCATTCGCCTGAGCGTGTACGCCAACAATACGCTGACGCCCTATCAATACGCGGAGGGTATCGGTGGCCAGAAGGCGGTTTCGCTGGGCCGGTACGTCAACGAACCCCTTGCGCTCCAGGATGCCGGCGTGACGCTGGAGGACCTTAATCAGCTTTCCATCAAGCCCATGCGTGGAAAGGCAAAGAGCGTGTCGCTCATGCGCACGTCGCGCAAGAACACTGTCAGCCCGCTCGTGGCGCAGTTGGAAGGCGTAACGGTAAGCGGCAAGCCCATACCATGGAAGACGGATGCGGAGCTCACCCTGCGCCATTCGCCTGATTCGGCCAACTTCATGCGCATTGTGCTGGAAGTGGAAGAGGTGCTTTCCGCCGGTAGCAACGCGGACAGCGCGTTTTCTGACGATGCCGGCGCTTTTGGAGGCCAGGCAGCGCAGAACCACGCTCAGACGGACTTCGACACTCCTGAGGACTGGTAAGATGTGTAACGGCCCGTTTTGCAAGGGCAATTGCGACAATGGCACCTGAAACGAATCAATATAGTCAAAACAGCCGAAGCAGAAAGAGGGGGTTCCTATGTCCGAAACAACGGTTCAGGGCAACATCGTCATGAATGAGCAGCTGAATATCGCGATCGACCGGGTGGAAAAGCTGGATGATCCGCTTCTGGTAATCGGCCTGGGCGGCACAGGCGCGGATATCCTGCTGACCATCAAGCGCATGTTCGCCGAGCGCTTTACCCTGCCCAGAGACGAAAACGGCAATCCGATTCCTATTCCCCGCCGCACGGATTACCTGGCGATCGACTCCAGCAAAGCGACGTTCATGTCCTTTGAGCAGTCCGAATCGCTTGATATCAGCGTGAACGGACTGGACAACATCCTGGCGCCGGACAAAAGAGACGTGCTGCTCAACCCCTGCGAACGGGCGTGGCTGGACCCCAAACTCAACGCCGCTTCCAACGGGATAGGCGCAGGCACATACCGTCAGGCCGCGCGCCTGATGCTCAGCCGCAACTACAGCCGCGTATACAATGCGCTCAAAACCAAGCTCACCCGTCTGGCCTCTGTGAAAGTCGGGATGCGCATGAATGTGGTGATCGTGACCGGCATCTGCGGCGGCACGGGCTCGGGCACCTTCCTGGACATAGCGCAGATCGTGCGCAAGGTGCTGGCAGATGATGCCGCTCTTGCCAGCATGGACAAGCGGATCACCGGCTATATCGTGATGCCGGACATCTCCTGCGCGCATGTCACCAGCGGGGGAGAACCGATGCAGGCCAGCCTCAAGGCCAACGGATACGCCGCGCTTAAGGAGCTGGACTTCTGGATGAATGTGGGCACGCACAAGACCCCCTACACCATCCGCTACAGCGACGCGCCCGGAGATGCGTGCACCTGGAACATGCCGCCCTTTGACGCGTGTATCCTCATGAGCGGCACCACGGTCAAGGGAGATCTGTACCAGAACAGCTATGATGTGATGCGCACCACCATCGCCGAAAATCTGCTGCATTATCTGGCCTATGAGCAAAAGAAAACGGAAGGCGACAAGGATGTCGAATATTCCTACATCAGCTACGAAGACAATCTGGCCAGAATGGTGATCATGACGCCTAAGAAGATGCCGCTGTATTACGGCTACCGGGCGGTGGGCGCCTATACCAAGCGCATTCCCAAAACGGAAATCATGTATTACGAGGGGGAGAAGCTGCTGCGCAGCTTCGTGCCCCCGCGCGATCCCAACGGCAACCTCGTGCCCAACCGGCAGCTGCTTGCCGACGGGCAGAACGTGATTCGCGCCCAGAAGATTGCCGGCAACCTCGTGGACCTGGAGAGGAACGCGGCCACCCACGTGGCGCTTCCGGCCTTTTTGAGCGCGGAGCCCGAGCAGCTGCGGAATCTGAATCCGGCGCCGCATGACCGCGCGGATTTTGCCTGTCCCACCCGCTGGGAGAGCGACGTGCTGCCGCCCGCCATGGCCAGGCAGGCCGAGGCGTATCTCAAAAACGCCTGGGAAACCTTTCAGTCCTTCGCCACGGCCGTCATCACCGATCCTGCGCAGGGCCCCTTCAGCCTGAAGGCCTACCTGGAGGACCCCGGCGAAAACGGCCTGCTCAGCGCACTCAGAATGCTGCTGAACGACTGGAAAGCCAAGCGCGGCAATCTGGAATCCAAGCGGACCGTGCAGCTGCAGAACTGCAAGGACACCTATTTTGACTTGGACAGGCAGCGTGCGGAAAGCGCATATTATGGCCAGCTGCGCGCACAGGCGTTCCTGAATGCTTTCATCCCCGCGCTGGAAAAGCTGAACCTGCGAATCCAAGAATATTTGAGCTACTCGCTCAACAACATGTGCGAGGATCTGCTCGGCTATTACGACATGTTCAGCAGCGGCGTTTCCGAGGAGGAGCAGCGGCTGGTCAGCAACATCTACGATCTGCGCGAGATCAGCCAGAGTATCGACAATGACTTTGCCATCAACAACGTCGACTTCAAATTTGAACGCATGCTCCTGGGCGCGCTGTGCACGGCGAGCCTGAAGACGGAAGGCAACGTGGACCCGCATTCCTCCGGGGTCAGCTTCCCCTATCAGCGGGAGCACCTGCGCGTGCTGTACCGCGAGCTGCGCTCCGTGCTGGACCAGTGCTTCGGCACGGCCAACGGCCAGTCCCTGGACGCCATCATGCAAAGCCAGGCTGGAGCGGACGTGAACGCGCAGAACAGGTATATGGATGAGCTGGCGCAATCCCTGCTCAACAGCTCCGTGCCCATGTTCTCGCAGAACCCGTCTTTTGCCGCGGAGGACAAGGCCGCATATAGCTACCTGTCCGTGCCGGACGACGCGCCCAAGTTTATCCGGCGGTATCAGAACACGCTTTCGCAGCAGCTGTCCCTCAAGGCCAGCAGCATTCATGATCACATGTACTGCGTCACCACATGGAACTGCCTGCCGCTGTACCGGTATTCCATGATGGAAAAGCTCTCCGAGGCCTATGAATCTTCCCTGAACGACCGAAAACGGGCAATGGGCATCCATCTGGTATTCGACCCCGAGAAGGACTATGTCAACAACTGGGTCCAGCTGCCCGATCCCTGCCCCTACTACCTGTTTGCCATGAAAAGCACCCCGAGGACCCAAAAGCGCTACGAGGAGATTCGAGAGATCGTCATGCGCGCCATTGCCTGCGGCATCGTAACGGTGAATGACGATGCGCAACAGCCCAGCTTTACCGTCAGACTGAAAACGGCCCTTCCTTCTTTTGGGGCAGGCCCTGTCCTCATTGAGCCCAGATGCATGCCCGACATTCTGACAAACCGTTTCGGCATGGCGGAAGATCTGCTTAGCCAGGAGCTGGCATCTGTGGTGCTGGAGCGTTACCCGCTGCTGATACACGCCATCAAAGAGGAACTGGAAGAAGGGCAACGGCCCTTTTTCAAGGGCAATTGCGACAATGGCGCCTGAAACGAATCAATATAGTCAAAACAGCCGAAGCAGAAAGAGGGGGTTCCTATGTCCGAAACAACGGTTCAGGGCAACATCGTCATGAATGAGCAGCTGAATATCGCGATCGACCGGGTGGAAAAGCTGGATGATCCGCTTCTGGTAATCGGCCTGGGCGGCACAGGCGCGGATATCCTGCTGACCATCAAGCGCATGTTCGCCGAGCGCTTTACCCTGCCCAGAGACGAAAACGGCAATCCGATTCCTATTCCCCGCCGCACGGATTACCTGGCGATCGACTCCAGCAAAGCGACGTTCATGTCCTTTGAGCAGTCCGAATCGCTTGATATCAGCGTGAACGGACTGGACAACATCCTGGCGCCGGACAAAAGAGACGTGCTGCTCAACCCCTGCGAACGGGCGTGGCTGGACCCCAAACTCAACGCCGCTTCCAACGGGATAGGCGCAGGCACATACCGTCAGGCCGCGCGCCTGATGCTCAGCCGCAACTACAGCCGCGTATACAATGCGCTCAAAACCAAGCTCACCCGTCTGGCCTCTGTGAAAGTCGGGATGCGCATGAATGTGGTGATCGTGACCGGCATCTGCGGCGGCACGGGCTCGGGCACCTTCCTGGACATAGCGCAGATCGTGCGCAAGGTGCTGGCAGATGATGCCGCTCTTGCCAGCATGGACAAGCGGATCACCGGCTATATCGTGATGCCGGACATCTCCTGCGCGCATGTCACCAGCGGGGGAGAACCGATGCAGGCCAGCCTCAAGGCCAACGGATACGCCGCGCTTAAGGAGCTGGACTTCTGGATGAATGTGGGCACGCACAAGACCCCCTACACCATCCGCTACAGCGACGCGCCCGGAGATGCGTGCACCTGGAACATGCCGCCCTTTGACGCGTGTATCCTCATGAGCGGCACCACGGTCAAGGGAGATCTGTACCAGAACAGCTATGATGTGATGCGCACCACCATCGCCGAAAATCTGCTGCATTATCTGGCCTATGAGCAAAAGAAAACGGAAGGCGACAAGGATGTCGAATATTCCTACATCAGCTACGAAGACAATCTGGCCAGAATGGTGATCATGACGCCTAAGAAGATGCCGCTGTATTACGGCTACCGGGCGGTGGGCGCCTATACCAAGCGCATTCCCAAAACGGAAATCATGTATTACGAGGGGGAGAAGCTGCTGCGCAGCTTCGTGCCCCCGCGCGATCCCAACGGCAACCTCGTGCCCAACCGGCAGCTGCTTGCCGACGGGCAGAACGTGATTCGCGCCCAGAAGATTGCCGGCAACCTCGTGGACCTGGAGAGGAACGCGGCCACCCACGTGGCGCTTCCGGCCTTTTTGAGCGCGGAGCCCGAGCAGCTGCGGAATCTGAATCCGGCGCCGCATGACCGCGCGGATTTTGCCTGTCCCACCCGCTGGGAGAGCGACGTGCTGCCGCCCGCCATGGCCAGGCAGGCCGAGGCGTATCTCAAAAACGCCTGGGAAACCTTTCAGTCCTTCGCCACGGCCGTCATCACCGATCCTGCGCAGGGCCCCTTCAGCCTGAAGGCCTACCTGGAGGACCCCGGCGAAAACGGCCTGCTCAGCGCACTCAGAATGCTGCTGAACGACTGGAAAGCCAAGCGCGGCAATCTGGAATCCAAGCGGACCGTGCAGCTGCAGAACTGCAAGGACACCTATTTTGACTTGGACAGGCAGCGTGCGGAAAGCGCATATTATGGCCAGCTGCGCGCACAGGCGTTCCTGAATGCTTTCATCCCCGCGCTGGAAAAGCTGAACCTGCGAATCCAAGAATATTTGAGCTACTCGCTCAACAACATGTGCGAGGATCTGCTCGGCTATTACGACATGTTCAGCAGCGGCGTTTCCGAGGAGGAGCAGCGGCTGGTCAGCAACATCTACGATCTGCGCGAGATCAGCCAGAGTATCGACAATGACTTTGCCATCAACAACGTCGACTTCAAATTTGAACGCATGCTCCTGGGCGCGCTGTGCACGGCGAGCCTGAAGACGGAAGGCAACGTGGACCCGCATTCCTCCGGGGTCAGCTTCCCCTATCAGCGGGAGCACCTGCGCGTGCTGTACCGCGAGCTGCGCTCCGTGCTGGACCAGTGCTTCGGCACGGCCAACGGCCAGTCCCTGGACGCCATCATGCAAAGCCAGGCTGGAGCGGACGTGAACGCGCAGAACAGGTATATGGATGAGCTGGCGGAATCCCTGCTCAACAGCTCCGTGCCCATGTTCTCGCAGAACCCGTCCTTTGCCGCGGAGGACAAGGCCGCATATAGCTACCTGTCCGTGCCGGATGACGCGCCCAAGTTTATTCAGCGGTATCAGAACACGCTTTCGCAGCAGCTGTCCCCAAAGGCCAGCAGCATCCATGATCACATGTACTGCGTGACCGCCTGGGACGGCCTGCCCCTATACCGGTATTCCATGATGGAAAAGCTCTCCGAGGCCTATGAATCCTCCCTGAACGACCGGAAACAGGCAATGGGCATCCATCTGGTATTCGACCCCGATAAGAAATACGCCAACAACTGGGTCCAGCTGCCCGATCCCTGCCCCTACTACCTGTTTGCCATGAGAAGCGCCTCCAGGACCCAAAAGCGTTACGAGGAGATCAGGGCGGTCATCATGCGCGCCATCGCCTGCGGCATCATAACCGTGAACGACGACACGGAGTATCCCACCTACAGCATCGGACTGCATTACACCGACGCGCTGAAAAACAGCTACAAGAGCAGCGCCACCATTCAAAACGAGGCAAATGCGCTGATGGCGGAGCTGGACCCCGTCACCAAAACGCAGCTTGCGCCCGACCAGGTCAGGGAACGCCTGGAGGGCCTGCTGGCCCAGGCGGTCAAGATCAATATTGCGCCCGCCTGTTCGCCCGCCATTCTGGCCAGCAGCCTGGGGCTTACGGACAGCGATACCAACCCGTGGAGCACGGACGTCATCAGCGATCCCGCGCGCATCGCCCAGGCGAAAAAGAATTTCCATATGCTCAGCCAGGAGCTGGCAGCCGTGGTGCTGGACCGCTATCCGCTCCTCTTTTCCGGCATTGAGGTGCAGGTGGAGGGCGTGGAGTACGTGCGCGCCAGAATCGCGGAAATCGAACAGAAGAAGCAGATCTGGGAACCCCGCATCGCATTTGCTCCCACGTTTGCCAAAATGTACATCCACGGCGTGGTCCTTCCGGGCCTCAAGGGGTATCAGTACGTTGACCTGGCGGGCCAGAAGGTGAGCATCATCGAGGAGCAGCTGCTGGCCGACGACCTGAAAGCCGCCAAAAACCTGCTGAAGAACGTAGCCTACCTGGCCGACCTCGACCAGACGCATACGGTACGTCAGGACCTGCTGCTGCTGCTGGAGCAGAAAGAGCGGGAGCTGGAGGAAAGCGCCGAAAGCGAACGGCTGACCGCCGATGACCTCACCGCGCTGATTGCCAAAATCAGCAAGCTCGTCAGCCTTTGCGACAAGGAAAGGCTGGAAAACCTGGCCGACAGGCACAAATCCGGCGTCGACAAGGAGCGGCTGGACAAGATCAACCAGTTGTATCAGGCAATGCTTTATATGGCCCGCAGTCTCGAAAGCACCTGTCAGGATGTGCTGGACAATATGGCGTAAGCTCGGTTGCCGGCGAAACGCTGATTCCGCTCCGCCGGCAGCGTCGCATATCTTATGGAGGCGGTACAGTTGGCAGTAAACGTCATTTTTCTCCATGGCCGGCGCGTGTGCGCGCAGTTGGACGGAATGCTTCGCTACTGGAATACCCTTTTTGAAGGCGATGAGTGGTCCGACTTTCTCTTCGTGCTGTTGGACCCCCACGAGCCCGCCCTGTCGGCGGAGATGGCGGCCATGCACGGCAACCGCTGCCTGCGGCTTTCCGATGCGGCTAAGGCCGACGCGGGACAGATCATCGACGCCGTCATGCGGGGAATGCTTCACTCCTCCGAGGTGTTCATGCAGTGCCTGTGCGAGGCATGCGACATCGAAGGGCTGGAGCTGGTCAAGGCGCTGATCCAGCAGATGTGCCACCACTTTTCGGGAAACGATTTTCGCTACCAGCTGTTTTTGCTGCTGAGCCATGAGGCGGCCCGGCAGGGCAATCAGGCCGCCGTATGTACAGAGCTGATGGACACCCATCCCCACGCCTGTTACCTTGTGAGCACGGTCAACCAGATGGGCGCGAGCGTTCCCTTCGAAACCATGCTGCATGCTGTGTACAGCGAGATGTATGCCGTGCTGAAGAAGAAGCGCACCCTGATGAACAACACGCGGCTGTACAGCATCGGCTGCTCCTCCCTCAACGCCGGCAACCGGGAACTGACCCGAATTTTGGAAAACACCGCCGCACAGCAGATGCTCAAGCGCGTGGATAAGCCCTACTCTCATGAGGAGGCATGGGAAACCCTTACCGGTCGACCCATGAGCACCTATTCACAGGCGGGGCTGCGCATGGCGCTGAGCAGCTGGCTCAACGACCTGAGCAGCGCAGAAATCCGCCTGCCTACTCCGGATGAATTGCGGACAGCCCGCGTGTTTGCCTGCTTGTACGACCGGGATGCCACGGAGATCCGCCAGGCGGTGGAGCGGTTCTATCTGCTCAACACGGGCACGCAGGAACAGATGCGCCGCCAGGCGCAGCAGCTTGCGCAAAAGCTGGAAACCGCCATACTTTTGCGGCTGTCCGTGAGGCTCAACGCGGCGGGGTTCCCCCTGGACCTGCTGGAGAACGTGTGCGGCGAACTGCGCGCAATGGTGGAAAAGGGCGTGCATCCGTCCATGGTAACGCTGTCGGACCGGCCCGCGATGCCATGGGCGCGCCACAAATATATCGATGCAAGCTGCGCCGCCTTTGAAAAGGCCCGCGAGGAGGAGACGCGCCAGCGGTTTGCGCTGGAAATCGCCTCCGCGCTGATTCCGAAGCTGGAGGCATTGCCCGCGTTTGTGGAAAATGCCGCGTGCATCCGGGACACCCTCGCAAAGCTGTGTCCCGACATGGGCGAGGTCAACGCGCTGCGCAACAAGTATCCCAAATTTTCCGCCAGCCTGGACGAGGCGGCGAGCAACCTTACCCTGCAAATCGCGGACTTTCTGGAAAACAGGAACAAAGCCGTCTTTCTCACCTCGCGCGACGGAAAGCCCCGCGAAAAGGAGCTGCTTGAGCTCAGGGATGAACTGATGCGCATGATGGAAAAAGACATGCCCATGCCCTTTCAGGGATCGTTCTGGCAGGCGCTTGCGCTGGAATGCGAAGGAAACGGGCAGCTGGAGCGGTTCTTTGACAGGTTCCTCACCCCCGGCGTGCGCCTGTTCCGCTCGATCCTTGACAACCCCGGCCACCCGGACAGCGTGTACCTCGCGGATGCCGCCTTCAAGGACAATCCCTGGGTGCGGTATCAGACCTCCGTCATGCTGGCGCACAACGACAACATTGAACGCATCGACCTTTATCTTCTCACACGCGACCTTCAAAGCTATCTTCAGGAGCAGACCAGCAACTATTTTTGCGCGATGGATTCCTTCAGCGGAGGCGGCTTTACTACGCTGGGAAGCACTCCACACGATTCTGAGGCGCCCGCGGTATTCGCCGGGAAGCAGCCTGTTCAGGAACCCTCCGGCCCGGAGCCTGATCAGAGCCACGGCCTGAAGGTATCGCGCTGCGGCAGCGGGCGGTATGTGCTCAGCTGGGACTGGAAACGCGACGAGGCCGCGGCGCTGGTGAGCATTTCCCAGGGCGGCAGGTCGCTTGGAAAGCGCGTGGTGACCAGCGCGGAGTATTACTCGCCCGTGGGCAATGCCGCGCTGGGCGTGGATATCACGGAATGCCTGTCCGTCATGGGGCCGATTCAGGTGCGCATCACGTATGACGGCGTGCTGTATGCCCGGGCGACCGTGGCCGGAAGGCAGCTTCCCGTTGCGTTTTCGCACACGGTGGACCGCAAGGGCCGCCTCGTCTATATCTTTGAGGGCGATCCCGAAAACATCCGGAAGGTCGTCATGCGCGGGACCAGCAATGGAAGGGAAATCTACTATCCGGTGTACGCGGCCACAAACCAGCAGACCTTTACCGGCGTGCAGAGCCAGCTGGTGCCCTGCGTGGACCCGAGCGAAGAATACCCTTCTGTCTATATCCAGACGAAAAACTGATGCAGGAGAGGAACGGAAGATGTCCAACTATATCTGTCCATTTTGCGGCAAAGAAATCGTGGGCGATGAGGTGCTCTTTATTGATTCCACCTATAATACGGCTTTTTTCAGGGACCAACGGCGCTACAACTTTCTCTTCAAGTGCAGCACGGACTATCCCTTTGAAGAAGGCGAAAACTTTCGCGGCCTCTATTTTCGCTGCGAAGAGCCCAACGAAATCGTTACCCGGGACGAAAACGGCTTTCCGGCCGAACTGCGGGTGAGTCCCTGCAACGGCTTAACCCCCGACGAGCTGGAAGGCGCTGCCGCCAATGAGGCGGAGAACAAAAAAAAGTCCGCCAGCACGGAGCAGGTCGTTCTTCCCACCAGGGCGTGCCCGAACTGCCACTGCATGCTTCCGCTCGGCTTCGGCACCATTCCCAATTACAGCGTGTGCCTTTTCGGCGGCCGCGCCGCGGGCAAAACGGCGTACCTGGTCGCGCTGCTGCAACAGCTTTCCATCCAGCTGTCCGCATGCGGCCTGGGAAGCGTGTCCATAGTAGCGGAGAGCCTGCGCTATTTCGTTCCGCAAATGCAGCTCTACAGCGATACCGGCATCACGCTGCCGACCCCTGTGGACAGCAAGCTGTTCCCGCTGGTACTGCGCTATACCAACCTGTCCTGTAGCCCCCCCAAGGACTGCTTCTTCACCCTGTACGACATCGCCGGAGAAGGCATCATTGACAAGAGCGGGCTGATCGACGAGGCGTACCTTGCCGGCCACGACGGGCTGAAGAAGGCGGAAACCGTCATGCTCATGCTGGACCCCAATATGCTGTGCAACGGCGCGTATTTTCATGATTCCAAGATTCAGGAGGACATCGGCAGCCCCGAGGAGGACAGCCCTGCGGTTGAAGAAAGCGGAAACGAGCACGACTTCTGCTCCGTGCCGGTGACGGCGTTTCTGTCTCAAACCTATGTGATCAACAGCTATTTGAAGGATCTCAAGCATATCATCGCCGTGGTTACCAAGATGGACCAGCCGCTCACCGTCGACGAGATACTGT
>ENA-OYZN01000736-OYZN01000736.1-human-gut-metagenome-genome-assembly--contig:-NODE-736-length-12555-cov-6.794480_pt1 | contig 12555 bp, 9 predicted proteins | sample MGYA00243294_ERZ653483 | MGnify/ENA primary metagenome ERZ653483 (study PRJEB26926, sample SAMN06165155) | human gut metagenome | biome: ENVO:00009003; feature: ENVO:2100002; material: ENVO:00002003... | reverse complement strand
GTTACGGTTTCGCAGTTGAACAAAAGGACGGACGAAGCAAACCACACCCAAGCCAAGAAAATTGCTGACACTATTTACGAAGAATTATTAGCAAGCGTGGAAGTTGGCGTTAACAATGCAGATATGACCAGCGCTGTTACCGATGCTTACGGCTCATCTGTTATTTTTACGGGCACACCTACAGCTGGAAAACAGTTTTTAGTAACTATACCCGCAGATACCACTGCTGTAGATTCAAGAGAATATACTGTTGAATACAAGGGCAAACAAGGCTCAAAAGGCGATATTAAATACAAAATTACCGCAACCGGCGGAGTTGTTAAAGACAACGCATAAAATCTCTTTTTAACAACAAAACATTAAGCGAGGCAAACGCCTCGCTTTTTTATTGGTTTTTACTTAATCAAAATCTGCCAATCATTATTTATATTACTAAAATATCTCTGCATTTTTTCCGCGCTTTCCGCGTCCTTGCTGTTAATTGTAATGCTTAAATTATTGATCAAATTATATGGGACTTTGTATTCAAAATACGATTTATCCTTAAAATCATCATATTGTTCCGATTCTTTTGGTACGGACAGAATAAACCTTGTTTCATCTTCCGGTATGTAAGTTGTATCTTTGAATAGAAGTTTGAACCTATCAATTATTTCGGATAATGCGAGAATAGTTGAATTATTATAGTATTCGCCAAACTTGCAATATAGTTGATAAAGGTGATACAGCATTACTTCTACGCGATTTGATTGTTCATTTTTATCATATATCACTTTATGCGTTAAGGCGGTAATTCTATTCGGGGCACTGGATGTTACCAAAACTTCTTTTGACAAATTTAGCATATTCGCACCATTAAAAAAGCAAGCGTCAAAACCGAAAGAACATGCCCCGCCTCCGGGTGTATCATCTTGGTATTTTTCAAAAACATAATTCCAAAGATAGTTATTATCGGGATTATTTGAAAAACAACCAACAAAGTTTTTTGACGTTTGGCTATAATCGTTTGCCTTATCATAATGTAATGATTTTTTGTCAAATCTGCATAATAACTTATAAAATCGTATATCGATGTAATTAAGCATAAGCAATTTGTTGATTATGTCATGATATACTTCATAAAATATTTTCCCTTCGTTTTTATCATCAAACCTTGTTGCGTTTGTCATACGAAAAGACAACCCGTCGGACAGGAAAATTTTTTTCGCAGTGTTAAACGATGTATAATGATACAGTATTTCTTGATTAAATTTATGATAAAATGAATTATTGTTTATCGTCATATATAAAGCAGGCAAATAATCTTTTATAATATAACTCATTTTGTACCCCTTATTACGTTATGGTTGTATTATACCATAACATTTTGCTTAGTCATAATAAAAAACAAAGTATAAAGTAAAAAAGACAATAAAAAAGCGAGGCGTTTGCCTCGCTTAATGTTTTGTTGTTAAAAAGTGATTTTATTTGCCGCCTTATTCTTGTTTAGCAGCGGGTACTTTTTTAACAATACCTTCTTCGTTAACAGTATAGGTTGCGTCGCCTTTGCCGCCCGACTGTTTGCCCTTATACTCAACTTTAATAACCTTGGGAGATGCAGTAGTGTCTAAACTAACTTTTATTTTTGCATTAGTGCCTTTAACTTTATCACCATATTGAGTCTCTAAATCAGTTGTAAGATCTGTTATGGCAGTAGCTTTGGAAAGGTCAAACTCTTTTTCTATAATCCAAGTTGAGATAAAGTCCGCAATACCTTTTGCTTCAGAGTCCATAGTTTTGTCTGTTTGCTTGTTCAACTGCGAAACCGTAACACCGGCGACCGTACCTGCAAGGACTGCCATGATTGCGATTACGACGATAAGTTCAACGAGCGTAAAGCCCTTTTTGTTTTTTCTAAGTTTTAACATTTATGTTAATCCTCCACTATAATTATTTCAATGTTTGATTTGGACAACACGTCGCACACTGTCATTGAACAAAGCAATGCTGCGACAAATCCTTATTTTGTGAGAAATAGTAGAATGGTAATGAAAAAAATAATATATTGACACTGTACGCGCGAAGTAGTATAATTATATAAGTATGAAAAGGCGTGTTTTCAAAAATAAAAAAGGCTTTACGCTGGTGGAACTTATCGTGACCATTGCCATTATGGCGATTCTTGCCGCGGCGGTTACGCCTGCCGTTTACGTCACGACAAAACGCCGTCAGAAGAGCACTGCCGAAACCGACACGCAGACCATGTACAGGAACGCGATCGCGGCGGTTACGTACCTTTCGGGGCAGTATATTTATCCCAACAAGCCGGATCCGCGCAAAGAAGACGTGGACAACGGCGTGCACGGGTGGTACGTCACGTATTCCGCAATGGTGTGCAAGCGCATTTATCAGACCGTAATCGGGCTGGACATTCCCGTCAAATATTACAATCCCGATGCGTCGGGGACGGAAAAGGTCCTTGTGCCGCAGGGCTGCAACGAGGTGAAGCGCAGTTCCTTTGTCAATGCGGACAACAAAAATCCTTATATCGTCATTCAGGTTGTGGGCGTCACGGCGGCGGAAAGCGCAGAAATCGAATATTACCTCATCGTCAGCTACCACAACGACAAGAATAAGTTTGAGGCTTGGGACGGCGGCGCGACGGTGCCAACGGCTACGCTTGAATACGTCACGAAAGATCCGACGACAAATCCGCAACTTAACCGCGCATATCAGACCAACAAGGGCACTCCCATCCGCTATACGTTCAAAATAAGAACAAAGTAAGGCTATTATGAAATATATCTTGCAGTTTTTTTACCTGGTTTTACAGTTCACCTGGGGCGCGATTCAGAACGTCCTGGGATTTTTGCTTTTCCTGAAAAATATCAGGTGCGAGCACGCCTATTACCACGGCGCAATCCTGACCTTCCACGAGGGCGATTGGGGCGGCGTGTCGTTGGGCGCATTTATCTTCATCAACGGCAAGCGCGGCGAGGAGTACAAAAAAACCGTGTCCGTGCATGAGTACGGCCATACCATTCAGTCGCTGATTCTGGGGCCGCTGTATCTGTTTGTCGTCGGGATTCCGTCGTTTGTATGGTGCAACAACAAGAAGTGCATTTCTTATAGACAGGATAATAATAAATCCTATTACGATCTGTATTGCGAAAGCTGGGCGAACAGGCTCGGCGAGGCGGTCACGCACGAGGAGGCCCCGCACAAGTGAAAGAAAAGTTCAACGGGGTACTTTTGCATATAGGAAGTCTGCCGTCTGAATACGGCGTCGGCGCGCTGTCCGAGGGCGCGTTTTCTTTTGTCGATTTTTTGGCGGACGCGAAGGTCGATTTCTGGCAAACGCTGCCGTTATCGCCAACGTCTTTCGGCGACAGCCCGTATCAATCGCCGTCGGCATTTGCGGGGAATCCGTACTTTATCGATATAAATACGCTTGTTAAACGCGGGCTTTTGACGGAAAACGAGGCAAAACGCGTCAAAACAAAATCACTTGACTACGCCGAAATTTTTAATTCGCGATACGACGTGCTGCGCTGCGCGTTCAAAAGATTTCAAAAAAATTCCGATTATTCAAAGTTTCTTGAAAATAACGAATATTGGCTGGACGACTTCGCGCTGTTTATGGCGCTCAAAGTCAAAAACGGGTTTTCATCGTTCGATACGTGGGAAAAGGACGAAAGACGGCGCGATACGCTGTCCGACGAAAAAATCGCCGCGCTTCAGGACGAGTGCGATTTCTGGCGGTTTTTACAGTTCGAGTTCTATCGCGAATTAGCCGCGCTTAAAGACTACGCAAAATCCAAAAACGTCGCGCTTATCGGCGATATCCCCATCTACGTCGCGTACGACAGCGCGGACGTCTGGGCGCACCCCGAAATATTCAGGCTTGACAAAAATATGCGCCCGAAAGAGGTCGCCGGCGTGCCGCCCGATTACTTCTCCGCCGACGGGCAACTTTGGGGCAATCCGCTGTACGACTGGAAAAAACAGCAGTCGGACGGCTTTTTGTGGTGGCATCACCGCTTGCTGCATCAGTTGCAATTCTTCGACAAAATCCGCATCGACCACTTCCGCGCGTTTGAAAGCTACTACGCCGTGCCGTATGGTGCAACGACCGCAAAAATCGGCAGGTGGGTGAAGGGCGTCGGCACGAAAATCTTCGACGGGCTTGACCTCGACGGCAGAATCATCGCCGAGGACCTCGGAATTATCACCGATAAGGTGCGCCGCCTTGTGAAACGTACCGGTTTCCCCGGAATGAAAGTCTTTCAGTTCGCTTTCGACGGCAAGAGCGATAACGAGCATCTGCCGGAAAACGTGAAGTATAACACCGTCTATTACACCGGCACGCACGACAACGATACGCTGAAAGGTTGGTACGATGCGCTCGATGACGGCACAAAAGAGTACGTCAAAAAAACCCTCGGCGCAACCGACGAAAACGTCTTTGATAAAACTTTCAAAAGGGTAATGCGCTCCCGCGCGAAATTCGTCATCGTGCCTATGCAGGACTATCTGTTGCAAGGCTCGGAGGCGAGAATGAATACCCCGGGAACGAACGACGGGAATTGGAAATACGTCCTGCCGAAAAATTACGCAAAGGTGAAAAACCGCATAAGAAAGTACGTCAGGAACAGATGTTCAGACAGCGCGGCGCGCACTGCGCTTTTGAAATCACATTATTGCAAGCAATAATGCTCATTCTTTTGCTTGTGTGCGCCTTTTTCTCCACGCAAGTACAAAAGTATCTTGCGTGGTTTTATAATATGGTTCCCTTCCGGGGGATTCTCACGTCGCTTCGCTCCTCAGAATGACAAATAATCCGCAACGTGCCGAAGGCACACATCGCGCCGAAGGCAACATCGCTGCGTAAGCAACATCGCTTGCCGAAAGGCACACATCGCTGCGTAAGTAACATCGCTTTTGCCGCAAGGCAAAAACAACGTTAAAATCCTGTGCCTTTTTCGGTGATGATATTTTCACCGCTTAGGTAAATTTTGTAATATACCTCACGATATTCTTGCGATTTTCCCTTGTAATAAAGATAAATCGCTTTTTGCTCCGTGTTAAAATCGGCGGAAAAAGTCCCCTTTTTTTCGGGAACGCCGTACGAATCAGCCCATTTTAAGGACGAAAACCTGTTTTTCAAGGTATTGTAAGCGGCTTCCGAGTACGCATCCGTCCATATTTCGTCGATACTGCCATACAACAAAAGATCTGTCACGTCGATTTCGATACCCGTAAGTTCGGTGAAGAACGAAGGGCGTTCAACGACTTCCTGCGCCCACGAAACGATTTGTGCAGAAATTTGCTTCCCGTTGTATATGTAGTTGACTTCGTCGGTTTTCTTGTTGAGTATGCCCACGGTTGCGCCCGAAACGACGCCGGCAAGCACCGCCATAATCGCAATTACGACGATAAGCTCCACAAGAGTGAAACCTTTTTTATCGTATTTCATAATTATATTATACAAAATCGCCGACGTTTTGTCAAAACCGACGTATTATCAGGGCGAAACGGAAAATCCGATTTTGGAAAACCGCCGTTTTCGTTTTGTCGAGTTCAAATTTTTTGAAGGTTTTTTTGAAAATCAATTTTTTACAAGTCGTAATAATTGACAGTGATGAATGTCAAAATGACAGTGTGTTTTTACGGAATAACATATCAGGACTTGTCGTTGCGTTTGTCGCAAAGTATGAGCGATATATCGTCGCGCACGATGCAAAGGAATTTCAAAAGACATTCCGTCTCGGACACGGTAAGGTCGCGCGTCAGTATCGTCGCAACGGACAGGGCAAGATTTGTGAGTTCAATGACGTTGAGCCGCGAAAGTTCCATAAGGCAGTTTATGTTTTCGTTTGGAAATTAGTGCGAAACGGCGAAAACGGGACGTGCAAAATGGCACGTCATAATGCAAAATAACTTGACATTCGGTTGTAATATCTTGTATATTATATTTATAGCAATAACTTTTGGGCGCATTATGCCCAAAATTGCACATACTATGGCTATACCGCCGGGTTTTCCGGCGTATCGGAGGAGAGATATGAGAGCAAAAAAATCAAGCAAAAACTTACTTCGTATCAGCGGACTTGCATTAGTGTTTATGCTTGCAGTCGCACTGCTTGTCAGCGCAATTTCTTTTACGCGCGTGGGTGCGGGAGAGATTAAAGAATCAAATGCGAAAGCGACGGTTACGCCGAGCACAAAGTTTCTGGACATTGCCACGCCGGAAAAGTTTCAGCCGTTTGTTATGGACGGATCGTCTGCGAATAGTTATTTCGCACAGTTTACATATTATCCCGAAACCTACAAAAACTATTTTGGTTTTATTGGCAGAATATATACCGGTATTTCAAACTTCAATACGAGCGAAACGTCGGCTTCTATGGAGCCGGCTGCTACTGCTATTGGTAATGTAAGAGAGAGATTATACGCTTACTATAAACTTCCCGATTACTTAGTTAACGTAGGCGCCGAAATCGAAATCAGCGCAAACCTTGACGAGGCGGTTAAGTTCACTGCAATGAAAAACACGTTGAAGTTCATTTCGTACGCTTCCGGTGTTACCGAAATCGGCGAAAACTCCGACTACGTAAACGGCACTTTTAACAAGGGTACGACCTGGACGGTTACGTCAACCAATCAATATATCCTTGTATATGCCGGCGGCGAAGAAAACGGCAGTGAAAAAATCGAAATCAGCGGTCTTGCCATTAACATTAAAATCAAGAGCGTAAATTCGGTCAGTGCATATGAAGAAATCGCGGCAAAACTTGCGACGAACGTTGCTCCCGTTACCAGATCATGGGACGGTACGACAAAGTATTCGGCAGATTTTGGCGAATTCAGAAATATAGCGCAAAACTTTGAAACCAACCGCAATACGGTTGCCAACCTTGGAACTTGGGGATTGCACGCCGGAGATATAATTGATCCTTCTTCCAATTCATTGGTTTCAATTCGCACAGACGGAATGCAAACAAAGCAGTTCTCCTTCCTGCTTTACGACAAATATTTAAGCCTTGACACAGCGGATATCAAAGGTTTTGATTTATTCCAAGCATATCGCGGCACGGGCGCAATAACGGACGGCTCCGCAAAAACATACAAAAGAGATGATTATACCGCAGAACAGCTGAAAACGTTGCGTTATCCGACAGGCTTGGAAAGCATAACGGTTGAGCCGTTTGCGTTTGACAATAACGACCCCGCGACGGGTTCTTTCCGCGGGCTTTACGTCACGGTCATTTACGACGGAAAAGACAACGGGCTTTTGCCTATCGAAACCGACACTGCGTATCTCGTAAATTATGCAAACGTTAATAAAGTCAGCGGAAAAACATTGACGGTATTCTGCGGCGGTATCGACTACACCCCGCCTGCGGCATTGGACGAAGTTGCTCTCCTTACTGAAAGCGTTTTTAACGAAAACGACGGCGTCACATATTTTTATACCGACACCATAAAATTCAAACCCATTCTTGAAGACGACGACAATCGCGGCGACGTCAAGTATTTCTATACCCTTTACAAAAAGGTTGACGGCATTTACGTTGAAATCGAAGGGCAGACAGGCATTGCAATCAACAACCCCGGCTTTGACGTTTTCATCCTTTCGGGACTTGAAACGGGCGAATACGCAATCAAGTTCAAAGCGATTGACACGGTTGGACGATTCTACGAAGGCGCGAGTGCGGAACAAATCGCACTTTTTAACAGCATACAAAAAAGCTGGGCAAACCACGCCGTTTACAGCGGTTATCACCATTTCACAATCGACGACATCAAGAGCCTGCCCGAAAAATGGGAAACCGCAATTTACCTTGAAAACGGCGGCGCATATAACGGCGAATGGACGAATCAGAACGTCGTTATCGAGTTCAATACGCTCTCTTCCATCAAGGACATAACCTATCAAATCAGTTATTGTAACCTTAAAAACGGCGTTTTAGTAGGCAAGCAAACCGATTGGGTGAGCATCAACGACAAAATCGTCGATAACAAATATATCATAGGACATGACGAAATTTCGCCCGAAGGATACGAACGCATCTATTATCTCCAAGCGATTTATAATTCGTCAAATATCACGTACACCGTTGACGTTCCCGTGAAATACGACAACTATAACGGATACAAGCCCGAAATTGCAAGGCTTCTTGACTTCTCGACAGACGCGTATGCCGACTTACTGCCCCTTCTTGTGAACCTTAACTACAAACAAGTCGGGAAAGACGGCTACGTCAGCGAATTTTTGGGCAGCCCGATGACTCTTTATTACGCAATCACCCGTGACGGCGTCGTGGGCGAGGCAAAGGAACTTTCGCTTGATACAAACGACGTTTATATGGATTTGTTCGAGGGCAGAAACGTTTCAGGCCTCACGCAAATTCAGGTCAGATTCTGGCTTGTCGACGAAGCGGGCAATACAAACGAGGAAACCATCTACAACGTCAACCTTGACAGGGCAAAGATCAACGTCAACTTCAACATCGATACGAACGCCCGAAGATACTTCAACAATACGACCGACGTAAGTACGTCGCTTGTTTCGTACACGTTGTCGAACAAGTTTACAGGCACTATCCCGTCGGGGAAAATCGGCATTACTTTCGACGCGGCGTACGACGGCGTTAATGCAGGAAAAAGACACGTGATTGTCAGCAACGTCCTGGCTTCCTACGTCGAAGGCTCGGCTTATACGGCTGCGCTCATCGACGAATATGAAAAGGTTTTCTTTGACGTAAACGGCAACGTCATCACCCTCGTGGACGGCAGGTTTGTCGTCGGCACGCACGAAATAAGAAAAGCCCGCCTTACGATCGATGAGAATTACGAACATGCGAAGTTTGTTTATAACGGCACCATCAACTACGCAATGACCGACTACGTTTCGGGCGACGGCTCTTTATTGGTGCTCGATAAGGTTTTGGGCGACAAAGCGGACGAATGGAAAAATATCCAATGGAAAGGCACGTTCCAGCTTGACAGCATTGCCGTCAACCCCGGGCTTCGCGCGTCGCTTATAAATATCGAAATCGCGGGCGAACTGAACAACAATTACCAGATCACAAACGCGGGCGGCTCCGCAAGCGCACCCAAAGCGTATATCGATATCCTACCAGCCAAACTCGGTAAAATCACGCTTATCGCCTCAAAGATTTATAACGGCGAAAATACGATTCTGACGAACTCGGACAACTGCACGTTTAGTATCGAGGGACTGCAAGGCACGGACAACATCACGCTCGAATACGGCACGATTATCCTGCCCGGCAAGGACGTCGGCACATATACCTTTAACGTCAACGATTTCAAACTCGTCGGCGAAAGAAAAAAATTCTATGACCTGACAGACGTTACCGTTGAAGCGACGATTACCGTAACGCCCAAACCCATCACGGTTACGGTGAATAACGTCGATAAACCTTTCGACAACAAAACGTCGTTCCAGATCAGCAGCTATACGTTTGGCGGCGTTGTATCGGGCGACGACGTGAAACTGTTAACAAGCACGGGCAATACGGCAAATATCAACGTCGGCACTTATCCCGATTGCAAAGTCACGCTGGGTATTACCGGCAATGACAGCAAAAACTACGTCCTGAACGTTACCGAGGCGGTTGTTACGGTCACCATTTCTCCGCGCGAAATCGGCGGCGCGAAAATCACCGGTATTTACGCTGTCGACACGAACGGCAATTACTACTACATCAATGAAATCGGCGCAGGCGAAGTTGTGATTTATCAGAAAGACGGCGCAGGTTATATCGCGTACAGCAAGGACGAAAACGGCAAGGCAAAGACCGAAAACGTTGACGTTTTGCCAGCAGGCGCAACCGTCTGGGTGCTCGATACGTTCGTCACGGGCGGCGTTTGCATCATCAACGGTCACCGCTTCGAGCTGTCGCAAGACATCGTTTACGCAATCGAATACTATGAGGATACCGAACTCAAAAACAAACTCGACATCGGTGAAATCGACTTCACGCAGCGTCAGTATCAGCCCGTCGTCGTCGATCAGAACGGCAACAAATTCGTTATCAACGTCGACATTAAGGACGGCGTTTACGACACCACTTCGGGCGCGTATAAATATACGTTGAAAATCGAAAGCTTCGGCGCGAAAAGCAACTTCAAGAAAATAACGGGCTTCAATGACACGGAAACCAAAGTCGTGTCCGTGCTTGACTTCTCGGACGTCAAGTTTGAAAATAAAATGTTCAACGGCGACAGCAGCGTCGATAATTTCAGCGCTCCGTACAACGCGAAGGCATACACGCTTAACGTCATAAGCCCGTCACCGTTGGATAAGGATCCTGTGGCGGAATACTTCAAGAAGGGCGTAGACGGCGTATGGATGCCCGTTGACAAGGCAATCGACGCCGGAGTTTACTACGGTAAGTTCACGGTATCGCGATTGAATAACGAATACATTCTTGAACAAACTTTCACGATTGAAAGAATCGGCACTGAAATTAAGATTAAAGACGCGTCCGTTACGTACGACGCAAAATACGGCGAAGACTTCGCTGAAAAAGTGCAAAAGGTCGACGACGCGTTCAATTACTACAAGACGACTTACGGCATGGTCGTCGGCGCAAACGACATCGTTTACGAATATTCCTTTGACGAAGATTTCAAGACGCTTCTCGGCAGTGCTCCCGTCCGTCAGGGTGGCGGCGTATGCTACGTCCGCGTGAGATATAGGGGCAACGAAAACTTCATCGGCTCGGTCTCGCCCGCCCGCAAAATCAACGTCAACGGCGCGAAATTCAACCTTGTCGATATCACGGCAAACGTAGGCGAATCGTTCAATCTGCCCACGGTTGAAAATCTTATCGACAAAGACTCCGTCGGCGGCAACTACAAAGATATCGCAAAAGACTTTGTCATCGTTTATCGCGTCAGCGACGCCAGTTACAAGGTCGTGAATAACGCTGCGGGACTTGTGGGCGAAGGCAGATATCCTTACAGAGTCGTTCATAAAGGACTTATCAAGGGCGGCGCCTGGACGGTCGACAGCAGCGCGGAATCCACAAGATATACCCGTGCCGTGTCGGCGGACGGCATAATCGAAGCGACGATTTCCATCACCGAAAACGAACTTAACTCGGTATGGGGCGGCGACGTCAACGTTCCCGACGATAAAGTGCTGGAAGATAACGGCATCGGCACGATCTCGGGCAGCTGGACGCAGGCTGACAGCGGATACACCGTTTACTTCTGCATACTCGACAGAAACAACGCCGCAAGCCGCGATAACTTCACCAACGGTTTAAGACAAAATAAGGAAATCTTTGGCAAAGAGTACGTAGCTGGCAAGGTCTACTTCCTGTCGCTCAGCGAATATAAGAACAAAAGCGTCCTTATGAACGCCGACAAACAGCCCAGACTTATGAGCCCCGCAACCGTAACGATGAACGTCAGCGCAAACGGCGCGAAACTCATCAGATACAACAACGGCGAATGGACGGAAGTAAACTACGTCGATAACGGCGACGGCACCGTAACGTTTGAAACCGATAAGCTCGGCTACTTCATCTTTGCAGAAGACTACGTCGCGCCCAAAGCGAAAACAAACACGCTGGCAATCGGCATCGGCGCAGGCGTGGGCGGCGCGGCAGTGCTTATGGCAATCATCGTGGTTACGTTGGTCGTCATTAAGAGAAAACGCGCATAATCGTTAAACAAACGCACGCGACGGCGTGCCGTTTCCATAATATAAAATATTTTATAAGGAGAAGAAAAATGAACAAATATGCAGGTACAAAAACCGAAAAGAACCTCGAAACGGCTTTTTCGGGCGAATCACAGGCAAGAAACAAGTATACTTACTTTGCGTCGGTTGCGAAAAAAGAGGGCTATGAACAAATCGCGTCCCTGTTTCTGAAAACCGCCGACAACGAAAAAGAACACGCCAAACTTTGGTTCAAGGAACTTAACGGCATCGGAAACACAACGGAAAACCTTGTTGCTGCGGCGGCGGGCGAAAACTACGAATGGACGGATATGTATGCGGGCTTTGCAAAAACAGCCGAAGAAGAAGGCTTCCACGAACTTGCGGCGAAATTCAGACTTGTCGCGGCGATCGAGAAACACCACGAAGAAAGATATCGCGCGCTGTTGAAAAATATCGAAACGGCGGAAGTTTTCAAAAAATCCACGGTGAAAGTGTGGGAATGCAGAAACTGCGGACATATTATTGTCGGAACAAAAGCTCCCGAAATTTGCCCGACATGCAATCATCCGCAGAGTTATTTTGAAGTACGTGCAGAGAATTATTAAGGGAGAATATATTGAATGGATTACATTAAATACCAATCAGGGCGTTTATAGAAAACAGTTAAATCCAGGACAGGAGCCGGTTGCAGATTTCTGTCTTTGTGACGGAGAGCAGGTGGAGGAAGTATATGCATACTGCAATTTACATGGATTATGGAAATGTTAAAATAAACTTTGTACATACGAATACTATAGAGAAAACGTAATATTGAACAAAAAAGAAATGCACAGTTCTTAGCTTATCGTGAACTGTGCATTTTTGTAAATAAA
>ENA-OYZN01000732-OYZN01000732.1-human-gut-metagenome-genome-assembly--contig:-NODE-732-length-12604-cov-4.037134_pt1 | contig 12604 bp, 10 predicted proteins | sample MGYA00243294_ERZ653483 | MGnify/ENA primary metagenome ERZ653483 (study PRJEB26926, sample SAMN06165155) | human gut metagenome | biome: ENVO:00009003; feature: ENVO:2100002; material: ENVO:00002003... | reverse complement strand
GAGATAGGCTCCGGTCTCGTGGGCTCGGAGATGTGTATAAGAGACAGGTTTTCGTATACGTTGTAGTTCGGAAAAAGCGCGTACCTCTGGAAGATCGTGTTGACGGGACGCTTGTACGGGGGGAGACCCGCGACGCTTTTTCCGTCAAAAAAAACTTCGCCTGACTGAGGTTGTATAAATCCCGCGATAACTCTCAGCGTGGTGGTCTTGCCGCAGCCGGACGAGCCGAGCAAAGTAACGAATTCACCGTCGCCGATCGAAAGATTAAGCCGGTCGAGCACGCGCTCGCCGTCGAATTCAACCGTAATGTCCCGAAGTTCAATAACATTATTCAATTTTTTATCCCCCTTTGCGGAAAAAGACTACGTTGAGCCAAAGCTCTGCCCAGTCCCACAAACGGCTAACCACAACCCCCGCAAAGGGTTTTTACAAAACGGAAAGCATCCGATTGCAGTTATGGTTTCACAGACCTTTCGGTCACGGCTTCTGTTCGAAACTGCCGCTTGTGTATATTCGTACAGGCGCACGAATTTTAAGACGATATCGTATTGATTATACATATTTATTCGCCCATTGTCAATATTATTCGAATTATTTTGCATTTTTGTGAAAGTTCCATATACGGAAGCGGAAAAATCGAAGAAAACTCACGATAATTATGCCGTGTTGACGTTTTTTCGTCCTGCACGGGCAAAATTTCCGCCGTCACGATCCGGAGAAGAGACGGCGGAAATCGAAAATCGGGGACGAAAATATTCCGGAGCGCGCAAAAGCGCGCTCCGGAAACAAAGTTTTCGTGTTTTCGCTTATCGTTTTTTCCGCCGTATGATATTCCACGTGCGCATGGTCAGCGACACCGGCAGGATCCGCGTGAACACGTGCTGCATATGCGACAGCGATCCGCAGACGCAGACGCGCTTACCGCGGTCGCAGAAGCGGAGCGCTTTTCTGACGACAGATCGGCTCTCCGACATTCCGGGAAAGAAATTCACGCTCGAGGCGTCGGTCTTCTCCGCATTTCCGATGAATTCGGTCCTCACCCATCCGGGGCAGAGCGCAGTCACGGTAATGCCCCGGTCGGCAAGCTCGAAGGAAAGCGCTTCGGAAAACGACAGCACAAACGCTTTCGTGGCGGCGTATATATTGAGATACGGCAGCGGCTGAAACGCTGCGACCGACGCAATCTCGATGATCTTTGAGCCGCGGTCCATGTACCCGATGCAAGTATACGTCAGGCGCACAAGGGACGTGCAGTTGAGCACGATCATTCTTTCGCTTTCGTCATCATCGACCTCGGCGAACGATCCGAATCTGCCGTACCCGGCGGCGCACACGAGATAGCCGACACGCGGCCCCTCCGCTTCAAGCAGCTCCTCTATCTTACCGAGGGATTCCCTCTCCGTGAGGTCGAGCGCAAGCACGCGCACCGGAGTTTTCACCTCGCGCGCAAGCTCGCAAAGCGCGCCCTCTCTCCGCGCGATCGCCCATATCTCGTCAAATCCGTAAGCGTCAAGCTCACGCACGAAGTCCTTGCCCATCCCGGAACTTGCCCCGGTCACTATCGCAATATTCATCCTTCACCCGCATATTTATCGGGAATCGGGCGCGTATCCGCTCCGCCGGGAAGCTCTCCCCTCACGCCGAGCCAATTCGTCCGCGCCTCATCCTCGAGATTATCCGATATTGACACTCTCATCTGATAAATGGTAGCTATCGAGCTTATGTTGTATTTATACTTTTTCATGCGTGAAATAAGCAGATCGTATTTTCCCGAAAGCTCCTTAAGGCGCGCGGTATCACCGTCGTCATACGCCTTGAAATACTCCGAGCAGCAGATTCCGTAACAGATGCTCACACTGAGCGTCTCGCAGCTTCTCTGCTGCTCCGCGCTGCCGGCAAGCTCGATCGCGCGTTCGATCAGCGCTTCCATTGTTGCAAACAAAAATTGCGTCATATGATTTTAACACACATTATATACCAAGTCAACAGAATTTGGTTTTTTTGTGAGACACCGCGGACATACATACCGGAGAGCCGCAGTTCCCCGGTATGCGGGGTTGCAGCACTACACCTGTTTAACGCTTCTTAAAGCGCCGTATCTCGTCGCGCAGGAAGGAAAGCGCGTCGCTGAGTCCGCCCGCCTCATCGATCAGTCCGCAGGAGACCGCCTCGATCCCGTCGATCAGCGATCCCGTATCGGTTGCGATCTGGTCGGTCGCAAGAAGGTATTCCCTGAATTTTTCCTCGGTAATCCCCGAATGCTTGGTGACGAATTTGATGATCCTGTCCTGCATTCTCTCGAAATAGTAGTAGGTCTGCGGCACGCCGATCACGGTTCCGCTCATTCTGACCGGGTGTATCGTCATCGTCGCGGACGGAACAATGAACGAGCGGCGCGCGCTGACCGCAAGCGGCACGCCGATCGAGTGACCGCCGCCGAGGACGAGCGACACCGTGGGCTTCGACATGCTTGCGACCATCTCCGCGATCGCAAGTCCCGCCTCCACGTCACCGCCCATCGTATTCAGCACCATGAGCATCCCGTCGATATCGTCGCTCTCCTCGACCGACACAAGCAGCGGAATTATATGCTCATATTTCGTCGCCTTGGAGCCGTCCGTCACCGTGTAATGTCCCTCGATCTGACCGATTATCGTCAGGCAGTGTACGCTTTCGCCGTCGCGCCGCGACACGACCGAGCCGCTCTTCATTATATATTCAAGCTGCTCGTTCTCCGCGCTCCGTTCGTCCTTCGTCTCGGATGCGTTCTCGCCGCTCTCCGTGAATCTCGTTTCCTCCATAAAGACCTCCGTATCCCGTTTTCTATATTATCGGAATAGAGCGTGGTTTTTATTCGGAAAATCCGGCGAAATATCGGAAATCGTAAGTTTTGCGGCGATTGGGCGGATTCGAACGGCAGGCGGATTTTCCCCGCCCGATGCATCCGATGCGAAAAGCCCATACGCCGAAAAGCGCCGCCGCGCACGTCTCCGGTGTGGCGAAATCGGGGAAACGCAGAAATGCGGGCGGCATACGCGGGCGAGTGAGCGCGGATGCGCTCTCTCGCCGCAAAAAGCGTCGGCGGATATTGAAAAACGGCGCAAAAAGTGATATTATATAGAACGGTGTCCGCAATGCACTGCGGAACTCGCGCGGTGCGCGGGAAAGGCATGTCATGAAGAAAATACGAATTTCCGGAGAGGGCGCATACGTCCTCGGTCAAATATTCCTCGCGTGGGGAGCCGCGCTGATCACCGCCGCGAATTTCGGCGTTTCGATGGTCGTCGCGCCCGCTTATCTCATCTCGGAGAAGATCCCGTTTCTCACGTTCGGAATGTCGGAATACATATTTCAGGCATTTCTGCTCGCGGTGTTCTGCGCCGTCGTCGGAAGATTCCGCGTAAAGTACCTGCTGTCGTTCGTGACCGCCTTCATTTACGGCAACCTCCTCGATCTCGATCTGTTTATCCTTTCGCTCGGCGGAAATTATGTTTTCGGCGTGAGAGTACTGCTTTTCGCCGCCGGGGTCGCCGCCACGGCGATCGGTGTCGCGTTTTTCTTCAACACATATCTTCCGCTCGGAGTGTATGAGCTGTTCGTAAAGGGACTGTGCGACCGCTTTTCGCTCGACATCGGCAAAACGAAGATCGCCTACGACTGCTCGAGCCTCGCCGTCGCGTGCGTTATGTCGGTCGCGTTTTTCGGGCTGTGGCCGCTTCGCGGTATCGGGCTCGGCACGCTGATATGCGCGCTGCTGAACGGCGTCGTGATCTCCGCGTTTTCAAAGCTCTTCACATCGAAATTCGATTTTACCCCGTTGTGGAACTGCCCCGCATGGATGAAATAAGGAAAAGGCACTGTCTCGGCAGTGCCTTTCGTTTATTTTCAGTTTGACTCCTCATTCTGCGAGCGGATCATGTTAAGGTAGTAGTTATGCGTGTAGATATCCGCCGAGAAATAGGTCTTTCTTCCGTCCGAAACAAAGAAGTAGTATCCGTTCTTGCTCGGATTGAGAGCGGCAAGCATTGCCGTCGCGCTGGGGTTCGATATCGGTCCGGGCGGAAGCCCCTCGTGGATATATGTGTTGTACGGGAGGTCGCGGTCCATATCAGCCGCCGTCACCTTCTTCGGGCGTTCGCCGAGCTCGTGCGCGATCTGATACACGACGGTCGCGTCGCTCTCGAGCCTCGGGTACTGCGCCGGATTGTTAAGGCGGTTCCAGAATACCTCGGATATCTTGAAGTAGTCTGCGCTTGTGCCCGCCTCTTTCTCGATCATGGACGCGAGAGTGACGATATCGTCGACCGTCATTCCCTTTTCAACGGTCATCTTGCGGTAATCGTCGGTGAACACCTGCGCGAAACGGTAGAGCATCTTGTTTATGACGGTCTCCGGCTTTGATGCGTTATAGAATTCGTAGGTATCCGGGAAGAGGTATCCGTCGAGGCGGTATATTCGATCCTTTGAATAGCCGACCGTCTCGAGATCGTCAAGGAACCAATAGTCGAAATCGTAATTGTTTATGACTTCGACGTACCCTTCGCGTGTTCCGATTCCCTTTTCGACGAGAAGATCAATTATTTCGTCGGTCGTATATCCCTCGGGGATCGTAATGCGGCTCGTTCCGCTCGGTTTCTTCTCCTTGAAGGACGCAAGGATATCCTCATAGTCCGTGGAGGGCTTGAGTTTATATGTTCCCGCAAGGAACTGTCCGTTGTCATGCTTGTATCCGGCAAACCACTTGAACACGGACGGATATTTTATGATCCCGTTCGACGAGAGCACATCGGCAACCGTATCGAGGTCTGCATTTTCGGGGATCACGATTTCTATTTCATCCTCGGATTTGACGAAGGCAAACACATCGTTTCCGACCATTATCACGGCAAGGGATATTCCCACCGAGACGATCAGCACGCAGACAAGGTATATCGCCGCTTTTATGAGGCTTATCACCGCGTTGCTGCTCTCGGCTCCGAGCCGCTCGCGGAACGACGGGCTGAGCCCTTTTTTCTTCTTTTAGCGCTTTTCTCCGCTGCCGTTCGCAGCATTTTCCGCTCCCGTCACCGGAACAACGCGAGTTCCGCCGATGGTCTCTCCGTCGTCGGTGCGGGGTCTGAGCACCGACGCGCGGCGAGGTGAAGATGTTGACGGTAAAGATACGCGGTCATCAACGTCAGCCGACGGTCTTTGCGAAATGTCGGCAAATGAGCTCCGCGGATTCGCGTTCGGGCGGAGTGCCGAAGCACGGCGTGCCGGATGCTCCGCAGGATTTACGTTTTTTCCCTCCGCAGACTCGGAGGAGGATGACGGCGTAGCTGCCCGTCCCGCGGGATTTGCATGTCCGACCGCTCCAGACGACATCGACCGTGAATCACCGTTCACCGAATCCGGGCGAGTGCTGCGGGGCGCGCCGTTTGCGTTTCTCACGTCCGCTCCCTGCGCGGGTCTTGCCGGAGATGCGGAACGCGGCGCGGCAGCGGGATTTTCGTTTCCCGTGCGCTCCGCCGCACGCGGAGGCGTGCTGCGCGGCACGGTTCGTCTTGCATTTCCTTCCGTGATCGGACGCGCGGACTGCTCCCCCTGAACGGTGCGCGGCTCCTGCTCCGCGCGTGCGGCGTTCTGCCGCGGTACCGTGCGGCGCGGGCTCTGCGCGTCGGACATCGGCTGTCTGCGTTCGGGGCTTTGCGAGGGAATCTCCCTTGTGCGGCGAGGTGCGGCTTCGGTTCGGTCCGCGCGCGGTGCCGTTCCCGGAATACGCCTTCCCTCCGATGCGCCCGGCTCGTGAGAGGCGGCATTTCTTCCGATGCCTTCCGATGCGCTGCGATCTCCCGCAGAAGATGCGGGAGGAACCGCGCGGCGCACCGGAGGGGGAGTGCGTCCCTCATCCGATGCGGGTATATTTCTATTGTTCGGGTTTATTTCCATCGGTATTTCCTTTCGCTTGGTCTGCGAATAATCTCAGGATATCGCGCCCATTATTATGTAGAGCGCGCAGAGTGCGAGAAAAGGCGGTGAAAGAACGGCAGAAACCGGACTTAAGCGTTTTTTCTTTTCCGTGCGGTAGGAAGAATCGGCGTCCGTCGCCCCGTAGTAGGAATATATTCTCTCGGCCTGACCGAGGCATATTATCAGAAAAACCGCAAGAAGCACGGAAAGCGCGAATATGAACATCACTGCACCCTGTCGGTGGATTATTCTGTAGCAAAGCTCCTCACCGAGCATTGAAAACGTGTTGAACGCCGCGTGTACTATCATGGCGGCGAAAAGCGATTTTGTCACATAAAGTATGAGTGCGAGGCAAAGTCCGGCAAAGAGATATACCGGAAGCCTTACAAAGCTGAAGTGCGACATTGCGAAGGTGAGCGACGAGAACAGCACTGCGGCGGCGACTCCCACGCTCTCGTACTCGGCGATAATTATTCCGCGGAACAGAAATTCCTCGCATAACGCCGGGAGGATCGCAAACGCAACTATCGCATACACCCCGCCGAGCACGCTCCCGGAGGATGCGGACATATACGACTGTGCGGACGATGTGTACGAATCCGGAAAAAGCGAAAGCATGAGATAATTGAGCAGCACCGACGAAAGTATCATAACGACGGCGGCGCTGACCGTGAAAAGCACATGGCGCTGCTTCGGCAGCCGCAGGCGAAGCTTTTTTGTGTATCCGTCCGAGCGCAGCTTCATGAATATAAGGGACGGAACGGCAAACACGGCAAGCTGCAAAAGCGAAACGGAAACATACGGGTTGTTCCCCTCGCCGAACGCATTCTGCGGAATCAGCCGTATCATCGCGCAGAGCAGAAACACCGCCGTAAGCAGTATCGGCGCCGCAACCGTCGGTTTAGTTTTCACTCGTCATCCTCACACCCTTCTCGGTAATAAGAATATCAACCTTCACATCAAATCTTCCGCGCGGGACTGCGGGAATTATGCAGTCGCTGTAAACCACGCCCGCGCTGCATCCGCTGAATCCCGAAAGGTATCTGTCGTAAAACCCTTTCCCGTATCCGATGCGGTATCCGCGTCGATCGTACACTATACCGGGAATCAGGCACAGCGCACTTTTTCCCATGCGATCCGGCTCGTACAGCGCCGCACACGCAGGCGGCTCCGAGATCCCGTACGCTCCCGGCGAAAGCTCGCCGAGATCCTTTATCTCGCGGTATTCCATGGTGCAGCTGAGCGTATCGCATTTCGGAAAAAACACACGCTTTCCGAGGGAGAGCGCTCTGCGCGCGACTTCGGTCACGTCGATCTCCTCCGGCTGCGGCGCGTACATCAGCACATACTCCGCAAATCGGAAGCTGACCATCGACAGCACGGCGTTTACAAGGGATGTGTCGCGCTCTTTTCTCTCTCCGGGGCTCATGCTCCTCCGTTTTTCGCGGAAAAGCGAGCGTATCTCGTTCTTCTGCTGCTTCACGGAAGGAGACGGCGTCATGCGAGTATCTTCTCCCGCATTTCCTTTGCCGCGCTTTCTCCCTTTATCGCGTCAACAAGCTCGAGCGAAAACTCAGTTGCCGCACCCATCGCGCGTCCGGTTATTATCTCCCCGTCGCGTATAACGTCGCAGTCGTAGTACTGCGCGCCCTCGAGCCTGTCCTCGAATCCGGGGAAGCAGGTCGCCATCTTTCCGCTCAGCATTCCGCGAATGCCGAGAATGTACGGCGCCGCGCATATCGCCGCGATGAACGCTCCGCAGTCCTTCGCCGCCGAAATGTACTTTTCGACAACAGACGATGCATTCAGATTGTCGGCTCCCGGCATTCCTCCGGGAAGAACGACCGCTTCGATATCCGCGCGGGAGAGCGCGTCCGCGGCTTCGCTTTCAGTGATATCCGCCTCAACGGAGATCCCGTGAGAGCCCGTGACGGTCTTGCCGGTCACGCCTACCGAAGTCACTGAAACTCCGGCGCGGCGGAGAATATCGATCGGGGTCAGAGCCTCGATCTCCTCGAAGCCGTCCGCAAGAAATACATATACCATAATATGACCTGCCTTTCTTTATACCGCATCACAGCGAATCAAAGTTCCATAAACATATCAACGGTAATCTCACCCGGTCGAAAGCCTCCGAAGCAGGCGAAAAGCGCCTTTTGCTTTTCCGCCGGGAAAATAATTCTTCCCATATTATATATAGGCGCATCGCCGCCGTCGAAGGAGCAGTGTGTGTGATCGAAAGTCGTGTCCGGCTCCGGTTCGCATGATTCCCCGTCGACATAAGGACCGTGCGCCGCCTGCCCGACCTGCGCCGCAGTCCGATCCTCATCGGAGGCACCGAAATCACCGTCCGCATGAGCCGCATCACAGAAGATATTGCCTGTGCTGCCGACTTCGGGAGACTTCCCGTCCCCGGTGACTTGCGGAGTGGTTTCTGCGCCTATTTCACCACGAGCGGAAATGTTTGCTTGCAAGGACATTTCCGCGAGGCCGTCAATATCGAGGTCGCGCGAATGCGCGAAAGGGGCATTCGCCCCGGTGTTTGCCTCCCCGGCAAACACCTCCGAAGATATTATACCACGCTTCGCGCCGTAACATCTGCGAATTTCCAAAATATTTATGCTTTTTTTACTATTTGGCTCAAAAATAACGTATCCGTCCGGCTCTGCATCGTCTCCGCCCGCCCGCGTATAGCATATTCCGCCGTCTGCGTATTCCTCAAGCGAAAGCCGGAACAGCGCTTTTCCCTTCGTCGGCGACACCTGCGGCGATGAAAGATACAGCGAATACAGCCTGTCGAAATCTCCGTCGAACGCTGTCGGACGGAGCGCGGCGAAATCCTCAATCCCGACGGCGGTGCGCACGCCGCCGCATCCGGGCGTCCCCGAAAGCCCCGGAACGCAGATATCAAATCCGAGCTTTTCATACATCGGGAAATATTCGCGCCGCGCGGGAACGAGAAACGCAAACGACATTCCACGGCTTCTGAGAATCCCGAGAACGGCGGTGAGAAGAGTGCGCATCACACCCATGCCGCGGTATCTGCGGCGGGTACACACCGCATAGATGTATGCGCCGCGCGCGCCGTTCAGCGAAACGTCAAAGGTGCAGAGCATTCCGGCACAGTGCGAATTTTCTGCGTCATCCTCATCGGCGCGCGTGTTTTCCTCATCGGGGAAGTTTTCTCCGCCGCGATCCGAAGGTGCGGACTTCTCCGCGACCGCGCGATCATCAATCGAAGCCGTGAATATCCCCGAGGATGCGGAAAGAATGTGCCCGATCTCACTGCGGCTGTCGCCGAAGGCTTCGTGCCAGATTTCGTAAACGCTTTCGGGAAAGTCTCGCGGCGTGAACTCTCTGACCGATATCCGGCACATATCAGAGAACTCCGCGTACCGCCTCGGCTATCGCCTCGTGCATCGCCTCGCGGGAAATTATGCTGCCTTCGCCGTCAACGCACGAAAGCATCGTCCAGCCGCACTTTTCTCCGACATACCTTGCCGCCTCATAGCAGCGAAACAGATAATCCGCATCCGCCTCGTGGATATCTTTTTTCGCGCCCGTCTCGCGGCATCGCTTCTCTATCAGCGCGATCGCGGATTCGGGCGGGTTCATCAAACATATGACAAGATCGGGCTTGGGAAGGGCGACCTTTTCAAACTCAAGCTCCCACAGCCAATCGAGAAACGAATCCCATCTGTCGCGCGGAAGCTTTGACAGCTGATGATATGCATTCGCCGTCGTGTAGCGGTTGGCGATCATCACGGTGTCAGCCGTGAATTCCTTTTCCCATTTCGCTTTCCACGAAACTATTCTGTCGGCGCAGAAAAGCACCGACGCCGCATACGGATTCACATCGTCCGAGCTCTTTCCGAGTTCGCCGCCGAGGTACATCCGCACAGGCGCACTTCCCTCGCTTTCGTAATCGGGAAAGCTCATCGTGCGAACCCGGTACCCCTCCCTCTCGAGAGCTTCGGAAAGAAGCAGACTCTGCGTTCCCTTGCCGCTTCCGTCAAGTCCTTCTATTGCAATAAGCTTTGGCATTTCAAACCTCCGCCGCCTCTCCGTCCGGATCGGCGTACATTTTACCTCATTTCGTCATCACGCATGACCATCTCCATAAACTGCTCCTTGGAGATGAGCACCTCCCGCGGCTTCTGCCCGTCGGGTGCGCTGACATAGCCGAGCTGCTCCATGCGGTCGATCAGCTTCGCCGCACGTCCGTAGCCGAGCGAGAGTCTGCGCTGAATCAGGGATGTCGATATTTTCTGACTTTCCACCGCAAGCTCGAGAGCCGCGCGGAGCATCGGATCCTCATCCTCTCCGCCCTCTCCGGGAAGAGCCTGCGCCGCAAGCCCCTTCTTGTCCGACGCGCACTTCTGCGCTTCGCGTTCGATCTCCGCGCTGATCTCGTCGCTGTACGACACCTCACCGTCGGTCTCGCCCTTTATGAAATCGACGATCTTTTCGACCTCCTGCTCGGAGACGAACGCGCCCTGAACTCGCGTCGGCTTCTGCGCGCCGACGGGGTTGAACAGCATATCGCCCCGTCCGAGGAGCTTTTCGGCACCGCCGCGGTCGATTATCGTTCTCGAGTCCGTCTGAGACGCGACCGTGCAGGCGATACGCGACGGGATATTCGCTTTGATAAGTCCCGTGATGACATCGACCGACGGACGCTGCGTTCCTATGATAAGGTGCATTCCCGCCGCGCGCGCCTTCTGCGCAAGGCGGCATATCGAGCTTTCGACCGCGTCCTTTGCGGTCATCATAAGATCGGCAAGCTCGTCTATGATTATGACGATCTGCGGCATCTTTTCCCGCGTTCCGTCGTTCTCCGCCACGCGGTTGTATCCCGCAATATCCCTCATGCCGACCTCCTCGATAAGAGAGAAGCGGCGCTCCATCTCATTGACCGCCCACGAAAGCGATCCGGCAGCCTTCTTCGGATCGGACACAACGGGGACAAGAAGATGCGGCAATGCGTTGTACATGCTGAACTCAACCTTTTTCGGATCGATGAGTATGAGCTTTACCTCGTCGGGCGTCGCCTTATAGAGAAGGCTGACTATAACGCAGTTTATGCAAACCGACTTACCCATGCCGGTCGCGCCCGCGATGAGAAGATGCGGCATCTTTGCTATATCGAAAAATACACCGTGTCCGGCGACGTCCTCGCCGAGAGCCACGTTGATCTTGCTCTTATTATTTGCAAATTCCGCGCTGTCTATAAGACTTCGCAGGTAAACGGTGCTTCTCGTCTTGTTCGGCACCTCGATTCCGACGGCGCTCTTGCCTGGAATCGGTGCTTCTATACGCACGCTGCCCGGAGCGGCAAGCGAAAGCGATATATCATCCACAAGATTCGCAATCGTTCTGACGCGCGTTCCGGATTCGGGGGACAGCTCGTAGCGCGTTACCGTCGGACCGTGCGAGGAATCCTGTATAGTCGCCTTGACGTTGAAGCTTGCGAGTGCCTCCGTCAGGCGGCGCGCGTTCTCCTCCATCTCGCGCTTTATATTCGGGTCGCGTTTGCCGGGATCCTCCGCGAGCATCTCGATCGGCGGGAATTTGTAAAGTGCGTCTCCGGGGTACAGATCAGTCGTCACACCTTCGCCCGCATCCTCGCCGCCGTCCGGCGGAACCGTTTCGTTATCGATGGGGATCTCGGTGATATGCCTGCGTTCGACCTCAAGCTCAACCTGCGCGGACGGTGCGGACTGCGCGTCCGACGGACCGTACATGCTGTTGAGCCGGCGGACAAGCTCCTCGTCACTGCTTTCGGAGAACACCCCGCTCAGGTCAATCTCTCCGCCGTTCTCCTGCGCCGATGCGCCGATGCTCTCGGTCAGCGCCCCTCCGCCTTCTTCATTTTCTTTATTTTCATCCGCGCGCGAAGTTTTGTCTGCCGCATCCGACGCTTCTCCGACGTGCTCATCGCCCGCCGAAGGGGCTCCTTCGTCTCCGACATCGGTCATCTCGACGCGGCTTCCCTCAAAAAGCTTCTCCTTCTCCGCCGCCTCATATGCCGCGGGATCGACAAACGGCTTCGCACCGAGTTCATCCTCCGGATCAAGCTCCGTATCCATCGGGCGGCGTTTTTTCTTCTCATCATTCGCAGTAGATTCGGTCTGAATCAAAAGCTGCTCGGGCTTGTACTTGCCGTATCCGACAACGCCCGCTGCGCGCTCGGCGCGGCGAAGCTCTTCCGCCTGACGCGCACGCTCTTCACGCATATCGAGCTGCTTGAGCCTTGCAAGGCGCACACGGTATGCGATCTTCTCGTAAAGCGCCTTCGGTGTTATCCCGAAAAGAAGCGGAATGAGAATCAGCAGCGCGCCGACCAGTATTATCACCATGCATATGTTGAGCCCGCGCCAAAGAAGCTCCCCCGGAAGCGAACCGACGACACCGCCGCCGACGTGCGCGATCCCGCCTTCGTAATACTCCTTCACGGATAGCGTGTGCGCGCCGCCGAATGCGACATGGCACAGCATCGATGTCAGGACATGCACCGCCGTGCATATCACCGCGCGCTTTCCGAGCGCGCGCTTTTCGACGAGCCGGCGGTAAAACACGCCGAACATGAAAAGATACACGGGTATCAGGTATGCGCAGCGTGCAAAAAGTCCGAAAAGCACGCGAGCGGCGGCAC
>ENA-OYZN01000723-OYZN01000723.1-human-gut-metagenome-genome-assembly--contig:-NODE-723-length-12774-cov-5.837802_pt1 | contig 12774 bp, 10 predicted proteins | sample MGYA00243294_ERZ653483 | MGnify/ENA primary metagenome ERZ653483 (study PRJEB26926, sample SAMN06165155) | human gut metagenome | biome: ENVO:00009003; feature: ENVO:2100002; material: ENVO:00002003... | reverse complement strand
CACAAGGCTATTCGTCGGCAGCGTCAGATGTGTATAAGAGACAGGTTTCCAGCCGGGGAACGCCGTACCGCTGACTGCCTGCTGAAGAGCGTATTCCTTCACATCCGCAGCCCAGGCGGTAAGAGCGTCCACCTTGTCCAGAATGTCGGCGATCTCCTCATCGGTCAGGAGGGGCGGCTCCTCAAAGTCGTACCGGGCAAGCGCGAGATTTGCTTCGGCTCGTTCCCGGCATTCGGCCTTTGCCTTGCAGAACCGACACCATTCGCCGCAGTGAAAATCGCCGCCGCCCTCGTATGCCAGCTTTGCCTTATAGGTCAGGTCGTTCTGTGCCCATTCAAGCAGACCGTCCTTTTCCATGACACAGACGCTGATATTGGATTTCCTGGGCTGGTAGATGGTCATGCGGACGGAATCAATGTCGTAGATGCCGTCAAAGATCTCCAGAGCGCCCAGGGCATACAGCATCATCTGCGGATTATCCACGGCGCTGACCTCCACGCCTTTGCCGTGCTTATAGTCCACGATGTTCAGCTCACCGTCTGCAATGACGATGCAGTCAGCGGTGCCGAAGCCGTCCTGTACCCAGCGGGAGAAATCCACTCGCTGCTCGATCAGGATGACCGGGTCGGCGCAGGTCTGTTTTGCAGTCTCCAGAAGCTCCGATACATAGGCGGCATACCCGGCGGCGCAGTCCTCCATCTCCTCGTTGTACCAAGAGAGGTTTTCGATGGGATCATCCGCCGGAATCCCCAGAGCCTGCTTCATCCGGAACTCACAGAGCGCATGGGCGTCCGTCCCTTCGGCGGCATAATCGCTGCCCTTGTCCTCGTAGGCTTCACACAGCCTTGCGGAGGGCGGACAGTTGAGCCACCGCTCTGAAGAAGAAGCGGATAAGACTGCGTGCTTAACTGCCATTAGTCAGCACCTCCGCTTCGGCGAGCAATGCCTTGTAGTGTGCGGGGTCGATCTGTGATAGCTTGGATGCGCCGTACTTTTGAAGCAGGGCGCGGATCTCGGCGGTGTGTCCCTGGCGGGATTTGTCAGCAAGCACGGCTCTGACCTGCTCCAGCGTCAGCTCCGGTTCGGGAGGAGAAGCAGAAGCATCCTCTGCCTGCGGTTCACTGCTGAATACCTTCGTCAGCCAGTCAGCGGCATCCGAAATAGCAGCGGCAGCACTGCGAAGTTCTTCGATGGTCTGCGCCATATCGCTCATTCTGCTCATGTGATTTTCCTCCTTCCCTGGATTTGCTCTGCTGGCGTGCGATGTTCAGGTTGCTTGCCAGTCTTCTTGACACCACGCTGATCGCGGTCAGGACATCAACAATGTCCTCGTCGGCATGGGCGTCATAATGGTTTGCGTTGTAACTCATATCGGCGGTCCCTCCTTTCCCAAGGCGTCTTGTGTTGCCTTTCAATGACCCATCTGGACAGGAAAGGAGGGGTTGGCCGAAAGATTTTTAGAATTTTTCCATGAGCCGCTTCAGTAGCTGGTTGCGCTTATACACAAAGGTGTTCCGGGGCATATTCAGCCGCTCTGCACCGGCGCGTTCGGAAAGCCCGTCCGCAATCGCCATGAGGATCTCATAGCTTTCCGGGTCGGATGACTGAAGCTCCGTGAGCAAGCCGTTCAGGATCAGGGAATCGATATCGATCTCCGTGGTCAGCCTTCTGTCCGCAAGAAAGCTGGTGCGGGAGACGCCGTTCTCATAGGCGTTCTCCATTTCTGTATCGATGGAGAGATGCTTGGGAGCATCCTTCGGGATACAGCGGAACTCGCAGGTGTCGCAAAGACCGTCACATTTGTAACTTTTCTTAAATGGAATGCAGCAGGCTCCGGCTCTCTGCTTTGCCTTGCGGGTAGTCCCTACGAACCGCTCCCAGTCTCGTTTCTGTTCCGGGGTGACCTCGATCCACTGCTTGAGCGGACGGTAGTAGATGGTTGATGTGGTCTGATTTGCATTGCTTTTCATAAAAAGTCCTCCGATTTTCGATTTCTCGAAACGGAGGACTCTGGGTGCTGCCGCAAAAAGGGTACAAAAACCTAACCGCAGTCCTAACGGAGTTCTCCGTTTCGGATTGCAGCTAACCCGCTCAAAAGGCAGCTGTGATATTGAGTTGTGCCACCGGATACCGTTGAGCCATCAGTGATCAGCTGATGCGGTGTCGGGCGGGATCGCACCACTCGCAAACGCAAATCAATAGCTTTATTCTGAAAATAAGTTTTGCGTTCACAAATTTATATTGATTATCGCGTTTTCTCGTGGTATAATGTGATATGAGGCGTTTTGGATTTCGCACAGACTGTGCGCTCCTTCTGCCTTATCACGATTTCATTATAGAAAATAGGACTTCCAAAACTCGTAGGTTTGCCTACATCTGCCTACATAAATGCCTACATTGGAAAGGATGGTGTCAACTTGAAGTTCTGCGACCTTGTACAGTTCATGCATCATAATTACGAAACAAAAATGAACGCCGCAGAATTTGTGAAGATTCTGACGGATGCCATCCTGGATGATGAGGCATTGGAAAAGGATTCTCCGAATCCACTTTATGGGCTTGGAAAATCCACACTGGAGGCATATTACAGTGGCAGGCTGCCAATTTCGCAGAAAAAGGCATCTGCACTTACGCCTCGACTGGATGAGGCAAAGTTTGCTGATTTCGTAAATACATACTCCTTCGATGCATTGAACCACATGAAGGACAAGCTGGCTGAGTTCGGATTCGATGTCGAACCTTCCGAAGTTGGGCAGGCCTGCGCTAATATCCTGGCTCAAATCATCAGACGCCGTTCGGAGGGATTATCCGATGATGTGACTGCGTTGAACTATCAGCGCATGGAGACAGGAAGAAGTCTAAAAAATATAGCCCCTGCGACAATAGAGCGCAGAGGCGATAAGTTACATATATCCGGTGAGGTCATAACGATTCATCAGGCACTTGTCCCTGATGATGTAGGCAAGCATGAACTTGATTACATTCGTGCTTTGTATGAGGCATATGCTCAGAAATTAAACAAGGAGACTTTTACTGCTGACGATGTTCCTTCCCTTCCGAAGCGATATGCAGAGAACTATAAGGAACAGCGTATGGCATATTATAGCGCAGTAAGTATCGAACGGTCTGTCCGGGATATCTTCGATGACGGAGAGGATGAGTTCGGCAGACTGAAGGATGATGCGTGGCACGGCATTAATACCACATACTGGAGGGATTACGAGGATGGTTACGCAAGGCTGAATGCCGTCCTTGAAAAAATAACAAGTACCACGCTCGACAGTTCCGTACTCAGCCAGATGCGGAATCTGATTGGTAATTTGGAGAAGAAAGGCATCTGCCATATATTGGTGAATGACGGTGTGATTGAGTCGTGGGTGAACATTGATGAGTAACAGACTTTTCAATACGCCCTTTGAGTTGTCTCTCCACGTGGTGCTACTTCTTGATGTGGCGAATGCCGGAATTACACTCGACAGAATTGCCGCTTATGACTTCATGGCGATTTACTGTGAGGACTTCGGCGTTGCAGATAAATCTCTAAATGGGGAAAACGGTTTTGCATTCAGTGAACTATCAGCAAGGCGGAACCTTATAAAAACTGCAATAAAGAATCTGGTAGTTGATGGGCTGGTTATAGCCACGGATGATGAAGCAGGCATCCTTTATTCCGCTTCAGAAAGTGGAAGAAACATGAGCAAGAGTTTCCAATCAGAATATGCCAAGCGGTACAAAGAACTGATGCGGCTTGTGGTTGCGAAGTATGGGAACTATAGCGATGTCCAGCTGTTCAACGAAATTAGTCGGCAATCAACGAAATCCTTAAGGAGGTAACGCGATGGCGGGATTTTACATTAAAAAAGTTATAGCGAAAAGTGCCGCCAAGGGCGATGCCAGCGTTTCCTTCGGTAAAGGACTGACCATCATACAGGGACGCTCTGACAGTGGAAAGACCTGCGTGGCAAATTGTATTGACTTTATTTTCGGTGGCTCCGTGGACAAGCCGTTTAAGGAGACGGCAAAATATGACGGCGTGACCATGATTGTCGGATCAAATGACCGTGATGGCGAAGTCACTCTTCATAGGAATGTGGGCAAGAATCAAGTAGAGGTGATTAGCACCATAGACGGTATAGATAGCGGCACATATGATGTCAATTACCGTAAGGGAGCAAAGAATCCACCTCTGAACGAAGTATGGCTGAAGCTCATTGGAATCGAGCAAGAAACCATGATTGTAACGAACGCAAGGTTCGAAAAGAAGCGGCTTACCTGGCGCAATTTGCTGCGTGTATTTTATTTAGACGAAAACCGAATTGATGATATTGACTCTATTGTAGAGCCAAAACATCGCTATATGGAGAACACTTTGTTCCTTTCGGCACTTTTGTATCTAATAACCGGCAGGACTTTTACAGAGACAGATGCCCAAGAGAAAAAGGAAATAAAGAAAGCGCGCCGAAAAGCTGTAGCCGAGTATGTCAATCGGAAAATCCGGGATGCTGCGGAGCGCAAGGAGCAGCTTGAACAAGATCTGCACATTTTTGATGGCGCGGATGTCGAAGCACAAATAGCCCAAGCGACCGCTGCATTGCAGGATACACGGGAAAAAATTGACCGTGCGCTTGCAGAAAGCCAAATAATTCTCTCTTCCATTCTGGAAGCAGAGGAACGAGCTGCGGAGTGCGATGTTCTTTTGACGAGATACCACAGGCTTGCCGCACAGTATAAAGCTGATATTCAACGGCTTTCTCTCATTGTCGAGGGAGAAGAAGCCTACCATAAAGTTCCACAAGTCACCAAATGTCCATACTGCGAAGGAACGATTACTCCTCGTAAGCGGATATCCTATATTGCCGCATCCAAAGTAGAAATGGAGCGGACGATGGCTCAACTTTCCGGTCTTGAAGATACGGAGAAAGATGTCGAGGAACGGAAGAAAGAAATCAAGGCCGAACTTGATAAGTTCAAGCGGCAGCGTGATGCTCTCGAATCTAAAATTAAAACAGAACTACGCCCCCAGGAAAGTGAGCAGCAAAACACAGTCAATGCTTATAAGGCATATCTCCGAATTGCCAGTGAGATCGCATTGATTGAAGCCTATGCCACGGACTTTGGAAACGATCTGACTGCTTTAGAAAACGAGCAGAAAAATGATAAGACCTTAGAGTATCATCCCAAGGACTACTTTGGGGATGATTTTGCCACCACGATGTCTGAATATGCCCACTCCATTCTTAAGGAATGCAATTATTACGGTTTGCTTCAAGCGCACTTCAATTTCATAACGTTTGATATTGAGGTAAATGGTGAGGATAAAGGAACGAGCCACGGCAAAGGCTACCGCTCTTACCTTAATACAGTGATGATAATGATGTTGCGGAAATATCTGGCACTAAATGCTAAATTCGATCCTCACATTTTTATCATTGATACTCCGCTTCACGGCTTCGATGATGGGGTGGATGACAGGATGCCGGATAGTATGAGAGCTGGGCTTTACCGCTACTTCATGAATCATCAGGACGAGGGACAGCTTATTATTATAGAGAACCTTGACCATATCCCTTCCCTTGAATACGAGAAGCATGGTGCGGTCGTTGAAACCTTCGGCAAAGGATTGATTCCGGGAACACGATATGGATTCCTAAATGATGTGAAGTAATTTATGTAGAATGTAGAAAGAGAGAAATCACGGAGGTAATGCAGATGCGTTTTAGCTATAACAAACTCTTTAAACTTCTTATTGACCGCGGGATTAATAAAAAAACTTTGCGGGAGATGAGCGGTATTAGCGCCACATCCGTTGCTAAGCTCGGAAAAGGCGGAAATGTGAATACGGATGTGTTGCTGCGTATATGCGGTGCGCTAAAATGCGATGTTGGTGATATTATGGAATTTATCGACGATGATAAGGCGATTGAAGAGTAACAGCCGTTGGAGGAGGGTGCGCTTGTGGAGATTTTTAATAACACTACTAAAGTAGTCAAGGACGATCTTGAAAAAACTATACGACAAGGCAGTCGTATCTCTATAGCGGCAGCTTGCTTTTCGATATATGCATACCAGGAATTGAAGAGTCAGCTTGAGGATTGCAAGGAACTGCGATTCATATTCACTTCGCCGACTTTTGTTGCGGAGAAAACGCAGAAGGAACGTCGTGAATTTTATATTCCCCGTCTTAAAAGAGAAAAGAGCCTGTATGGCACAGAATTTGAGGTCCGTTTGCGTAATGAACTTATGACCAGCGGCGTTTCCATTATGGATTTAGGCTTGAATGAGTTCCGTATGGACCTGCTTGCCTACATGAAGGAGCATGAAAATATTGATCACACGCCATTCGGAATTCATGCCGTAGTAAAGGGCGAAAAGCCTGGCGTGATCTTTGTGCTGAAGAATATAAACGAACACATCAATATTCAGAATCAGAATAGGCTGCATCCATTCTATATGGTGTACGTCGGCATGGACGGCGAGGTTATTACAAACCATTTACAGCCGAAGGATACACTCGATGTGATGCGTCACCTCGCTCGTGGAAAGGCTGTGCCGGACAAAGTGTTGTGTAAGCAATTCAATAAAGCCACAAACAATGGCAAAAACATGAGCAAGGTCTCCCAGCTATTGGAGGATGCTATCATGTCGATCATTGATGCCAAGGATGAGGGCGACATTGACAGTTTCTTTAGAGGCGGTCAGACCACATTTCTGTCCGGTGGTTTTTCAGGATTGGATGATTTTGAACTGATATGCTTTATGGTGGTGATTAGAGATGATTGATTTTCCTACTGCAACGGCGGTTCACCGTCGTTTGCCGAAAGAGGCGTTCTACAAGCATCTGCCACTGACAAAAGCGCTGAAGGCCAAGTTCGTGTCCGATGTGGAAAGGATTGTTGTAGAGAACAGCCTCACAAAAGAAAACCTGAACCTGAACTCGGATTCGGAGATAAAGGAAATACTATTGCTGTCGATAACTTTAAAGAAGCAGGAGTTCGATGGCAAAGTGATAGAGGCGATTGCAAGGCAGAATCCTCACAAGCTGGTCTTTCTGCTTATGTTCGAGGATAGCCGTCAGCTGGCCCTTTATCATAGCAAACTCTATCGGACACAGTGGATAGACGCTTCAGAAATAAGCCTGAAACCTCAGGGCTTCTCCCTCGATGAGATATGGGAGGCTTTTGTGGAACAGATTGCTCTTTATGATGAGCGGGCTGAAAAATCGGCTTCCCTTTCGGTGGATGAACGCCTTGCTTTACAGGAGCAAATACTGAAACTGGAGAAGCTGATAGCAAGGACTGAGGCTGCTGCCTGGAAGGAGCAACAGCCGAAGAAACAATTTGAACTTTATACACGCCTTCGTGGCTATAAACAGGAACTGGAGGATTTGAAACATGGAGAAGCTTAAGATGCATACACCCGATCTGGCGGAGGAGAATTTCAGGAAACTTGCCGCGATGTTCCCGAACGCCGTGACCGAAACGATAAATGAGGACGGTGAGGTTGTCCGTGCAATTGATGCGGACGTTCTGCGCCAGGAAATCTCTGCGACTGTTGTGGAAGGAGCGCAGGAACGCTACCAGTTCACATGGCCGGATAAAAAGAAATCAGTGGTACTTGCCAACCAGCCTATTGCTAAAACCCTGCGCCTTGACAGGGAGAAGTCTGTCGGCAGAGACGGAACACCCGGCAGCATCGATACAGAGAATATCTACATTGAAGGTGATAACCTTGATGCGTTGAAACTTCTTCAGGAGACTTACCTTGGGAAAGTGAAATTGATTTATATTGATCCACCATATAACACGGGTTCGGACGCATTCGTTTACGACGATGACTTTACTGTTACTGGAGCTGAGTTTTCGGAGGCAAGCGGACAACGAAATGAAGATGGTAACCTGTTATTTGATATGCGGGTAAACAATGAGACGAATGGTCGCTTTCATACCGATTGGCTAAATATGCTCTATCCTCGTCTTCGACTTGCGAAAGACCTTTTGTCAGATGATGGTGTGATTTTTATTTCTATCGATGATAACGAACAAGAGAACTTAAAGAAAATAGCCGATGAAGTTTTTGGGAAACAGAACTTCGTTGCTCAACTCGTATGGGAAAAGAAAAAAAAGGGTTCCTTTTTATCTAAAGCTGTTACAAACATCAAGGAATATATCCTTGTTTATTGCAAGAACAGTGACTGTTTTGAGGGTCTTATTGGTGAGATAAATGACAGCACTGAGACCTATCCTTGCATTAATGCGGTAAACAAAAGGGAATTACGCACGATTCCTGCGGGAATCGAAAGCAAATATAAGGAGAAAAATTTTTTCATGGCGAAAGGTTCTGAAATAAGTGACACGACCATGAGCATTGTCTTGCATTCTGATTTGATTATTAAGGAGGGACGCCTTGCAGAAACCCTGGTACTGGAGGGTAATTGGAGGTATTCGCAGTCAGCAATGACTGAATATGCTTCAAAAGGTGAGATTTATATAACTCGTGACCTTTATCTCCGAAGAATTGTAACTGATGTCCGTAACAAGACAATGAAGGACTTGCTTCCGAGAATTGGCGATGATTTCGATATTTCTCACAAGGATGATGTAGATATCAACAATCTTTCAAGTTCTGGATGGGGTTCCAATGAGGATGCTGATGAGGAACTGCGTCTACTTTTCGGAGTACAAAAGATGATGGATTACCCAAAGCCTACAAGGTTGCTCATTAAGCTACTTGCCTCATACAGAAATACCAGCGATAGTATTATTTTGGATTTTTTCTCTGGTTCCGCAACCACAGCTCATGCTACTATGTGGCTTAATGCAAAGGATAGTGGACATCGGAAATTCATTATGGTTCAGTTGCCTGAAAAGGCTACCGAAGGGAGTGCCGCATTAAAGAAAGGTTATGAATCCATTTGCGACATCGGTGAGGAACGAATCCGCCTTGCGGGAAAGAAAATCAAGGAAGAAACCAGCGCAGATATCGACTATGGTTTCCGTGTTTTCCGTGTGGACACCACAAACATGGAGGATGTCTACTACCGCCCCGCCGACTATGACCAGAGACAGATGAACATGTTTGCCAACAATATTAAGCCGGACAGAACACCGGAAGATTTGCTCTTCCAGGTGATGTTGGATTTGGGCATTCTGCTCTCTTCCGACATTGAGGAGACAGAGATTGCCGGAAAGAAAGTATTCTCCGTTGCTGGGGGTTATTTGATTGCCTGCTTTGATTCCAACGTCACCGAAGAGACGGTCAAGGCAATCGCACAGAGGAAGCCGTTCTACGCCGTGTTCCGCGACAGTGGCATGGCGAGTGACAGTGTCGCAACGAACTTCGAACAGATTTTTGAAACCTACAGTCCGAAAACGCAAAGGAAGGTATTGTAATGGCAGATATGAAATTTAAATATACCATACAGCCTTACCAGACCGAGGCTGTAGAAAGCGTGGTAGGTGTGTTTGCAGGTCAACCGTTCAACGATCGCTTCACCTACCGCAGAGATGTGGAGATTAAACGAGACGTAACAAACTGGATGATTCCAGAAGAAGAACTGTATATGGGATTTGCCAATGCCCGTGTGCAGCTTGATTCCGGACAGCTTCTTAATAATATACGCAGGATTCAGACTCGCAATAATATCAAGCTGTCGGAAAACGTAACGACCGGAGGGCTTGGCGCCTGCTCCCTTGACGTGGAGATGGAAACCGGAACTGGTAAGACCTACGTCTATATAAAGACCATGTTTGAACTGAACAAGCAGTACGGCTGGAGCAAGTTTATCGTGGTCGTGCCGAGCATTGCTATCCGCGAGGGCGTCCGCAAGAGTTTTGAAACCATGCAGGATCACTTCATGGAATACTACGGCAAGAAGGCTCGTTTTTTCGTGTACGATTCTAAGAATCTGGCGGAGATTGATAACTTCAGCCAGAGTGCAGATATCAATGTCATGATTATAAACATTCAGGCTTTTAATGCCCGTGGAAAGGATGCAAGGCGTATCCGCACGGAACTGGATGACTTCGGCAGCAGAAAACCAATTGACGTTATCAAGGCGAACCGTCCTATCGTTATCCTTGATGAGCCGCAAAAAATGGGCGGCACTGCCACGCAGGAAAGTCTGAAAGAGTTTAATCCACTCTTTTGCCTGAACTATTCCGCCACGCACAAACAGCACCATGAACTGGTGTATGTGCTTGACGCACTGGACGCTTACAACAAGCGGCTGGTTAAGCGGATCGAGGTCAAAGGCTTTGATATCAAGAATCTGCGCGGAACGGACAGCTATCTTTTTCTGGAGGGCATTGTTATCTCTCCGAAGAAACCGCCGATGGCGCGTATCGAGTTTGAAATCGGATACAACAAGTCCATCAACCGCGAGACAAGGCTACTGGGCGTGGACGATGACCTTTTCGCACTCTCCAAAAATATGAATCAGTATCGAGGATACCGTATCAGCGAAATTGATCCTGTTCGTGGAATTGTGACCTTTACAAATGGAGAAGTTATCCATGCGGGCGAGGTTATCGGTGATGTCTCTGAAGCAGACCTGCGCCGTGTACAGATAAGAGAGACCATTCGCTCTCACTTTGAGAAAGAAAAGGAACTGTTCTCACGAGGTATTAAAACGCTGTCTTTGTTCTTTATTGACGAAGTGGCGAAGTACCGTAAATATGATGACGAAGGCAATGAGGTGAATTCGCAGTACGGAGATATTTTTGAGCAGGAATATATGGATATCCTGAACGAGTATCTCACGCTTTTTAACACACCGTATGAGCAGTATCTCCGCGGGATTGACGTACACCAGACCCATGCCGGATATTTCAGCATCGATAAAAAAGGTCGTAAGGTAGATAGTTCTACCAAGCGCGGCAGTGATGAAAGTGACGATATCTCGGCTTACGATTTGATTTTGAAGGACAAGGAGCGGCTACTTTCTTTCAGTAATCCTGTGCGTTTCATTTTCTCGCACTCGGCATTGCGTGAAGGCTGGGATAACCCGAATGTATTTCAGATTTGCACCTTGAAGCATGGTGGCAGTTCCCCTACGCAGAAACGTCAGGAGGTTGGCCGTGGCCTGCGTCTTTGCGTGAATCAGAACGGCGATCGTATGGATGCTGATACACTCGGCAGTCAGGTGCAACAAATCAACCAGCTGACCGTTATTGCTTCTGATGGGTATAAAGACTTCGTTGCCGATTTGCAGAAAGGCATCCGTGACGACCTTTACGAACGTCCTACCAAGGCTACGGCGGAATATTTTATTGGCAAGACGCTCGTTATCAGCGGCAACGATGTCACTGTTTCCGATAAGCAGGGACGGGATATCTACCGTTACCTCATCAAGAACGACTATATCGATGAGGACGATCATGTTACCGATAAATACCGCGCTGACCTTGCGAACGGCGTACTTGCTCCCGTTCCGGAAAGCTGCACGGAAATTTCTGAGGGCGTCCATGCGCTTATCCAGAGCATCTTCGACGAACACGCCCTTGACGATATGATCAGTGATGGCCACGAAACGAAGATTCAGGAAAATGCGCTGAACGACAACTTCTATAAGAAGGAGTTCCAGACGCTTTGGAATTATATTAACCACAAGTATGCGTATACCGTGGATTTTGATAGCGAGGAACTTATCCGAAAAGCCATCGCGCATATCGATGACAAAATGTTCGTAGCAAGGTTGCAATACACTGTTACCACCGGCGAACAGGGGCAGGACTGGGATTCCGATAAGCTGAAAAGCGGCGCCGGATTCGTTGCGGAAAAGAGCCAGACCTATACCCTTGATCGAGCAGAAGGAAGCCAAGTTACATATGACCTTGTGGGTAAGATTGCTGAAGGTGCTAAACTGACCAGACGTACAGTTGCGCGAATCCTTGAGGGAATTAAGCCGTACACATTTGCCATGTTCAAAAATAACCCGGAGGAGTTTATTACAAAGGCTATCCGCCTGATCAACGAGCAGAAAGCTACGATGATCGTGGAGCAGATTACTTATAATCAGACCGAAGGAACCTACGACAGTACCATCTTTACCGCCGAAAAGAATACGGATTTTTCCAAGGCGTATCGGGCAAAGAAGAATGTACAGGACTATGTATTTGCGGACGGTTATGCAAAAGACGGACAGAGCGTGGAGCGAAAGTTTGCTGAGGATATGGATTTAGCGGAGGAAGTCTGCGTTTACGCCAAACTTCCGAGGGGATTCTCTATTCCGACTCCGGTCGGCAATTACTCGCCTGACTGGGCGATTGCTTTCAACAAGGGTACGGTGAAGCACATCTTCTTTATCGCCGAGACAAAAGGCACGATGGAAACGCTGAATCTGAAGCCTATTGAAAAAGCGAAGATTGACTGTGCAAGGAAATTGTTCGCAGAACTCTCTTCGGCGGATGTGGTCTATGACAGCGTTGATAGTTATCAGCATCTGCTGGATATAATGGAAAGCCTGTAAGCAAGATAAAGGCATAAGGTATGAGAATAATTGTAACTTTTTAATTTTTTCCCACCTTTTAATTATTCCAAAATCACTACACCGCAAGGCTGTCACTCCTCCACATTACCGAGCGGCAGCAGGACAACAGAACACATAAAACAAGGGCTTCCAAAGTCAGCGCACGACCTCGGAAGCCCTTATTTCAAGCCTTTTTCGGCGGTTTTTGCCCCGGAGAGGGCTTTTTCTTTTGTATCAAAATCAGTAGGAACATAGAGCCATCCTGCGGGACCTGTCTCTTATACACATCTGACGCTGCCGACGAATAG
>ENA-OYZN01000720-OYZN01000720.1-human-gut-metagenome-genome-assembly--contig:-NODE-720-length-12823-cov-5.091557_pt1 | contig 12823 bp, 13 predicted proteins | sample MGYA00243294_ERZ653483 | MGnify/ENA primary metagenome ERZ653483 (study PRJEB26926, sample SAMN06165155) | human gut metagenome | biome: ENVO:00009003; feature: ENVO:2100002; material: ENVO:00002003... | reverse complement strand
TCGCCCCGCCTCGCCCCTCATCTCACCCGCAACACCCAAACGAAACACCCAGGAATGGCAAGATTCGCGCGTCGTGCATGATTCGAGGGGTCTGTGCAGCGAAAAGCGCCCCTTCCTGGCAGGATCTTCGCGTGGTGTATCCCCAAACGGCTGTTTGCGGGGCTTTTCGGATGCATGGCGCGCATATCCTGCCAAAGCCAGCTCATTTCGGATGCATGGCGCGCGAATCTTGCCGCGAACTGGCGATTTTCCCGTCCGAGGCCGCTTTCGGGATGCATGGAGCGCAAAACTTGCCACGGATTGCCGCCCGGGAACGCACCGTGGTGAAATCTTGCCACGGCAAGGCACTTGGGGACGCATCGCGCGAGAGTATTGCCGCTGCCAGTCGCCCGAGAACGCATTCGCGAAGATCTTGCCATGGACGGACGCCTGGATTCGTCCCGTACCAAATAACTGCCGCCCTCCCCGCAAAAAAACGGCGCCGAAGGCAGGACTTGGAGAGCGTCTCCCCGCCAGAAGCACGAAAGACAGAGTGCTGGCGCGGCTGGGGCAAGCAGCGGGTACGGCGCGGTGCAGCGCCATCGCCGAACACTCGGAAATGCAGCGCGGCGAAATATCGCCATGGCCGATAACGCGCCCCGAGACAAAAGAAGGCGAGCATTTTGCTCGCCTTCTTTTGCTGTTTTGTTTACGGCTCGAGTGGCCATCGGGGCCTTCGCGGTAGGAAGCCGCCGGCATTTGGCAGTCTCCTTGATTGAGACACACATTCGGTAACAGAGCTGAGCGCCGCACCTAACATGCCGATGGCCAGTCAGCGCGCGAAAATCCTTGCACGCATTGACTAGACTCTCGTCGTGAGCAGGCTGTTAGTCTTCAACAATCTCCTCGATTGCGCCCATGGGGCACTCTTCAACGCAGTCGCCGCAAGCGATGCAGGCCTCTTCGTTTACAACCTTGCATACGCCGTCTACAACCTCGATGCATTCCTGGGGGCAAGCGTCGATGCAAATTCCGCAGCCAATGCACTCATCATCAATGATTACTGGATGAGACATGAAAACCTCTTCTCTCTTGGGCTTTTAGAGATGCTTTGTCATACTTGGGGACAATTCTTTTTCGGTTAATCCCTGAACGGGAAAATACCATAGCGACCCCAATATGCAAGATCCTTGCGCGGTTTTTCTAAGAACGGTTAAATTGCGTTGCATATTTGCCGCGTTACTGCCGTTCGCCGATGCAAAAACATCACAGACGCAGGACGGCACGGGAGTGCGGGGGCGCTGACAGGGTCGCCGCGAGGCGCCCACAGCGGGGCAAGGCATCTGGCCGATGCAGAGCAACGGGGACAGGCTGCGGCACACGCCTAGCAGATGCGGGGCAGCTGTTCGCCTACGAGCATGTCCATGATGCGCAGGGCACCAAACCCGGTACGAATTGAAACGCGAGGGTCACGCTCTTCGGGCGTTTCCACCACTTCGCCAATGATGGCTGCATCGGCTCCATACCTGTTCGCGCGCATTGCAGCCAGGGCGGCCTCTGCTTGCTCGGCGGGAACCACGCACACCATCTTGCCCTCATTGGCAACCTGGTACACATCGTAGCCAAGCATTTCGCACGCTCCCAATACGGCATCTTTAACGGGGACTGCGCCCTCTTCAACAATGAAGTCGACACCTGACTGAGCAGCAAGCTCATTGAGCGTCGAGGCAAGGCCTCCGCGCGTTGGGTCACGGAAGCAGCGGGTGTCGGGCGCTGAGGCAATTACCTCGGCGATCAAATGGTTCAGAGGGGCAGCATCGGTCTGGATGTCCGCATTGAATGAAAGCTCTTCTCGACAGCTCATGATGGTGATGCCATGGTCGCCCATGGTGCCGGTAACCAGGACCTTGTCACCTGGTTTGCAGAAAGCGCCAGAAAGGCTCACCCCTTCGGGGATGAAGCCGATACCACTGGTGTTGATGAACACGCCATCGCCGTGGCCGCGATTAACCACCTTGGTATCGCCCGTAACAATATGGACACCAGCTTCTTTGGCCATTTCGGCCATGCTTTTGCAGATGCGCTTCAAATCGGCAACGGGGAAGCCTTCTTCCAGAATGAACCCACAGCTGAGGTACTTGGGGACAGCGCCACTGGTGGCAACATCGTTTACCGTGCCGCACACAGCCAGCCTGCCAATGTCTCCGCCGGGGAAAAAGTGGGGAGTCACCACAAAACTGTCGGTGGAATAGGCAATACGCTCACCGGCAGCTGGCGCTGGGAGCGACGCCGCATCGTTCCCTTCCAACAGCTCTTCGTCTGCGTAAGCCTCGAAAAATACCTCGTCGATAATGCGCTTCATCATAGTGCCGCCGCTACCATGACCCAGCAATACCGTTTCGTCCATCTTGTCTCTTTCGTTCATGCAACACTCAATAGAGCGTTGCGTTCCTCTAGAAAAAGAACGCCTTCGATGAGGCGTTCTAAGGGGCTAGATAAAGTCGCCCGTGGTTGTCATGTTAAGACGCCCTGTTTTGACGCCCTTGGTGCCGATGATAAGGTTAGCGACATCCTGAACCTCGCCAGACTCACCCTTGAGGATGATTACCTCAAGGCAGTTGTCTTGATCGACATGCACATGCATGGAAGCTACCACCATGTCCAAATAGGTGTGCTGGATATGGTGCAATTTTTCCTGCAAGTCGTTGGCGTGGTGGTTGTACACGATAGTGAGCGTACCCATAACGATTCGCCCAGGCACGGAACACTCATCTTCCACCAGCGCTTCGCGCACTAAATCGCGTACCACTTCACTGCGATTTTTAGCCAGACCGCGGCGCGCCACCAGGTGATCAAACTTGACCAACAGGTCTTCGGGCATCGCCACAGAAAAGCGCATTAAGTCATTACTCATGCTTTGCTCCTTGCGTTTATGCGATGCGGCCTAGGCTTATACCAAGTTAACCGTCACACCACTTGCGTTTTCGGCATCTTCATCAAGTGCATCTTTAGCGTCATCGAGCGTTGCGCGAACCTCGTCGAGCAACTGCATTGCAGCATGGAGCTTTTCGCCCACGGTGGTGAATCCAGCATCGGAAGCATTGTGGGCAAGATTGTGAGCCCAACGACGCTCCAGCTTAATATGATCGTCGATCTGGTCGATCATCTGCTCAAACTGACCCGTATTGATACCATTGGTGCACATAACGACTCCTTTTATCGAGGGAAAGCATTGCTTTCTTTGTTTATCAGATTGAGGCGAAGCCTCTTTGACGGGCATCAATCGATGCATTGCGTCTTCCTATTATGATCCCGTCAAAGTGAAGTTATCACCGTTTTCGCTCAACGGTGTGAATTTTTTCACATTTTGTGTGACTGGCTGATTCTAAGGGCCCCAAAGCGGCTTCTCGCCCTCGGCAACAACAAATCTCGCTATTATCCTAAGCAGCGAAGGAGGACCTCATGCCCACGCCACAGCCAACAAAATACGAGCGCATCGCGCAGAGCCACGTTGACTCGTTCCAGGGAACCTACCATGGGTCCATAGGAGCTGCGGCGATTATTGTCTCTGTTGAAGAGCCTACCGAGGAAGCAAAGCGCGCGCTTACCGCAAGCTTTAAAGCTCTTGGGTACTCACCGCAGGCAATCGGTTGGGCCCAAACCGCCGCCCCAGGCAAATCCGATGCTTCTGGCGACCTGTTCACCCTTATCGAGGGCATCGACCCGTTCTGCGTTGTCTCTACGAGTCATGCCAGCACCGAGGTCCTTTCGCGCTGCTACAACACGCCCCTTGCCATTGAGGCGAAAACCCTTTTGCTAGGCCGCGATTGCCGCTGTTTCGAAAACCTTGATGCCCTCATTACCACCGAAGCGGGCAAACACAAAACCTGGGGGCTTTTGAAAACACTGCCTAAAATGTAGCGAACCCCCAACGCCCAACAATCCATTGAGGACACTGCACGAAACAAGACGCAACGGCAATCGGACGCCCTATGCGCCAAAACCCAACGAGCCTTTCTTTGCCGAACACCGCGCAAAGCCAAGCCATGAAACAATAGTTAACGAATCGCCGCCTCTGTTGAATTCCTGCGCGTACCGCGCGTTGCAACCGCTGGTGGTATCCTTCTTGTGTCTATATACCAATGAAAGGCAACGCATATGTCCAACAAAAGCCTTGCCGGCGAGCACAACGCCCAAACCATCCTGGTTACCGGCGGTGCCGGCTTCATCGGCAGCCACACCTGCGTCGAGCTGCTTGAGCAAAACTACAACGTCGTTATCCTCGACGACCTTTCCAATTCCTGCGTTACTGCGGTCGACCGCATTCGCGAACTTTCCGGTGCCAACGCCGACCAACTGAAGTTCGTCGAGGCTTCCATCCTCGATCGCGAAGCATGCGAGCGCGTGTTCTCCGAGAACGACATCGACGCCATCATTCATTTCGCTGGCTTCAAGGCCGTGGGCGAATCCACGCAGAAGCCGCTCGAATACTACTGGAACAACGTAGCAGGTTCGCTGGTGCTCTTTGACGTGGCCCGCAACCACGGCGTAAAGAACATCATCTTCTCTTCGTCCGCAACGGTTTACGGCGAACCCGAGATGATCCCGATCACCGAAGAGTGCCCGCTTCATGAGGCAACCAACCCTTACGGCGAAACCAAGGTTATGCTCGAGCGCATTCTGACCGACTTCTACCGCGCTGACAGCGAATGGAACGTTGTTCTGCTTCGCTACTTCAACCCCATCGGGGCCCATATCTCTGGCCGCATCGGCGAAGATCCGAAAGACATCCCGAACAACCTGCTTCCCTACGTTGCCCAGGTTGCCGTTGGAAAGCTTGAATGCATCCAGGTATTCGGCAACGACTACCCCACCCCCGACGGCACCGGCGTACGCGACTACATCCACGTTGTCGACCTGGCACGCGGTCACGTGAAGGCGCTCGATTTCATGGGCGGTAAGGTTGGCACGGGCAAGGCCATCGGCCTTGGCTCCATCGAGGGAGCAAGCACCGAAGACGGCACCCGCACCGGCGTTGCCATCTTCAACCTGGGCACAGGCACGGGTTCTTCCGTTCTTGACGTTATCCACGCCTTCGAAAAGGCATGCGGCAAGAAGCTCCCCTACAAGATCTGCCCCCGTCGCCCTGGCGATATTGCCACCAACTACGCTGCCTGCGACAAGGCACGCGAAGAACTGGGCTGGGTTGCCGAATACGATTTGGCGCGCATGTGCGAAGACTCCTGGCGTTGGCAGTCGAACAACCCCAACGGATACAAAGAGTAGGTTTTCCGACCGTCCGCTTCCGGGCGCTGGCTGCTTCGGCTCGTCCGCCTTCAGGCGCCGGTGAGTCTGCTCAACGCACCCGCTACCCTGCTCAAAAGGCCCCGTCTTTGACGGGGCCTTTTTCGTGCGATCGCTGCTTCATACATTTGAAGAAGATTTTCTGCGGAAAATCATTCAGGGGATGCTTTCAGAGTGCATTTCGCAGACTCGCCGCCGCCTGAAGGCTACCGGATAGGTAACACCAGCGCTCGCAAACTACCCGACTCGGGCCGCCCCGTTAGGGTAGTTCTGGATTCTGCCGGGCTGAGGGAATGGAGCTCGGCAAGAGCGGTGCGGTTGCTGCGAATGCCACTCTGAACGCTCATCCTATTAGATTTGCGAAGCAAATCTTCCTCTAAGGTACGAAGCAATGCAGCGCATGAGAAAAGGCTCGCGCCAGGCGAGCCTTTTCTAAACAACGGGATGGGAGCTTTGAACGGCAACTGCCCGCCCTTGCCGAGCGGGCAGTGAAAAAACGAGTTACAGCAGGTCTTCGATAAAGCCGACGCGGTAGTCCTTGAACACCACGCCGTCGCCTTCTTGGGTCGCATCAAGATCGACATCTGCGCGGATGGCAAAATCATGATCGCCGTCAGGATCGCTGAAGGTTTGCTGCACGTGCCATACATGCTCCGAATCCTCGTCGGATTCATCGATAGCCAAGAATGCCATTGAGCGGGCATCCGCATCGACAAGCACGTCTTCGTGAACATCGTAGTATTCGTCCAACGCCGCGCGCCATTTGTGGGCAGGGAACCCGTTATCAACGTCGGCTTCGCCCAAAGCCTCATGATCATCTGCCGCAGCAAGACGCACTCGACGGAACAGGGCGTTGCGCACCAGCACGGTGAGGCCACGGCGATCGTGGACCACAGCATCCTTTGCCTCGGGCGGACGGGCATCGAGCTCTTGACCCGCCTGCTCCCATTCATCCACCAAGCTGGAGTCGACCGAACGCACCACCAGACCGAGCCAAGCGATAATGTCTTCCATTTCTTCGCTGCGCTTATCAAACGGGAGCGTGCGATCAAGCGCACGATACGCTTCTGAAAGATAGCGAAGCAGCGCTCCTTCGTAACGCATAATGCCCAGCTTTTGAATATAGCCCTTGAAATCGGCAGCTGATTCCAGCATGTCTCGTAAAACCGATTTCGGGCGCACGTAATAATCGCGCGCCCAAGGCACCGACTCGCAGTACTTGTCGAAAGCGGCAAACAGCAGTTCACGCAGGGGGCGCGGATACGTAACCTCCGCGATGCGATCAAGACGCTCCTCGTACTCCACGCCATCGGCTTTCATGGCGGCCATGGCGGCATCTTTTGCTTTGCGCTCCTGCGCGCGCAAGACCTGACGCGGGTCTTCGAGCGTTGCCTCAACCATCGAAATGATATCGTAGGTGTAGGTTTCGCTTTCCGGATCGAGCAGCTCAAGCGCTGCCAATAAAAACGGAGAAAGAGGCTGATCGAGAGCGAAATCTTCGGGCAAATCCATGGTTACGTAGTAGTCGGGATCGCCATTTTCGTCCTCTTCTATCTCAACAACCCCCGCATCAATAAGGGTGCGGAATACCTCGCTGGCGCGCACTTTCAACTTCAGCTTGTCTTCGGGCTTTTGGAGCGAGTCATCGATCAGCTGGTCGACGCGAGCACGGGCATCGCCGCCCTGTTCGACTTCAGCCAAAACCATCGAGTGGGTGATACGCATACGGGGCGTCAGCATTTCAGGCGCAGCAGCAATCAGGCGGTTGAAGGCATCTTCATTCCACACTACAAAACCCTCAGGGGGCTTCTTGCGTTTCACTTTGCGGCGCTTTTTGGGGTCGTCTCCCGCTTTTGCAAGAAGTTTCGCGTTCTCAATCTCGAATTCCGGCGCCAAAGAAACAACCACGCCCTCGGTGTCGAAGCCAGAACGACCGGCGCGCCCTGCAATTTGGTGGAATTCGCGACTGCGAAGACGACGCATTTTATGACCGTCAAACTTGGTGAGCTGCGTAAGCACCACGGTGTGAATGGGCACGTTGATGCCAACGCCCAACGTGTCGGTGCCGCAAATTACCGGCAGCAACCCCTGCTGGGCAAGCTTTTCCACCAGCAAACGATAACGCGGCAGCATTCCGGCGTGATGCACGCCAATGCCGCTAAGCAGCAAACGCTTCAGCGTTTTGCCAAACTGGGTGGTAAACTTGCCCGCCCCCAGCGTAGCCTTAATCTGCTCACGCTGCTCCTTGCTGGTTACGCCAAAGCTCGAAAGAGCCTGCGCCGAAGCGAGGGCGGCGTCTTGCGAGAAATGCACTATGTAAAGTGGCCCTTCGTTGTTACGCAAGGCCAGCTCTACCGTGCCTTCAAGCGACATAAGCTCGTACTTGTATTCCAGGGGAACGGGGCGCGGAGCATCGGCAATAATATCTACCGTTGTTCCCGTTTTCGACTCCAGGGCCTGCGCAATCTGAGAAACGTCTCCCAGCGTCGCGCTCATAAGAAGGAACTGCGTATGGGGAAGCGTGAGCAGCGGAACTTGCCAAGCCCAACCGCGGTCGGGGTCGCTGTAGAAATGGAATTCGTCCATTGCCACGCAGCCGACATCCGACCATTCTCCTTCGCGAAGCGCCTGGTTTGCCAAGATCTCAGCCGTACAACAGATAACAGGAGCCTGTGGGTTGATCTGGGAATCTCCCGTGATCATACCCACGTTTTCACGCCCCAGCATATTCACCAAGCCGAAAAACTTTTCGCTTACGAGCGCTTTGATGGGAGCCGTGTAGAACGCGCGTTTGCCCGAGCACAATGCCATGAACATCATGCCGATGGCGACCATCGACTTCCCTGAGCCAGTTGGCGTTCCCAAAATAACGTGATCTCCCACCATGAGGCTCATCAGCGCCTCGTCCTGATGGAGCCACAGATCAATCTCATGCTCGGCGAGCCACTCATAAAACGTCTCGAGGGCTTCTTCCTCGCTGACCGCGTCGACTTCGCGCCAAGCGGGAGCCAATGCACCCAATGAGCCGAAATCGCTGCTTGATTCGTCGATTTCGGAAGATTCCTCTATTTCAAATTCTGCAGAGTCCACCAAGGGATCCTTTCAATGTGTTTGATCTTCAAAGCTTTCACCGCGCCAACCGCTCAAGAAATGGAAGTCCAACCTAGACGCAACTAGAGCATGTAGAGCCTGCCCACGCCAAGCAGGCAAGCGCCTAAGGCGCCAGCCCCTCCTGCATCGCGCCATCCGAAAAAGAGCCGGTTACCATCTACCCATTGGGGCACCAGCCAGATAGTGTCAGGCACCGTTTCGCACCAGCCAGACACGAGGCAGAAGCAGCCAAGCCCAGCTCCATGCCAACCGAAGGCTGGCCAAAACATAGCAGACCTCGTCCCTCGCCAAGCGGGCATCAGCCAATTAACGCGCCCCGAGCATTCTTCCCGCCAAACAACGCCCTAGGCAAATTGCAGGATATCGACAGGTGCATCTATAAGCACGTCGGGGCTGCCCGTTTTAAGCGTTTCGAGCGGCTGATAGCCCCATGTAACACCCACCGCAAGCATGCCAGCATTATGCGCTGCTATAAGATCGGTGTGCGAATCGCCGAAGTACGCACAGCGAGCGGGCTCGAGGCCCATTTCCCTCGCGCACAGCAAGAGCCCATCGGGATCGGGCTTACGCGGGATAGTATCGGTTTCACCGTGGGAAACATCAAACAAGCCAGGGAAGAACTTCGCCTCCACATCTTTCACGCCACCTTCAAATTTGTTGGACATGATACCCAGCTTCTTCCCGCGAGCATGGAGCTCTTTGAGGGTTTCCGTCATCCCCTCGAATTCGCTCGTCAGGCTCAAACCGAATTCGCCATACAGACTCTTAAAGTTACGAAATACCTTTTCGGCCTGCTCTTCGGTAGCCCCATCGGGCACTGCCAAGCGCGCTAGAGCCAAAGCACCATTACCCACAAACGTACGGATTTGCTCTTCGGTATGGGGAGGGAACCCTTCTAGTTCCAGAGCCTTGTTGGTGACCGCCGCCAAATCGGGGAGCGTGTGCAAAAGCGTTCCATCCATATCGAAAATGAATCCGTCAATTTCAGGCATACCAGCCTTGGCACTCATAGCCTGCCCCTTTCGTTGGCAAATCGGAAAACGCGCTTCAACAGCAGCGCAACAATAACGGTTTCAGACTACCCCAACAAAAGACCGCTGAACGTTTCCCACACCAGCCACAACACAAGAAACACGATAACGGCACGCAGGGTGCGGGGACTGCGATGGCGGCGAGACAGCGCAGGGTACGAAGGCTGCGGCGGACTGCGAGGCTGAAGGACCAGAATGGGGACCGCGGGGGGGTGGGGAGAAGCCACAGTCTGATATGGCGAACAACGATGACGGGGCAACGCGGGGGGTGGGGAGAGTGGCAAGATCTTCGGGCTATGCATGATTTAAGAGCTCCGGGCAGAAATAACGCCCCTTAGTGGCAAGATCTCCGCGCGGTGTATTCCAAAACGGCGGTTTGCAGGGCTATTTGGATACACGGCGCGCGAATCTTGCCAAAACCAGCTCATTTTGGATACATAGCGGCGATATATTGCCACTAAGGGGCGTTATTTCTGCTAGAGGCCTCCTAGAGAATACATGACGTAGATTTATTGCCATGGTAAGACACTGCGGAATGCATTGCGCGCCGTTTGACTCGAGGCTGGCAAGGCGCTGTTCGGCCAGGCGACAACAGGGCGCAAGACGCTGGCGGCGTGGATGCTGGGGCCGCGGCGGCCAGCGACAATGACGGCGCCTTCCGCTGGGAGTCACGGGCTGCTGGGTGGTGCCGACGCTGTCCGCAGGAAGTCACAGGGCTACTAGACGGTGTCGTCACCATCTGTCAGAGACTACGCTCCCAGGCGGTGTCGATGTCATCCGCCCGAAAGGCGGCGAGGCTTCATTCAGCGAGAACGGGCTTTGCGTTTTGAATGGATGGGGTGGTTGCGGGCATTTATTGCTGGTGTTGTGCTAGCATTAGGCCTTGCGCGGGTGTCGCCAAGTGGTAAGGCACGAGCTTCCCAATGTTTTGGCTGGCACGTTCCGCTAACTTCCCTTGCAAATCCATTTTCTAAATAATCCCACGTCAGATGGCTTTTCTCTATTCAGTCACCCTCAGTGGGATGGGTTTGCGAAACGGGAGAAACACTGGAAATTCCAGTCCAGTTCCCGCGCTTTCCAACCGCGTATTCCGCATGGGGACGACCGTTCCCGAAGGAGATACGCGAACGCGCGGACGGTCGGCTGAAGGCCGCAGGGCGACAAGGCCCCGCTCCCAATTGCGATTCCGAAACCTCCTAGCCTCCCGAGACGCGGCAGCGCCGCAGATGGGAGGAAGAAAGATGACATGCAGGACGATAGCCGTCGCCAACCAGAAGGGAGGGACGGCCAAGACCGCCACGGCGCTGGGCCTGGGGGGGGTCGCGCTCGACAGGACGGGGAGCCGGGTGCTTCTCGTCGACGCCGATCCCCAGGGAGACCTGACGAAGTCCCTCGGATGGAGGGACCCGGACTCGCTTGAGACGACCCCGCGGCGGGGATGCTCCGCCACCGCGAGGGCGTCGACCTCATACCCTCCAACATCGAGCTCGCCGCCATGGAGATGACGGTGTTCATGGCGATGTCCCGCGAGCGGATGATGGGCGCCTGGCTCGCGCCCATCAAGGCGGACTACGACTACGTCATCGTCGACTGCGCGCCCACCCTGGGGATAATCCCCATCAACGCACTGGCCGCCGCGGACAGCGTCCTCATCCCGGTCTCCGCCGAGTACCTCCCGGCATCCGGCATGACCGGCCTCCTGAAGACCGTGGCGCGGGTCAGGAGGCCAATAAACCCCGGCCTCTCCGTGGAGGGCATCCTCGTCACGCTCTACGACTCCCGCAACAACCTCGCCAGGGACGTGGAGCGCACCGTCAGAGGCCAGTACGGGAAGGCGTACCGCGTCTTCGAGACCGTGGTGCCCCGCGCCGTTTCCGCCGCGGAGGCGGCCGCTGCGGGTGAAAGCGTATTCGCATACGACCCCCGATGGCAAGGTCGCCGCGTCGTTCTCCCGCCTCGCGGAGGAGGTGCGCCGTGGCTAGGAGGAGGGCGGCAGGTACACGCTCGTGAGCGGGCACCGCCGCAAGCGCGCCACCGAGCTCGCCGGCCTCGCGGAGGTTCCGTGCATCGTGAGGGAGATGACGGAGGACGAGGCCGTCATCGCCATGGTCGACTCCAACCTGCAGCGCGAGAGCATCCTGCCGAGCGAGCGCGCCTTCGCGTACTCCATGAGGCTCGAGGCGATGCGGCGCGAGCAGGAGACGCTCCTCGACGCGATGCAGGAGAACGCCTGTACCCGTCCCACTCGCAGGCCCTGAAGATGAAGCGCTTTTCGCAGGAGGGCGAGCTCGGCGAGGCCCTCATCCGCTCGATCATGGAGGAGGAGAAGCCGAACCAGGTCGAGTCGTTCAGGATCCCGAAGAGGAGCATCGCGCGGTTCTTCAGGCCGTCGGCGAGCCGCGAGGAGGTCGAGGCCCGCGTCGTGCGCGCCCTCGAGTTGCTCGAGCAAGCCGAGCGCAAGCGCGCCGCCCGGGAGAAGGGAGGGGACCCGTGGGCAGCGTGATCCACGGGGGCAAGGGCTCCTTCACCCACGTCGAGAACACGGTGTTCTTCGACCGCGAGCTGTCGCTCAAGGCGAAGGGAATCTACTGCCAGATCCGCTCTCTCAAGGGTAACCCCGAGTGGGTCTTCACCATCCGGGGGTTCGCCTCACTCGTGAAGGACGGCGTCGACTCGGTGTCCGCCGGCATCAAGGAGCTCGAGTCAGCGGGCTACGTCATCCGCGCCCGCAGGCGCGGGGAGGCGGGCAGGTTCCTCAAGGCCGAGGAGGTCACCTGGATCACGCTCGACGACCCCGCGATGCACGACGCCGTGGCCGAGAAGCTGCGCTCAGAGGGTTTCGCGATCCTCTCCGAGTTCGCCCGCAAAGGACCGCGCCCCGAAGGCGCGCGAGGCCGCGGAGGAAGGAGACGGCTCCGGAAAAGCCCAAGTTGTCCCCAGAACGGGAAAATCCGTATCTGGTCCGGCCACATCCGGGAAAGCCAGATCTGGAGAGCCCGGCGCTATTAATTACTCATGGGATAAAGCCCCTGAATCCAATCAACTACCCCTCCCCCCCCGCGGGAAGCCGGGGACGAAGGGGAAGGCGGCGGCTTCGAGCCCTACAGGAGAGGCGAGTTCCCTGAGGAGTTCGAGAGGCTCTGCGCGATGTCGATCAAGCCCGTCGCCTCCCTCAGGTTCAAGAGGTCCTGCCTCGCCGCTTGGGAGAAGAGGGTCGCCGAGGGATACCTGCCGGGCCAGATCGCTGACGCCTACGCCGCATACGCCGAGAGCTACCGCGGGCGCAACGGCGACGACAGCAGGCTGGCAAAGAACCTGGCGAGGTGACTCGAGGGCGACGACGGCCTGCCCGTGTGGTCGGACGACCCCATACCTGTCTCTTATACACATCTCCGAGC
>ENA-OYZN01000715-OYZN01000715.1-human-gut-metagenome-genome-assembly--contig:-NODE-715-length-12925-cov-5.804274_pt1 | contig 12925 bp, 10 predicted proteins | sample MGYA00243294_ERZ653483 | MGnify/ENA primary metagenome ERZ653483 (study PRJEB26926, sample SAMN06165155) | human gut metagenome | biome: ENVO:00009003; feature: ENVO:2100002; material: ENVO:00002003... | reverse complement strand
CGAGATAGGCTCCGGTCTCGTGGGCTCGGAGATGTGTATAAGAGACAGGTTATTAACACAAGCAGAATAACCCACACCATTCATCTTGGTGAAGAACCTATAGAAGGCAATCTGGAAGATAATGAACAAGAAGCAGTAAATTTTGTATTATCAAAATTTAAAGATAAATCGGCATATGATTTAGAGGCAATTACTACATTAGATTATGTAGCAACCGAAATGTTAAATGGTGAAGGTAGTGACGAGCAAATAATAGATAAAGTTAAACAAATAAAAGGAACAAAGTTTACAAAAGAACATTTGGAAAGTAATCTTAAGCTTTTAAAGCAATTAGAGTATGTTTGATATTTAAGTTTCGTAATTAAGGAAAATTTGGCAGCACCCCCAAAATTAACGGATGTTTTTATGTTTGGGGGAAAGGAGCAAAAATATGAAAAATAAATATGCATATTCACTCTCAAGTAATATATTATTTTTAATAAAAAAGGCTTGGCAAATCGATAAAGTGCTCCTCTTTTCCACCATCATTCGCATGCCGATTAATGTTTTGCTCCCATTGATTGCGACATATTTATCAAAATTTGTGGCTGTATTTCACAAAGGCCAAATCATTCAACATGGAAGTCATAATCAGTTGGTTTCAAATGAAAATGGTCAGTATTACGAACTATGGAATGCACAAGCACAATATTACTTAGATGAAAAGAAATAATGATTCTGTTTATGATGGGCCCCAGTAAATTTCCTCTCCTCGGTTTCTGTCAGTTTTATCAAAACCATTCATCCAGAATAGGCAGGATCTATTTTTGATATCTGAGAAAAATATTGCACTATCTGCCATTCTTCTGAAAGATATATGATTAAAATTTTCCAGACAGGAGGGATCATCAAAAAAATAAGGGGGCATATCATCAAATTAGCCCATTTTTGTGTAAAAATTGAATAAAAACTGGGCTTAATACATTTCAAAATACTTTGATTTTCGTAAATGAATCATTCTTGTTATAATCAGAATATTCGAAACCAATTTCCAAAAGATAGTGCGCTGCTATTGACAGAGCCTGGCAGTGCTGTTATAGTGTGGCCTATCAATAAAATGTGCTTAAATTTTTGGAGGTAAGAATGGAAAACACAAAACAATTAATAATCGTCCCGACGCCAAAGCTTGTAAAATGCGTGGGAAGGATTTCTTCTTATAAGACGGAACTTTTTTCGCTGCATCATGCATTTCGGAATGCAGCCGGCGTTTTTAAAGAATATGCCGCCCGGCTTGGGATATCTTTCGCATGGAGCGAAACGGCTGACATACAAATTACATATGATGCGGCAATCGAATCGGGAGCGTATCGGTTATCGGCAGACGGGAATACGGTAAGACTATCTGCGTCGGACTCCGTCGGAGCAAATCACGCTTTTGCGACGCTCCTGCAAATCATAAACCCTTCTAAAGAACGGGAAGGCATCGTATGTGTGCCGGACTGCGAGATTATGGATGCTCCTGATTGCAGTTACCGGGGCATGATGGTGGATTTGGCTCGGAATTGGCATGATTTCACTTATTTAATCAGTTATGTGGATATGTGTTATTATTATAAAATATCAGTATTGCATTTGCATTTTACGGACGACCAGAGCTATACATTGCCAAGCAAGCGCTTCCCAAAACTCTCTACAAAAGGCAGAAGCTATACACCGGAGCAGATTGAAGCCCTTAATCAATATGCAGAAGCACGGGGCATCCAGCTAATGCCGGAAATTGATGTGCCGGGTCATTGCATCTCTTTTCAGAAAGAATATCCTGATATTTTTGGCACGGAAGGAATCATCTGCCAGCATCGGGAATCGATACAGGCAATGCAGGAACTTTTCGGAGAGCTCTGCGAAATGTTTCCGCATTCAAAGTATATCCATATCGGTGGGGACGAAGCGCAAATTGAAAATTGGCTGAAATGTCCGCGCTGCAGGGAGTATGCCCTCAGCATCGGAATCGATCCGGATGCTGAGGATCAGAAGCTGGCCGCAGAACGGATGTATGCAAATTTTATCAGTAAAATGGCAGAAGCTATTTTTGCGTCTGGGAAGATTCCGATCGCGTGGGAAGGCTTTGCTTCCCAGGTGAATGATTTTGTATCCAAGGATATCCTTATCATGAGTTGGGAAAATTATTATCAGGTTACACCGGAACTGATCCATGAAGGATTTACCGTGATCAATTGCTCTTGGAATCCGATGTATATTGTAGCACCGGAACCCGCGTGGACGCCGCAAGAAATCTATCAGTGGACGATATACAAATGGACTCCGGTGCATGGCGGATCGCCGTATATAGGAAAGGGATTGGAAATCAGTCCAACAGATCAGGTTTATGGCGGTCAGCTGCTGGCATGGGGAGACCGGATTGCGACATCCTACCCTACGGTGGAGGAAGGCGTTTCCGCAGAACGCACCTTGCTCCTGGAGCGACTTCCCTATCTGGCGGAAAATACATGGAATAAAGAAAAACAGCTTCCCTTCGAAATGTTGTCGGAGAAAATTGCTCAAACAGATAACAAGCTCATATCGCTTATTGAGAAAGCAGAGAATAGGGTGTAAGTCAATTTTTTTATTTCAGAGGAAATGAAATGGATAATAATATAACATTAATTGTTGTGTTGGCCGGATTGGTTTTGTTCTCAGCGTATTTTTCTGCTACAGAAACAGCGTTTTCTTCGCTTAATCCTATAAAATTGAAGAGTATGGCCGCGAAAGGGAATAAACGTGCCGAACGGACGCTTGCTTTTTCAGAAAAATTTGACAAGATTTTATCAACGATTCTGATTGGAAATAATATCGTAAATATAGCGGCGGCTTCTATCGGAACAGTTTTGTTTACCAAGTTTTTCGGAAACGCAGGGGTGTCGATTTCTACAATTGTTATGACGGTTACTGTCTTGATTTTTGGAGAAATTACGCCGAAGGTAATTGCAAAAGATATGCCGGAACAATTTGCAATGCTTTCAACTTCGTTTTTAAAAATATTCTATACGCTCTTCTACCCCTTGAATTTGATTTTTTCTTTATGGAAGAAATTTATAACGAAATTGTTTCATTCCAAACGTGAGCCTAGCATGACAGAAGAAGAGCTCTTGATCATTGTAGATGAGGCACAGCAAGAGGGTGGAATTGATGAAGAGGCCGGAGATCTGATCAAAAGTGCGATTGAGTTTGAAGATCTGGATGCGATCGAAATCTGTACCCCGCGTGTAGCAATTGTGGCGGTTTCAGAGGATATGGAAGTCCCGGAAATTGCAGAAACATTTAAAACGTGTGGATATTCCAGGCTTCCTGTTTATCAGGAAAGTATTGATAATATCACCGGAGTGATCCATCAAAAAGACTTTTATACGCACGTGATTGAAGAAAAACAACCGCTTTGCAGCATTATTTCCTCGATCACAGTCATTCGCCCAAATATAAAAATTTCGAAATTGATGCGGATTTTACAACAGAAACGTTCCCATATCGCATTGCTTGTAGATGAATACGGAGGAACTCTCGGGATTGTAACGTTGGAAGATATTTTAGAGGAATTGGTCGGCGAGATCTGGGATGAGCATGATGTCGTTATTAATGAAATCGAAAAAATATCAGAAACGAAATATAAGGTATTAGGCCGATGCAGCTTCCAAAAACTTTTGGAGGAACTGGAGATCAGAGAAGAGGAAGAAACTTCTGATTTTGTATCTGTGAATGGATGGATTCTGAGTAGATCGGAACATATGCCCAAAGTCGGAGATACTTTTACTTACAGAAATTTGCAGCTATGTGTATCGAATGCTACAGAGCGAGCGGTTATGGAAGTGACTGTAACGGTAATGCCGCAAGAAAATAGTATCCGGAACAATAACAATGCGGAAGAATAGAGAATTAAAGATCGTCAAACAGAGATAACTGCTGCGGCGGCGGTTCTCTGTCGAACCGGCTGATAAATTCGAATATTTTACCGATATCGGATATGAGACCGCTTTTTTTGCATTCTTTGTGAAATAATGACATCAGAACGTCATTGTTCGGACTGGGGCATTCATAGGCGTAGCCGAATGTTTTTATATATTTATTTTTGATGCCGGGAAAATGTTTATCCAGTGCTTCGTAGAAATATTCCCGATCTCCTTCGCGCAGTGTGACGCCAATTCCAAAACAGATGACACCATAAACGCCGGCTTCTTGACAATAGGAGAGGATGCCGCGGACATTTTCCGCAGTATCATTGATAAAAGGCAGCAGGGGCGTAAACCAGACAACGGTTGGAATGCCGTTGCTGCGTAAAATTTGAAGCGTTTCGAAACGCCTACGGGTGCTGCAGACGTTTGGTTCGATCATTTTACAGAGTGTTTCATCATACGTTGTCAATGTCATTTGTACAACGCATCGTGTCTGCTCGTTGATTTTCTTTAGAAGATCGAGATCGCGCAGAATCAAGTCGGATTTTGTAAGGATCGAAACGCCAAAGCCCTGGCGTGCAATGACTTCGAGGCAGCGGCGGGTATATTTGAGGGTTTGTTCGATCTGCATATAGGGGTCACACATTGCGCCCGTACCAATCATGCCCTTTTTGCGCTTTCGGAGAAGCTCTGCTTCCAGCATGGCAGGCGCGTCTGATTTGACTTCGATATCTTCGAAATCGTGTTTCATTTCGTAACATTTACTGCGGCTGTCGCAATAGATGCAGCCATGTGTGCAACCGCGGTAAAGGTTCATCCCGTTCCTGGGGGAGAGAATTGTCTTATATTTTTGAAAATGCATTGTCTTAGAGAAGTCGCTGCCACTCAGCTTCCCGGAAGCCGATCAGGAGCGTTGGAGTGCTGCCATCAAGGTTGATGAGCAGCGGGCGTTTTACGAGCATTCCATCGGAAGCCAGGAGCGCGATTTGCTCTGCCTCCTCCATTTCAGGGAGCTTATCCTTCAAATGGAGTTCTTTATATTTCAGCCCACTTGTATTGAAAAATTTCCGCGGCGAGAGACCGCTGGCCGCTTGCCATACGGAGAGCTCTGCAGCGGAGGGGTTTTCTGTTTTTATATTGCGAATTTGATAGGGAATATGATTTGCGTCGAGCCATTTCTGTGCTTTTTGGCAAGTACTACATTTGGGGTAGCAGATAAATTCAAACATGGGTGTTCTACTCCTTAGAAAATTTTTTATATAAACTGTGTTTAAGATGCAATCACTTTCTTTATTGCGTCGGTAAGAATTTCGGCGTTTGCTTCATGCGCGTTTGCAGAAGGATGTCCGTTCCCTCCGCTTCCGTCACTGATAAGGCTTACATAGTAAAACCCGGCGGCTTCTCCGCCTGCAGCGGTAAGGGCTGCTTTGATTTGCGGTTCTGCGCTTTGATCCATCATACCGTATGCCCAAATGATTTTGGCAGCGGGATATTTTTCGCGGACAAGCAGACAGAAAGACGTAAAGCCGTTTTGTATTTCTGCTAGGGTGGTTTTCCCGGCCGCGACCATGGTGCGATCATTTGTTCCAAGATTTATGACGACAACATCGGCTTTTCGTTCGAAGTCCCATTTTTGTTTATGGCCACACTGATAACACGTATCTTCATACGTTTCCAGCATTGTATGGGGATAATACCCGCATACGGCACCGATTCCTTGCTGTGCTACAATGCTATAGTCTGCGCCAAGCTTTGCGGCAGTGAGATAGGCATATGTTTTTGTTCCGTCCTGATAAACGTTTGAAGCGGCGTTTGTGTCTTTTTCTCCTTCTGTCATATCGGGATATAGATTTCCGTAGCCGGTAGTAATTGAATCTCCAATAAATTCAATATAAAGATCATTTAGAGAAGGAGGGTTGTAGATTTCGCCGTTGATCGAGACAGAATTTAGATAGATCAGGCCTCTTTCCGCTTCAGTCTGGCGCTCAATTACAAAGGTATGCAGTCCCTTTTCCAGCCCGGAAGCCATCGTTACCGTATGATTTTTTCTGCCGGATAGTCTGTAGTCTTTTCGGGAATCGTTTTTCACGCCGTCTACAGAGACGTTCAGATAAAGTTTATTGCCACCGATTGCGGTGGGCGCGGTATAAATTTCGGCGGTTACGTCGCCTTCGCAATAGGCGTTGAAAGAGAAAGCCGCACAACTGTAGTCCAGCGCGAGCGCCTCGATTTCTTCCTTCGCATTCGGTGGTTGATAAGAAACAATAGGGCAGCGTCCCTGTACTTTATATTTTCCGTCGAAGGAGGAGATGTCATATGTTTTAGCGGTATAATCAAACCGATTTGGATCCGGCAGAGGCGACGCTGTTTCCGGATTAACCGGCGGTGTGTCAGGATTCGTGCATGCAGTCGGCAGAAGAATGAGAGATGAAACGATGAATAGGCAGATGGCGATTTTTTTCATAAATTACCTCTTAAATAGAAATTGTATTTATTTTATCTTCCGGCGGTTGGCCTGCCAGAAATTTTACCTATTAATTTTAACATAAAAAAGAATCGCGGCCAACAGAAAAAATTATTCTGCGGGAATGCCGATTGGACATGCGCGGATAGTATGACTGTGTAAGAACAACTTGCCATAAAATACTGATAGAACAAGCTGTTTTCAATAAAAATTGTATCGTATAAAAGTCAACTCCTCACTGTTGTTTCGCAGTGGGGAGTTTATTATAAACTAAGTCAAATTTTGCATTGAAACATAAAATAACCTTCATTGTGTCATTTGAAATATGTTTCTTTTTTCGGGGTACATCAGTATAACTTTGGATTCGCCAAATGTATAAAAATCAAGAGAGAAACCCCAAAATTTATTGCGGTTTTAACGCTTTCAATTTGCGATAAAAAGTAGATCTTGACTTTATATTCGTTCTCTTCATTGCTTCTTTGGCGGTAATTATGTCATCATCAAGCTCCTTTGCGACCTGCCGAAGAATGTTTTCATCAACCTCAATCGGTTTTCTGCCCTTATACTTTCCGTCCTTCTTAGCTTGATCAATACCTCTCTGACGTTTTTGAGCGTGCTCGCGGTGATTAATGATTCTTTGTGCAACTACCACCGGAACCATAGCCGCCCTTGACATAGCATCAATCAAAAGCTGACCACTACGATCAACGATGTCAATGCCGGTGGTAACAGCAGTAAAAATTCCGTCGGCAAATCCTGCGGTCGTATCAGCGATCGCTTCTATTGAGTCAACGATTATCTGATCTCCATATTGTAGTTCTCCCAGAATTCCGCGAGCAAACTCCTTTGTCGTTTGTTCCATCCGTCTGCGTTCTACAATCAGATTATCGTTTGCGGAGCGCAGCGTAGTTCTGAGGAGCCACTCGAAACGATCATAATAATCGAGTCCTACCGAAGCAAGAAGCTCCCAAAGATCTTCTCTGCTTTCAGAGGGGGTTCTTTCTGCGATAAAAGTGGGAATGTAATTTACCCTGTAATAGCGCTCAAGACGAAGATCCATATCAATTCCGGGAATCCCCTGAAATACGCTGGCAGGAAGCCCATCAATGATCTCCCAATACGGAGCGATCACATACTGAAAATTCTCTTCATCAAATTCCTGATAGTCGATCTGTCCGATGCTGATCTTTTCGCCGCTCTTCATTACTGCCTTAATAATACCGGAGCTAATATACGAAGGCGTACCTGCAAGCGGCGTAGTTATTCTGTTTATAGGCTGAAAGTCTGTTCTTATCGCTTGCATTTTCATCCTCCTTACATTGATTTTAGTTTTTGATAGGATTCAAGCAATATTTTTTCAAATCTTTGTTTAATTATTATTTTATAGAATCTTTTTCGTTTATCGCTGATCCCTTCCACCAAATCAATCAGCTGATTGATCTTGTTTAAATCAGCCCGCTCTGTGATTCTTACAAGTGCATTATTGCATTCTTCAAATTCGAGGCTTGAAATGATCTCGTAATAAGAACTTTTCTTTTCCTTATATTTTACCTGCGAAGTCGGGAACTTATATATACGCATGTTGATCTCTTCTTGGTTATTTAATACTTGATCGATTTTTTCATCGGTGTTCAATTGGGGAAACAAACTGGATCCGTTATCAAAGATTGGAGAAAGACGGTATTTATTATCCTTTTTTATGAATCCCCAGTTGCTTCCATGACGGTCAAAATTAGCAATAAGTGCATCAATGATAAACATATCCCAGAATAAATCGATTGTCTGCTCAACATCCGTCAGTTTTATATTTTCTTTGAGCATAGCAATGATATCATCATAAGAATATTGATATTTTTCTTTATCTTGTTCAAGAGAACTGTCACCTAACCCATTAAAAGGAACGAACACCTCATCTTCTCCGAGGAAATCACGGATTGCAACAACATTTTCTCCGTGATAGATACCGAGATCGGTTTCTTGCGTTTCGATTCCGAGCATCGAAAAAATATGACTTCCAAGATACTCGGACACGTGATTAAACTGCAAACCTTCACGGGAGTTCTTTTGAAATTTTATTAAATAGGGACTACCCGAAACCAGAATGGATTTTTTGCGTTCTGCACCTGAATAAAATCGATCACCATCTGAATACTTAGAATAATCTATCATCATTCTCACCTCACCAATATTATACTCAGTTGACTTTATGTGTCAATAGGGTTATTTTTTATTTTTGATACATACGATACAAGGATTCATTATAAAATTATTCTATAAGCTTTCGAAGACCTCTTCTGGCTGGTCATGATATGAAAAAACGAATTTCATAAAATTGACAGCCAGGATTGCAGCGGATATACTGGATTGGATAGGGAGGGGCCTTTTCCATGTGGATTAGAATCAAAGACATAAAATTACTGGTCGGCGCTGCGGCAAATGATGAAGAGGAGAGGGAACATCTCCTTCGTAAAATCTGTAAAATGCTCCGGATAGAACGTGAAAAAATAAAGGGGATTTCTATCTATCGAAAATCACCGGATCTGCGCAAAAAATCGGAGCCGTTGTTCGTATATACAGTGGATACCGAGCTTGTATCCGTGCCCAAATATGCCAATCCTGCATTTTATACACCCATTCCGGGGCAAGTGAACAAGTTTGAAGAATATATAAAACAAATTCGGCAGAAACAGGCTGCGATGCGGTGCAGCACACGGCCTGTCATAGTCGGATTTGGTCCGGCCGGGCTGTTCGCAAGTCTTATTTTGTCGGAAGCGGGACTTTGTCCGATTATTCTGGAACGAGGACGGTGCGTGGAAGAACGAATCAAAGATGTAAATCTGTTCTGGAGGCAGAACCGTCTGAACCCGGAATCCAACATCCAATTCGGAGAGGGCGGCGCAGGTACGTTCTCCGACGGAAAATTAAACAGTTTAATCCGGGAGAAGGACACGGTCGGCAGGTTTGTACTGGAAACATTTGTAAAATTCGGTGCTCCCAAGGAAATATTATATAAAAATAAACCGCATATCGGAACGGATATCCTGCGGAAAATTGTCAAGAATATAAGAGAATATATTCTTTCTAAAGGCGCGGAACTCCGTTTTGGTACATTAATGACAGGGATCCTGATACGGCAGGATGCACCACGGCCTTATGTGTACGGTGTTACTGCTCGCAGTGCAGAAGAAGAATATACGCTGAATACAGATTGTATTTTCCTTGCGATTGGTCATAGCGCACGTGATACGTTCGCAAAGCTTCGACAGCAGGAGATCGCTATGGAGCGAAAACCTTTTTCCGTCGGACTACGGATAGAACATTTGCAGGAAGATATCGATGTCGCACAGTACGGTGGATCGGCACAGCTTATGCGTAAATTCAGCGGCCCTGCAGACTATAAATTATCATATCACGCATCAAATGGCAGAGGAGTTTATACGTTTTGTATGTGTCCGGGCGGGTTTGTGGTTGGCGCTGCTTCCGAACAGGGCGGTCTGGTTACAAATGGGATGAGCAACTATGACCGAGCGGAACGGAATGCGAATGCCGCAATCTTAGTGAGTGTTTTTCCGGAGGATTTCGCCGGGGAGGATGTCCTTAGTGGCGTAGAATTTCAGAGGAGGCTGGAGCGCGATGCATTTGCGCTTGGTGGATCTTCCTGGAAAGCGCCGTGCCAGCTTGTAGGAGATTTTCTTACTGGTCGTGAAACGAAAGACTTTGGCAAAATCGAGCCGTCTTTTTCGAATGGATATAAGCCTGCAAACCTGCGTGACATTTTACCCGAGAAAATTTATGACGCCCTGAGAGAAGGAATCCCAATGTTCGGAAGAAACATCGCAGGCTTCGACTGTCCGGATGCCGTCTTAACGGGCTGCGAAACGAGGAGCTCCTCTCCGGTCAGGATCCTTCGGGACAATACCGGTTGCTCTGTAAGTATGGCGGGTCTTTATCCTGTCGGGGAAGGCGCCGGATATGCCGGAGGAATCTTATCCGCAGCGGCGGACGGCACAAAAACTGTTGAAAAATGGCTTGAAACTTTGTAAAATAGGAAACGTTTTGTCAAGATGTAAGGAAAGGTTGAAATTCATGGAAGAAATCAATACGGAAGTAAACAGGCGGAGAACATTTGCGATTATTTCTCACCCGGATGCGGGGAAAACTACAATGACAGAGAAATTGCTGCTTTACGGAGGCGCGATCCGCCTTGCTGGTTCAGTTAAAGCGCGGAAAGCCTCAAAACACGCGGTTTCGGACTGGATGGAAATTGAAAAACAAAGGGGAATTTCTGTAACGTCATCCGTATTGCAATTTGAGTATAATAATTATTGTATCAATATACTAGACACGCCGGGGCACCAGGACTTCTCCGAAGACACTTACCGGACGCTGATGGCCGCTGATAGCGCGGTCATGCTCATCGATGGTGCGAAAGGTGTCGAAGCGCAAACGGTAAAATTATTCCACGTTTGTAAAATGCGCGGGATTCCGATTTTTACATTTATAAATAAGATGGATCGCGCCGCGAGGAATCCATTTGAACTGATTCAGGAAATCGAAGATGTATTAGGTATTACATCATACCCGATGAATTGGCCAATTGGAACCGACGGGGATTTTAAAGGGATTTATAACAGGCAGAAACGATGTGTAGAGCTATTCGAGGGTGGAAATCACGGGCAAAGCCAGGTAAACACCGTGGCTGGGGTCGTAGAAGATCCCGCGCTTGCGGAGCTCCTTGGTGCATATTACCATGACCGGCTGGTAGAAGAAATCAATCTTCTGGACATGGCCGGTGAAGAGCTGGATCAGGATCGTGTTCTGCGTGGACAGCTGACGCCCGTATTTTTTGGATCTGCGATGACAAATTTCGGTGTAGAAACATTTTTAAATGAATTTATCCGGATGGCCCCTTGCCCGCAGCCGCAAATGGCGGGAGAGGAGATCATAGAACCAGAGACGACACCTTTTACCGGTTTTGTGTTTAAAATTCAGGCAAATATGAATCCCGCGCACAGGGATCGCCTTGCGTTTCTGCGGATCTGCTCCGGGGAATTTGAGAAGGGCATGGAGGCGTGGCATACGCGGCTGGGCCGGAAAATTCGTTTGTCGCAGCCGACACAATTTATGGCACAGGAGCGGACCATTATTGAAAAAGCATATGCCGGGGATATTATCGGACTCTTTGATCCGGGGATTTTCAATATCGGGGATACCTTGAGTCTTTCTCGTCCAGATTTAAAATTCGACAGGATCCCTTCCTTCCCGTCGGAACATTTCGCGAGAATCCAATTTGCGGATTCCATGAAGCGGAAACAGTTCCAGAAAGGGATTGCACAGCTTGCCGAGGAAGGTGCGATTCAGGTGTTTAAACAAATCGATATCGGAGTAGAAACGCTGATCGTAGGCGCTGTGGGTGTTTTACAATTTGAGGTCCTTGAACATCGCCTGAAAAATGAATACGGTGTTGCGGTTCTGATGCAGACGCTTCCGTACCATCATGCAAGGTGGATTACCAGCCAGGGTGATCCGCGGGACTTGACGCTAACAAGCTCGACTTTAATTGCGGAAGATACAGGCGGCTCCTACGTACTGCTTTTCGAAAATGAATGGGCAATCGACTGGGCGTGCGACAAAAATAAAGGGCTTACGCTGCGGGAATTGAAAACAGAACAGTTAAAATAAAATATTTTTGTTAAAACAGTTGCGAATATTTGAATTATATAATATAATATCATACACATGACTAATATGTGTATACATATGGTAAATTTTTGGAGGTGTTTGTTATGAAAAAAGCTTTTTCAATTTTGTTAGCGGCTGCATTGGTATTGTCATTATTTATGATACCGGCAATGGCGGCGGAAGATGTGGAAATTGATCTTAGCACGACAACCGTAGGTGGAGAACACGCACCGCACGGATATGCGGGAGAAGATACAATTTTGTTCGGTTATGGGGTTATAGCAGAGCTCGGAACGCACAATCTGGCCGATTATTCTGCGGTTGAAATCACATATGCCACAGATCCGGGATTTACGGCATTGAAAGAAGGAATGATTGATACAGCCTGCTTTGCGATCGTGAATGAGAAAATTTCGATTGGCGCGGGACCGGATGGAAGCATTCAGAATGCCGATAAGATTATCGCTAAGGCGGATTGTACGGATGCTGAAGAGTTGAATCCAGAAGGAACAAACTGGGGCAAAAACGAGAGAACAGCGCGGATCGATTTGCAGGGATCTACGTATAATGGAAATATTTATCTGGCACATTTCAATTCTACAGGGAATGAAACGCTCGTAGTCAACATTAAGTTGATTGCGAAAACAGCGGGTGACAATCCGTCTGACAATCCGTCTGACAATCCTGCGGATGATAATAAAGACGATAATCCAACGGATGACAACCAGCCCGATAACCCGACCTCTGGCGATGCTTCCGTGACAGTACTTGCCGCTTTTGCTGTAGTTGCCGCTGCGACGCTTGCAGGACTGTCTCTTATACACATCTCCGAGCCCACGAGACCGGAGCCTATCTC